>Ga0307509_10004902_pt1 | contig 18964 bp, 14 predicted proteins | sample 10_EM_MG_FD_202245 | JGI IMG/M metagenome (GOLD analysis project Ga0307509, IMG submission 202245) | Populus trichocarpa ectomycorrhiza microbial communities from riparian zone in the Pacific Northwest, United States - 10_EM | ecosystem: Host-associated > Plants > Roots > Unclassified | place...
CGAACGAGGTCCCGCTCGCCGCCGGCAAGATGGCGAACTACCGGATCGCGACCGATGCGACGTGGAGCACCGCGGGCACCGCGAGCGGCAGCATGCGAACGTGGTCCCTGACGGGCGCCCTGGCGAACGACACCGATGGCGCGGTCGCGCTGACCGCTCCGAGCGGCGCGTGGTGGGCCGGTGACAATGGCTTCGCGACCGCGACGTACTGGACCCAGCTGCAAGCCGGCTCGGACCTGATCGGCGTGTTCCACGTCGACGCGAACGGCGTGACGCTGCTCGGCGTCGTGTCGCCCCAGGGGAACTACCCGTACACCGAGCTCGCGTACGACCCACCGGCGACGATCCTCGAGGTCCCGTTCGGGGCGAGCGATACGTGGACCTCGACGAGCACCGTATCGGGCTACCTGTCCGGCACGGTCGCGAACTACACCGAGAAGTACGTCTCCAACGTCGATCAGGTGGGCACGATGACGACGCCGTACGGCGACTTCCCGGTGCTCCGGGTCGGCACGCTCCTCACCCAGCTCCAGCTCGGCACGGCGTACCGGACGGTGCGGTCGTACGCGTGGATGGCCGAATGTTTCGGCTCCGTCGCGACCGTGACCTCCCAGGACAACGAAGCCAACGCGGAGTTCAGCGACGACGCGGAGGTCCGGCGGCTGATCCCCTGATGCGCGGGTCGGTCACAGCGCTCGTCGCGATCTTGCTCGCGGGATGTCCGAGCTTTCATGCGGGACCGCTACCGGGCGCGCCGGCGGATGCGACGTTCGTCGAGGTCGACGGGATCCACGTCCACTATCGCGAGACGGGCTCGGGCCCGGCGGTCGTGCTGCTTCACGGCTACGGCGCGTCGCTCGAGAGCTGGGGCGGCGTCGCGCCGTCGGTCGCCGCGCACCATCGCGTGATCGCGGTCGACCTCAAGGGCTTCGGCTGGACGAGCCGGCCCGACGGAGATTACTCGCCGGCAGCGCAGGCCGACCTCGTGTGGCACGTGCTCGACAAGCTCGGCGTCGACGACGTCGCGATCGTCGGCCACTCCTGGGGAACGTCGGTCGCGCTCTCGATGGCGGTCGCGCATCCCGAGCGGACGCGGCGGGTCGCGCTCTACGACGCGTATGTCTACGACGATCAGGTGCCGAGCTTCTTTCGCTGGGCGCAGAAGTCGGGGCTCGGCGAGCTGCTGTTCGGGCTGTTCTACGACGAGCGGATCGAGGACCGCGCCCCGCTCGCCTATTACGACGAGCGCTGGGTGACCCAGGCGCGGATCGATCGCGTCGAGCACGACCTGGATCGTCCGGGCACCATGGCCGCCGCCCTCGCGGTCGCGCGCGGTCACCACTTCGCGGCGCTGCACCACCGGCTCGCCGGGTTCAAGCGACCCGTGCTCCTTCTGTGGGGCGCCCAGGATCAGGTGACGCCGCTGACGTTCGGCCATCGCCTCGTCAACGAGCTCGCCGATGCACGGCTCGTGGTCTACGAGCACTGCGGCCACATCCCGATGGTCGAGGCGCGCATGGCATCGACCCGCGACCTGGTCGAGTTCCTCGATCACGATCGCGCCCTCCCCGACCCGGCACCGCCCGCGCCGGTCGAGCCACCGACCGTGCCGGCCGCGAAGACCGGCGGTGAATTCGGCGGTGGCGGCGGTGGTGGCGGCACCGGCACCGCGAGCGCGACGATCGCACCGCCCGAGAGCGAGGACGCACCCGCCGCACCGGCCGGCTTCGGCCCGCCTCCCGTCGACGACGCCCAGAAGCTCCCGCTCGGTGCGGACCTCGCGTCGATCGGCGCCGAGCTCACCCCGCGCCTCTACGCCGCGCCCCGCGAGCACGCCGAGCTCGTCGTTCACGGCTCGCTGCGCGTGCGCGCGGCCGAGCTCTACAACCTCGACCTCGATCGCGGCCTCGATGCGACGGGCAAGCCGATCTTCCCGGTCCCGCTCGGCGGCGGCCAGGCGCTGAATAGCGGCGATCTGCGCGCGCGCACCGATCTCGCGATGTACGCGCCCGGGGTCGGCGTCGCCATGAAGGCGCGGATCGACTGGCTCGACAACGTCGCGCTCGGCGGCGATCCGGATCTCGCGGGTGGCGCGCCGGCGACGAGCGGCGGCCAGCGGCCGACCACCGTCGTGATCAAGCGCGCGTGGGGCGAGGCGCTCACGCCTGCCGGCACGCTCGCGGTCGGCCGGATGGGCGCGCACTTCGGGCTCGGCATCCTGGCGAACGGTGGCGATTGCGAGGATTGCGATCACGGCGACTCGGCGGATCGCGCCGCGTTCGTGTCGCCGCTGTTCGGGCACCTGCTCGCGATCGCGTACGACATCACGTCGACCGGGCCGTTCACGCGGTCGCGCGATGGCGGCCACTCGATCGCCCTCGAGCCGAGCGACGCGGTCGCCGGCCCCACGCTCGCGATCCTCAAGATCCACTCGCCCGCCGCCCTCGCCCGCCGCGCCGCCGCCGGGCTCGCGAGCCTCGAGTACGCGGTCTACCTCACGCATCGCACGCAGGACCGCGACGTCCCCGCGTCGTACCTCCCGACCGCCGCACCCGCCGCGGGCTACACCAGCGACGATCTCACCGCGCGCGGCTTCTCGGCGACCGGCACCGGCGGCTGGCTGCGCCTGTCGAGCGCGCGGTTCCGCCTCGAGGCGGAGCTCGCGTACCTCGCCGCGGAGCTCGCCCAACCATCGTTGATCCCCGGCGCCGCGATCACCGAGCCCGTGACCTCGCACCAGCTCGGCCTGGCCGTCGAGAGCGACCTGAATCTCGGCCCCGGCCGGATCGGCTTCGACCTCGGCTACGCGAGCGGCGACGACGCGCCCGGGTTCGGCGCCTTCCCGCAACCGGGTCAGACCGCGACCATCCCGGGCCAGTTCGACGGGCCGCAGGCGAGCCCGCCCGGCGATCGCACCGTCGACAACTTCCGCTTCCACCCCGACTATCACGTCGATCAGATCCTGTTCCGCGAGATCATCGGCACGATCACCGACGCGTTCTACGTGCGCCCGCACGCGCGCGTGATCCTCATGGAGGTCGGCGCGGGTCACCTCGAGGCCGGCGCCGCGCTGATCGCCTCGTGGGCCGTGCAAGCGAAGTCGACCCCGAGTGGTGCGAGCGCGCTCGGCATCGAATTCGATCCCGAGCTGCGCTATGCGAGCCGCGATGGCTTCGCGCTCACGCTCGACTACGGCGTGCTCGCCCCGGGCGCCGGGTTCGACGGCACGATGCTGAAGGCGCAACCGGCGCAGTCGTTCCGGGTGCGAGCGGGGTTCGCCTTCTGATGCGCGTCGCCCTCCTCTTCGTCGCCGCGTGCGGCGTCAACCAGACGCCCCAGCCGGAGCCGACGCCGGAGCTCCCGTCGTGCGTGCCGAACCGCGACGGTATGATCACCGCCGACGAGCTCCCGATCGCGCTCGGCGCGACGATCGCCTACTACGCCGGCGCGAATCGCACGGTGAACCTCGCGGGTACGGACGGTCACTTCGATCTGTCGCAGGAGTCGCCCGACGACACCGTGATCGCGCTCGGCCCGGTCCAGCTCGCGACCCAGTGGTACGCGGATCAGTTCCCCGCCGGTCAGTTCGTCGTCGACGCCGGCGCCGGTCTCGACGGCATCTACCACCAGGACGATCGCGCGCTCTGGCTCGACGGCACGGCGTCGCAGACCGACGGCAGCGACAAGACCCTGATCCGCTACGCCGATCCGATCGCGCTGCTCCGGTTCCCGCTCGTCGACGGGCTCGCCTACTCGACCACCGCACCGCTCGCGAGCGCGACCGTCGCCGGCCTGCCGTTCGTCGGCATGGATCAGATCGACGTCGACGTCACCGCGGGCGAGCGGCTCGACGTGCCCTACGTCGAGTTCTCGCCGGTCCTCCGGGTCCGCACCCACGTGACGCGCACGCCGTCGACCGGCACGCCCGTGGTCGGCAAGCGGACCACCCTGTTCATGTTCGAGTGCTTCGGCGAGGTCGCACGCGCCGAGAGCAAGCAAGACGAAGCCGCGGCGGACTTCACGACCGCGGTCTATCTGCGCCGGTTCGCGCTGGGAGCACATCAATGATCTGGGATGCATGGAAGAAGGGCTTCTCCGCGTGGGAGCAAGCGACCACGCAGTTCGCGACGCAGGTGCTGGCGAACCCGGGAGTGATGGGGCCCGCGGGCGCGATGCTCACCGCGGCGCTCAAGACCAAGGTCGCGACCGATCGCGTGCTCGAGCAGTGCTGGTCCGCGATCGGCCTGTCGACCCGTCGCGATCAGGAGCGCACGCTGCACCAGCTCAACCAGCTGCAGAGCCGGCTGTTCGATCTCGAGGAACAGCTGCTCGCACGGAAGGGATCGTAGTCATGGACGTCAGCCATCTGCTCGAGCTCGCCCCCGCGCCGCAGGCCGTGTTCAAGCGCCTGCCGACGCACCGCCATCGCACCCGGTTTCACGTCCGCAACGGCACCGCGTGGACGCCCGTCACGTGGGGCCAGTTCGCGAGCCAGATCCGCGGCGTCGCGCGCTGGTTGATCGAGCACGAGCTCGAGCCCGGTGATCGCGTCGCGATCTTCGCGCAGAACTCGGTCGCGTGGGCGAGTGCCGCACTCGGCGCGCAGACCGCGGGCGCCGTGTTCGTGCCGATCTATCCGGCATCGACACCCGAGCAGGTCGCGTACATCCTCGATCACGCCGAGATCACGTTCGTCTTCGTCGGCGGCGAGCTCGCCGGCAAGCTCGAGAAGGCGCTGTCGCGCACCGCCGGCAAGCCGCAGGTCATCGATCTCGACACCGCCGCCTGGTCCGTCGACGCGCCGATCACCGACGACCACTCGATCCGCGCCGCCGCCGCGCGCGACGCGTCTGCTCCCACGCTCGTCGACGCCCGGCTCGGCGCACTCGACCTCGATCAACCCGCGCAGATGCTCTACACGAGCGGCACCTCGGGCAACCCGAAGGGCGTCCCGCTCACCCATCGCAACGTCGGCCGCAACGGCTCGGACTGGCTCGCGGTGCTCGCGCCGCTGCTCGCCGAGGGCGATGTCGATCTCCTCTGGCTGCCGATGAGCCACATCTTCGGGTTCGGGGAGCTATGCGCCGGCAACCTCCTCGGCTGGGAGACTTACCTCGCGTCACCGGCCGACGTGCTCGACCTCCTGCCCGGCATCGCTCCTCACGTGTTCATGTCGGTGCCGGCGTACTGGGAGAAGATCGCGCGCGCGATCACCGCGCACGGCGATCCTGCCGGCGCGCTTCGCCGTGTCACCGGCGGTCGCTTGCGATTCTGCCTCTCCGGCGGTGCCGGGCTCAAAGTCGAGATCAAGCAGCTGCTCCACGGTCACGGCCTGTTGATCATCGAAGGCTACGGCCTGACCGAGACCTCGCCGACCTTGACGATGAACCGGCCCGAGTCGTTCCGGTTCGACACCGTCGGCAAGCCGTTCCCGTCGCTCGAGCTCCGGCTCGACGACGACGGCGAGATCCTCGCGCGCGGCGAGAACGTGTTCACGGGCTACTTCAAGGATCCGGCCGCGACCGCGCAGGCGTTCACCGACGACGGTTGGTTCCGCACCGGCGACGTCGGCCGCTGGACCGAGGATGGCTTTCTCCAGATCATCGATCGCAAGAAGGACATCCTCGTCACCGCCGGCGGCAAGAACGTGCCGCCCGCGAACATCGAGGCGCGATTCGTCGACGATCCGGTGATCGAGCGCGTCGTGGTCTACGGCGATGCGCGCAGCTACCTCGTCGCCGCGGTGTGGCCGCGCGCCGAGGTCCCGGCGAGCGAGCGCGATCAACTCATCGCCCAGCGGATCGAGGTCATCAACGGCGAGCTCGCGCGCTACGAGTCGATCAAGCGGTTCTTCGTCGCCGAGGCCCCGCTCTCCGTCGACGATGGCACGCTCACGTCATCCTTGAAGCTCCGCCGCAAGGCCGTTTACGATCGCCTGCGCGATCGGTTCGAAGCGCTCTACCAATGAAGGCGACCCGCTCTCCACTCGACTCGATCGTCGCGCTGCTCCGGCGTGCGCCGAAGGGCCCCGCCGCGGTCGGCATCACGCCGCACAGCGTGGTGTGGACCGAGAACAAGTGGAAGCTGATGCGGTTCGCCCCGGCGCAGCCGAAGTACCAGACGCCGATCCTGATGGTACCGTCGCTGATCAACCGCTGGTACGTGCTCGACCTCGGGCCGACCCGCTCGCTGATCGAGTGGCTCGTCGCCCAGGGCCACGAGGTGTTTTGCATCGACTGGGGCACGCCCGGCGCCGAGGACCGTTACCTCACGTGGGACGACATCGCAGGGCGCTACCTCGGCCGCGCGGTCCGGATCGCGCGCCGGTTCTCGCGGTCCGGCAGCGTTCATCTCCTCGGCTACTGCCTCGGCGGCACGCTCGCGACCACGTACGTCGCGGCCTTCCCCGAAGGCATCGCGTCGTTCCTCGCGCTCGCCGCACCGATCGACTTCGATCGCGCCGGCATCATGGCGACCTGGACGCGGACCCCGACGTTCGACGTCGCCGCGCTGCTCGAGGCCTTCGGCAACGTCCCGTGGCCGCTGATGCAGGCGACGTTCAAGCTGCTGAAGCCCGCGAACGACGCGGTCAAGACCGTCGCGCTCCTCGACCGCGCGTGGGACGACGAGTTCCTCGAGGGCTTTCTCGCGACCGAGCGCTGGGGCAACGACAACGTGTCGTTCCCGGGCGCGTGCTACGCGCAGTACATCGAGCAGCTCTATCGCCAGAATCGGCTGATCACCGGTGGGTTCGCGCTGACCGGCCGGCCCGTCGAGCTCTCGCAGATCCGCTGCCCGCTCCTCGCGCTCGCGTTCTCCGACGATCACATCGTGCCGGTCGATTCGGCGGCCGCGCTCGTCGACCGTGCGAGCTCGCCCGACAAGCAGCTCGTCGTCCAGAGCGGTGGTCATGTCGGAGCCGTCGTGTCGCGCAAGGCCGCCGACCGACTCTGGCCGATCATGGCGAAGTTCTGGGCGACCCGCTCCCCCTGACGTACCCAGTGGATTCCGGGACCGTGCTAGAACGCGGAGATGGCTTCCGGGACGTTCTCGGCTCCCGCGGGATTCCGCGATAGCCCCGCACGCCCGCTTCACTCCGGGGAGGTCGTCGCGTCGACCTACGCGATCCGCGACGAGGTCGGCCGCACCGACACCGGCATCGTGTTCGAGGCGCGCGACATGCTCCTCGACCGCCCCGTCGCGTTCAAGCTCGCGTGGCGCGACCCTGGCTCGCCATCGCTGATCGCCGAGGCGCGGCGTTGCGCCTCGGTTCGCGACCCGTGCTCGGTCCAGGTCCACGGCATGGGGGTCCACAACGGAGTCGAGTACGTCGTCGGCGAGCTCGTCGAGGGCCACCTGTTGCGCGACGAGCTGATCAAGCCGTTCGCCGAGGACACCTACCTCCAGCGGCTGCGTACGCTGGTCGCGGCGGTCAGCCGCGCGCACGACGGCGGTATCGCGGTCGGCGATATCTCCGGCTCGACCGTGCTCGTCGATCCGAGCGGCCGCGCGAATGGCGGGTCGAGCGACCGGTTGGTCCTCGGCCGGCTGTCGCTCTCGCAGGTCCCGGCGTTCGGACCGCACGGCCGGATTCTCGCGCCCGAGGTCGTGCTCGGCCAGGCCGAGGCGAGCGATCCTGCCGCCGCCGAGGCGATCGATCTCTACGGGCTCGGCTGCGTCGCGATCGAGATGGCCTCGGGCCTCCCACCGTTCGCCGACCAGGATCCACGCGTCGAGGCGCGCGGCCACGCCCAGGAGCCACCGCCGCGGATCGCGGATCTGCGCCCCGACCTGCCGACCGAGCTTTCCGACCTCGTCGACTGGCTGCTCGCGAAGCATCCGGACGCACGACCGCGGTCCGCGGGCGACGTGCTCGCGCAGCTCGAGGCGATCATCGATCGACTCGGCCATCGCACGCGCACGATCCGCGTGCTGATCGTCGACGACGACACCGCGCGCGCTCGCTGGTTGTGGAGCCTCGCCCGCCGCGCTCACGCCGCTGCACTCGTCGAGATCGCGAGCGAGGGGACCGACGCCGCGCACAAGCTCAACCGCGACCAGCCCGACGTCGTATTCGTCGATGCGGCGTTGCGCGGCGTGATGAACGCGTTCGAGCTGTGCATGTACGCGCGCGGGCTCGAGGGTGGGAGTCGCAGCCAGATGGTGCTCGTCGGCGAGGTCTCCGACCGCGACAAGCTGCTGTTCTCCGAGGCCAACGTCCAGTTCCTGCCCGATGACGCGTCGTTGCCGAACGCGATGCTCGAGCGCGTGCGTCAGGCGTTCACCGAGCGCCCGCGCGTCCGCAAGCCGCGCACGACCGTCAGCGGTTAACTTTCGGGGCGTCCCGGCGTCTGACGGCCATGAAGCTCGCCGTCGTCCTCACCGCGCTCGTCACGTTCGCCGGCATCGCCAGCGCCGACGAGCTCCGCCCCGCCGATCCGTACGCCCAACCGCAAGCCCGCGCCGAACGTCGCGAGCGCCACGAGCGGCGCCTGATGCGGAGAGCGAAGCGGATCCAGAAGCTGATCCGGAAGTACGATCTCAACCACGACGGCGTCGTCGATCAAGGCGAGATGCCGCCACGCCTCGCCCAGAGGCTGCAGAAGCTCGATCGCAACGGCGACGGCTGGCTCGACGCGAACGACGTGGCCGCCCCGCATCCCCGCCGTCGGTAACCGTGTCACTCTGCGGCCGTGGCCCCGGCGGTCTCGGTCCGCGATCTGAAGAAGTCCTACGGCGAGCTCGAGGCCGTCCGCGGGATCGATCTCGAGGTCGAGCCCGGCGAGATCTTCGGCTTCCTCGGCCCGAACGGCGCCGGCAAGTCGACCACGATCAAGATCCTGTGCACGCTCGCGCGGCCGACCGGCGGGAGCGCACGCGTCGCCGGCCACGACGTCGTGACCGAGCGCGACGAGGTCCGTCGCCACATCGGCCTCGTGTTCCAGGACACGACGCTCGACGACTACTTGACAGCCGAACAGAACCTCAAGTTTCACGCCGAGCTCTACGGCATCCCGGCCCGCATGGTCGCGCCGCGGCTCCAGCAGGTGATGGAGCTGGTCGCGCTGTGGGACCGCCGCGCGAGCCTGGTCCAGACGTTCTCCGGCGGGATGAAGCGCCGGCTCGAGATCGCGCGCGGCCTCATGCACTCGCCGCGCGTGCTGTTCCTCGACGAGCCGACGGTCGGGCTCGATCCGCAGACTCGCTCGTCGATCTGGAGCTACATCCGCGAGCTCCGCCAGCGCGAGCAGATCACGATCTTTCTCACCACTCACTACATGGACGAGGCCGAGTACTGCGATCGGATCGCGATCATCGACGCCGGCAAGATCGTCGCGCTCGGCACGCCCGACGATCTCAAGGCGAAGGTCGGCAAGGACCGGATCCAGCTCACCACCGCCGACGACGCCGCCGCGACCGCCGCCCTCGCCGCGAAGTTCGGCCTCGAGGCCGCGCGCCGCGACGGTCAGCTCACGATCGCCGTCGAGCACGGCGAGCAGTTCGTCCCGAGGTTGTTCGCCGAGCTCGGCGTCGCGATCAAATCGATCGCCGTCGCGCGGCCATCGCTCGACGACGTGTTTCTCGCCTACACCGGCTCGACGATCCGCGACGCCGAGGCGACCGCGGCGGAGCAGGCCGGGATGGGCAAGGTCGCGGCCCTGCGGAGGCGCGGCTAGTGGACGTCGCCGAGGTCATGGTCCCGCCGCGGACCTGGCGTGCCGATCTGCGCGCGATCAAGATCGTGTGGCAGCGCGACGTGATCCGGTTCTGGCGCGATCGCCCGCGGATCATCGCGTCGGCGCTCCAGCCGATGCTCTACCTGTTCGTGTTCGGCACCGGTATGGGCGCCGGCATGCGGCCGACCGGCGCGCTCGATCTGCGCGTGTTCCTGTATCCCGGCGTGATGGCGATGGCGACGCTGTTCACCTGCTTCTTCTCCGCAGGCTCGATCGTGTGGGACCGCGAGTTCGGGTTCATGCGCGAGATGCTCGTCGCGCCGGTGCGCCGCGGGTCGATCATGATCGGCAAGGCGCTCGGCGGCGCGACCGCCGGGATGACCCAGGGCGTGATCGTCCTCGCGATCGGGCCGCTCGTCGGCGTCCCGTTCTCGCCGGTGTTGATCCTGACGCTGCTCGTCGAGCTGATGATCCTGTCGTTCGCGATCACCTGCATCGGCGTGCTCGTCGCGGTCCGGATCAAGTCGTTCCAGGCGTTCATGGCGCTGGTCCAGATCATCATCATGCCGATGTTCTTCCTGTCGGGCGCGCTGTTCCCGTTCAGGAACCTGCCGACCTGGCTCGAGGTCGCGACCCATCTCGATCCTCTGACCTACGCCGTCGATCCGATGCGCCGCGCGGTCCTCGCTCACATCGATGGCAGCGAGCTCCTGTCGCTGCACTGGGGTAGCTGGCAGGTCCCGACCATCCTCGAGCTCGCGATCGTGCTCGGCACGGGGATCCTCGCGCTCGCGATCGCGGCGCGCGAGTTCGGGCGCAGCGAATAGCTAGCGGCGCCGGCGGCGGAACACCAGGCCGAGCACGCCGAGCGACAGCACGAGCGAGCCGCTGCCTCCACTCGCCGAGCAGCAACCGCCGTCCTGCACGGTGAGCAGGGTGCACTGCGCGGAACACACTTCGTTGCCGCTGCCCTCGTCGCACTCCTCGCCGGTATCGACGATCGAGTCGCCGCACGCGGGCGCCTTGCAGTACGTGCGACAGTGATCCGGAGAGTCCGAGTTCGCCGAGCCATCGTCGCAGCTCTCGGTGAGCGTCTTGATGCCGTCGCCGCAGATCGAATTCGGGTTCGCCACCACGCAGACGTCGTCGAGCGCCCAGCCGCCGAGGTTCAGGCCCTCGTCGGACGACAGGCTGAACTCGACGTTGAGCGTGTGGCCGAAAAAGAACGGCGTGAGCGAGACGTCGTGGAACCGCCACTCCTTGTCGATGTGATGGGTCGAGCTCGAGTCGCCCAGGTTCGCGGTGAAGTTGACCCAGGTCTGGCTGCCGTTCGCGGAGATCTTGGCCTGGTCGTAGTGGCTGTCCTCGACCGCGAGCCAGCGCCGGTACTGGAGCCGGACGTCGGTGTAGCGCCCCACGTCGATCGGCGGCATCGCGAGGAACGCGTGGGTCTGCGGCGTGTAGTCACCGTCGAGAACCTGCGCGAGGATCTTCGTCCCCGAGTACGCCGCGTGCGGATCGGTCGCGCCGCCGCTCGGCGTGCCCCACATCCACGGCGAGTCGATCGGCGCGCCGTTGTTGTCGGTCGCGCGGCCCTTCCAGCCGTGCTTCAGCGGGTCCTCGCTCTCGAAGTCGGTGCAGTACAGCATCTTCACGTGACCGGTGTAGAGCTGGTAGTACGGGTCGCCGAGGTTGTCGGGGAGCGTGAACACCGAGCCGTCCTGGAAGCCGACGGCGGCCTGGTACGTGACCACGGCCTGCGGGGACAGCGGAAGCTCTGCGAAGTATTGCCCCGCGCCGGCGGGCGTCGTGGCGATCGTGCCCGACACCGGGTTGCCGTCGATGATCGCGGCGTAGTTGACCTTGGTCTCACCGAGCTCGTCGCCGGCACACCGGTCGGAGAGCCCGCTGACCGAGATCACGATGCCGATCGCGAGCGCGTCCTGCTCGAGGCGGCCGGGGGCGTTCACGCTGCCCGTGACGGTGCGCAGGCCGTGGCGACCGAACGCGTCGCGGATCGCGCACTCGTGCGGCGTGCCGTTCGATAGATCGCCGTCGTCGTCATCGGCCGCGAGCGTGGCGAGGAGGCTCGTCGGGATGTCGACCGAGCGGCGGAGCGCGCCGACGTAGAGCTGGAGCGACAGCGCGATGCCCGGCGCCTCGCCGAGCGAGGTGATCAAGTCCTTGCGCAGATCCCAGAACGTGCCGCCGAAGATCATGCCGGTGTGGTGGATCTCGCCGATGTCGATCGGCCACCGCCACTCCTTGTCAGTCGGGTCGAGCTCGCGCAGCGGAACGTCGGTGAAGAAGAACCCGCGGCCCATGCCCGAATCGCCGGTGATGCTCGCCGCGAGAAAGTCGGCGGCTCCTTCGCTCATCGCGCCGTCGAACGAGCCAACGCCCATGATGATCTCGGCGGTGTGGACGCGATGGCCGTACTCGTGGAACACGACGTCCTGGATCAGGGACGTGTTCTCGCAGTTCGTCGTGCGGTGGAAGAAGTTGAGCGCCGTGCCGTCGAAGAACGCGTTGCAGTCCTGCGCGAGGTTGACGTTGACCTTGATCTGATCGTCGAGCGTCACCATCGCTGCGTCGACATTCGCGCGCACGAAGGACTTCGCGATGTTCGTATTGATGAACGCGTTGACCTGGGCATCGTTCTCGACGACCGGGCTCGCGTCCCACACCAGCTCGCTGGTGTCGTCGAGCCCGAACGCACCGGTCACGAGCGGCTCGAGGGTGTCGTTGATCTGGACCAGATCGCCATCGGTCGAGGTATCGACGACCGAGTGCGGATCGCCGGTCCATGTCACCGTGCCGTCGACGTTCGTCGTCGTCGGCACGCCGTTCACCATGACGTGCGCGCGGGACGCGGGATACGCCTTGCGGCCGCGGCCGGGATAGCGATCCGTGCCGAGGTACTTCACGGTGCCGGTCGCGTACTCGTTGAGCTGGTGGACCGCGATCACGCCGGCGTCCGTCGGATCGACGTACGCGAGGTAGCGGCCATCGGCACCGCCGTCGATCGTGAACGTCGTCGCGATCCGGTAGCCCATCACGGCGGAGTCTCCGACGAGCGGCAGCACGACCTCCTCGCCGTTCGAGGTCACCGGCGCGCTCGGCATGCTGACCGCGGCGCGCAGCGCGGTGGTCGCGCGCGGAGCGAGCGAGGCGATGCGAGCGTGCGGCGCGGCCGCGGTGACGTGCGGCAAGGCCTGCGAGCTGATCACGAACAGCTTGTCGTGCGAGAACCAGAAGCTGAGCTGACCACCGACCACGCGCCGCGTCCCGGCGTACTGCTGAAACCCGACCGTGCGGATCTTGCCGTCGGTCTGGTTCGACACGAGATGGAAGTCCGCGAGGCTCGCACCCGGCGCGAGCAACGCGAGGTGTGCGGCGAGGGCCGCACGCGCGGCGGTCTCGGCGACGGCAGCGTCCCCGTTCGCACCCGGCGCCGCGAGGCCCGAGCCCCAGATCTGGCGCGGCACGCCGGTCGCGGCGTCCCACGCGGCTTGCCACGTGCCGGTGCCCGCGAGCTTCATCCAGGCGATCGGCGGCGTCTCCATCGCGACGAGTGGCACGGTCGTACGCAGCGGCTTCGCGATGTGCGCGGCCGGGAGCGCGGTCAAGGTGTCCGCCGCGACGCGTGTCCCTCCGCGAGGCGTGGTCGCGCCGGCGACCCCGGTCAAGCTCGCGATGCAGCAGGCCGTCCACAGCAGCCCGCGTACCCATAGGGACATCCCAGGATTAGACCCGATCTCGCCCGGTTCGCGAAGGCTTCCGTTTAACCGATCCTCACCCGGCGAGGCCTGCGCCACGCTCCGGGAACGGACGCCCCGCTATTTCAGGAGGATCTCTCGGAGCTCGTCGCGTGCGGCCTGGACCTGGAGGCCGAGCGCGAGCTGGCCGCGGGCGCGAACGAGGTTGTGAGCGCGGCGCGACGCAAACCGCGACGGATCCCAGCCGAAGTAGCGATCTTCGAACACATCGGTGCAGAACCGTGCGGCGAGCTCGAGGCAGACCGTCTCGAGCCCGACCGCGATCGCCGCGCGTTCGCCCTCGGTAACGATCGGATCGGCGACGTGGCGAAACCCACCGATCGCGGCCGCGAAGATCGCGAGGTCGAGCTTCACCTGCCCTGCGTCCTCGGGATGCGGGTTGCACCACGACCGCATCGCATCGCCGAGCTCGAACGCGAGCGTGCCCTGCGCGAGCGTGTCGAGATCGACGAGCGCGACACCGCGCACCGGTTCGAGCGCGAACAGGAGGTTCGAGATCTTGAGATCACCGTGGACGTGACGCACGGGCTGCCCACCGAGCGGCGGCAACACGCTCGTCGCGGCGAGGATCTCGTGGGCGAGCGCGAGTGCTTCTGGATCGCCATCCGCGGTGGCGTGCTCGGCGAGGCGCGCGAGGTGCTTCGCGGTGTCGTGGACCCCCGCTCGCGTGAAGCGATAGTCGTACGCGAGATCCGCGACCGCACGGTGGAACTGGCCGACCAGCTCGCCACCCGCCTCCGCCCAGGTCGGGTCCGGCACGCTTGCGACCGCGACACCAGGGACGAACGTCGTCGCGCGCCAGATGCCTTCATGCTCGAGCCATGCGCGATCGTCCAGCGTGCGGATCAGCCGTGGGGTGATCATCCCGCGCGCGGCGAGGTGGGCGGTCACCGCTTCGAGATCGAGGTTGACCTCGGCGCCGAAGATCGGGTGCAGACGCTGGAGCACCGCGATCGGCTCGTCCGCACGAACGAGATACGTCGCGTTGATGAGGCCGCCCGAGAGTGGTTCGAGCTGCGCCGGGCCCCAACCCCACGCGGCGCAGACCTCGGGCGCGATCACGGATGCTGCATCGGCGGCGGCGCACCGTGATGCGGTGCCGGCGGCGGATGATCGCCGACCGGCTTGGGCGGCTTGATCTCGAGCAGCTCGATCTCGAACACCAGCATGCCCTGCGGCCGACCGGCGACGCCCTTGTACGCGAGCTCCTCGGGGATCCAGAACCGGAACTTGTCGCCGACCTGCATCTGCGGGATGCCGTCGGTCCAGCCGGCGACCACGCCCTGGAGGTTGAACTCGGCCGGCTCCTTCTTGACCACCGACGAGTCGAACATCCGGCCGTCGGTCGACCAGCCGGTGTAGTTGACCTTCACCGTGTCGGTCGGCTTGGGATGCTCGCCACCCTTTCCCCGCGAGAGCACCTTGTAGAATACGCCCTTCGCGGTCTTCTGCGCGTCGCCCGGCGGCTTCGCGACATCGGGCGGCGCCGGCGGTGGCTCGACGCCCGGCTCGATCGTGAGCAGCTCGATCTCGTAACAGACCGGACCGGTCGGCACGCCGGGCGCCGGCTTGCCGTTCGTCGCCATCTTCTCGCCGGTCGTCCACACCCGCACGCGCTCGCCCCCGGTCATGCTGGTGAGCACGTCCTCGAGCGTGGCCGACTGGCGATACGGCGAGATCTTCGACGGCCGTTTCTTCATCTCGGTCGTCTCGAACATCCGGCCCGCCGCGTCCCACGCGGTGTAGTTGTACGTGACCGAGTCCCACGGCTTGGCCTTGGCCGCGCCGGTGCCGGGGCGTACGACGACGAGCTTGGTACCACCCTTGGTCGTCTCCGCGGTCGCCGGCGCGGATTGGACATCCGGAGGCACGGTCGGCGCGGGCTTGATCTCGACGATCTCGACCTCGTAGACGAGCGTCTCCGGCGTGCCCTTGTGGTCGTCCTTGTAGCCGATCGTCGGCGGGACCCACAGCACGGCCTTCTCGCCGGTCTTGAGGAGCTGCATCGCCTCGGTGAAGCCGGGCGCGGTCGTCGCGAGGTTGAGCGGCATCGGCTGGCCGCGCGACTTGTTCGTGTAGAACGTCTCGCCCGTCGCCTGTTTCCAGCCGGTGTAGTTGATGAGGACGGTGTCGTTCTTCTGCGGCGCCGTCCCTGCGTCGTTCTTCGTCAGCTTCTTGTAGATCAGCCCCGACGCGGTCTTCGTCGCATCGGTCGGCGGGTTCTTGAGATCGAACGGTGGGGCGACTTGCTCGATCTTGAACTTCGAGCCGCTGCCGACCGCGACCTTTTGATCCGCCGTCGCGTTGCTGTCGCTCTTCTGACAACCGGAAGCCAGGATTAGCGCGATGAGTGCTACTCGACGCATGACGCGCGAAACATACGGCGGCTGGTCCGCGGAAGCTAGCCGGCGAACGCCTCGCGCGTCAGATTGCGCACACCGTCGGCAAGGACGACGACGTTGTCCTCGATCCGGATCCCGCCGAACGGACGCAGCTCGTCGATCGCGCCCCAGTCGAGGAGACGCGAATGCTCGCGCAGCGGCTGGAGCAGGCCGTCGATGAAGTACAGCCCGGGCTCGATGGTGAACACCTGACCGGCCTCGATCGTCGACGTATTCCTGAGAAACTTGTTCTCCGGGCGCGGCGGCCGGAGCTTCATCCCGACGTCGTGGACACACACGCCGAGCGAGTGACCGAGACCGTGGGGCAAGAGCGCGCGCGTGATCCCGCGATCGACGAGCTCCGCCGCGCTGCCTTTGCCGATCCCCGAATCGATCAGGAGGTCGGCGAGGAGGCGGTGGCAATCGTCGTGGAGATCCTCGTACGGCTTCCCGGGCGCCACCCGCGCGATCACCGCCTGCTGCAGGCGATCCATCCCCGCGACCAGATCTGCGAACCGCTTCGCCGCCGCACCGTCGCCACGCGCGTAGGTCCGCGTGATGTCGCTGCCGTAGCTCTGGCACTTCGCACCCGCGTCGACGAGCAGGGACGTGTCTCCGGCGATCTTGGTCCGCTGGTACGCGACGTAGTGGAGCACCGCGCAGTGCGGCCCGAGCGCGACGATATTCTTGTACGGCGCCGCAGTGTCGTCCTGCTCCGACGCGATGAGGTACGTGAGGTGGAGCTCGAGCTCCGACACCGGGCCTGCGACGAACCGCTGCTCGGTCGCGCGATGGCCGATCACCGCGCGCCGCGTCGCTTCGGCGAGACACGCGATCTCGTAGGCAGACTTGCGCGTGCGCGCCTGATCGAGCGTACCGACCAGTGCGCTCGGGTTGACCTCTCCCGGCGGCGCCTGGCCCGGATCGCGCGTGACGACCGCGACCTTGCCGCCCGGCAGCACGTCGCCCGCGTGCCCCGGCCCGACCGTGACGACGTCGAACGCGTCCCAGAAGTGATCGCTCTCGGGCGGCGTCGGGGTCTCCCAGTAGTCGTCGGCGACGGTGCGCACGAGCGTGGGCCGGCGCCCCGGCCGCACGATCACGTAGGCATCCGCCTCGGCGAGCGGGCACCAGTGCGAGTACGCCGGCGTCGGCGACAGCGGCCAGGACTGATCGTCGAACCGGTTCTTCAGCTGCGCCGTGCCGCTGCACAGGACGAGCGCCTCGAACTGGTGCTGGGCGAGCGCGGCCTCGGTGGTGCGCTGGAGATGGGCGATGTGGTCGGCGTAGCCTTCGTACACGGCTGGAGCTTACGTTGACCTCGACCCGACTGGAGGTACGGATCGCTCCAAAGGCCGTGGAGCTTGCCGAGCGAGGGGGATGGCTGTCTCGGTCCCTCGCGAACACCGAGCTCCGCCGAACCCAAGAAATGAAGTTTCTCTTTCCGTCAGCGCCGGCTCGAGCACGGGCGCGGTGGAGCTCGTGAGTCGGCGCGCCACCCCGCGCATCTCCATTCGGAGATGTCCGAATGGCTGGCGCGGCGAGTCACAAATCCACCCGCGCCGCCGGCGGTCTGCCGCGTATCGCGCTCGAGGGCCACCCTTCGCGCGAGCACCCTCCGGACCAAGAAATGAAACTTCTCTTCCCGTCAGCCCCGGCTCGAGCACGGGCGCGGTGGAGCTTGTGAGTCGGCGCGCCACCCGGCCCAGCTCCGTTCGCAGATGTCCGAATGGCTGGCGCGGCGAGTCACAAATCCACCCGCGCCGCCCGCGGTCTGCCGCGCATCCCCGCTCGAGGGCCACCCTTCGCACGAGCACCCTCCGGACCATGAAATGAAATGTTCTCTCTTCCCGACAGCGTCGGCTCGAGCACGAGCGCGCTAGAGCTTGTGAGTCGGCGCGCCACCCTATCCAACTCGGTTGGCAAGCGACCGAATGGCTGGCGCGGCGTCACAAATCCACCCGCACCGCCGGCGGTCTGCATCACGTCGCGCTCGAGGCGCCTCCCTGCGCCGTCGCCGTGGATGGTGCCTCGGAAGTCGCACCTATTCCGAGAAACGCCCGCCGATTGTCACCAACCTGCTACACGGCAGGCGACAATGAATGACGATAAATATCGGCGCTTTTCATAGCCGACGATCATCTTCATGACTACAGTCGAATCATGCCTCGCGCGCGCAAACGCCACGTGCAGCAGTCGCTGCCGATGCCGCGCCGTCGCGACAAGAACGGCCAGCTGCGCGGCGGCGCGCGCCGAGGAGCAGGTCGACCGAAGAAGCCGAAGGAACAAGGACGTGCGAGTGAACGCCATCGCGTGCGCCCCGCGATCAAGGCGAGCCAGCCGATCCACGTGATCATGCGCGCCGCGCCGGCCGTCGGCACGCTGCGCAAGGACGAGGTGTTCGGTGCCGTGCGCCACGCGACCCGTCTGATCGCGCGGCATCACGAGGAGATGTTCCGGATCGTCCACCTCAGCCTCCAGCGCACCCACATCCACATGATCGTGGAGGCGAACGATCGCCGCGCGCTCTGGCAGGGCATGAAGGCGTTCGAGATCTCGGTCGCGAAGCGGATCAACGCATTGATCGGCGAGCGCACCGGCGAGCGCCGCCGCGGTCCGGTGTTCGCGGACCGCTATCACGCGGTGGTGCTGACCACCCCGAAGCAGGTGCGGAACACGCTCGCGTACGTACTCCAGAACTGGAAGCACCACGGCGAGCACGAGCGACCGATGCAGCGGCCCTGGAAGATCGATCCGTACTCGAGTGCGATCGGGTTCGACGGCTGGAAGGAGCGCGACGGCGCGCCGTTCCGCGTGCCCGAAGACTACGCCGGACTCTTCGTATGGCGGCCCCGAACCTGGCTGTTGAAGATCGGGTGGCGCCGGTGGGGACTGATCAGCATCGAGGAGATTCCCGGCACTGGGACCGAGTAGCCGATCGGTGCTTGGACGGAGGGTGACGCTCGAGCGCGATGCCCTGCAGACCGCCGGCGGCGCGGGTGGATTTGTGACTCGCCGCGCCGGCCATTCGGCCATGTGCGAACGGAGATGGGCCAGATGGCGCGCCGACTCACAAGCTCCACCGCGCCCGTGCTCGAGCAGACGCTGTCGGGAAGAGAAATTTCAT
>Ga0307509_10004903_pt1 | contig 18958 bp, 29 predicted proteins | sample 10_EM_MG_FD_202245 | JGI IMG/M metagenome (GOLD analysis project Ga0307509, IMG submission 202245) | Populus trichocarpa ectomycorrhiza microbial communities from riparian zone in the Pacific Northwest, United States - 10_EM | ecosystem: Host-associated > Plants > Roots > Unclassified | place...
TCGGAAAGAAGAATACTCTCTCGGATATTCAAGAACTAGTACGGACTATCAGGATAGTCTAACAAAACCCACGTAAGTAATTCGTTACCTGTCGCATAAATAATCACACCAGGGTAGGATTGTTACAGCATCATATGGTGCTCACACATGTGTTCAACACATCCTAAAACGTGCTTGAGTACGGTATTTTTTGCTATTATCCAGAAATCCGCCAAGCAGTGATCTGCATGGCGCAAACCAGGTGCAGGGATCTTGAGACATCAAGTTACCCTCTTTTTTGATAGAAGAAATTTCGCCAACAACTGTGAGAGCGATTACCAGTCATTCTCCCACTTTCAACCTACAGGCTATCAAATGGAGAATTTTCCTGGATTAGAGATATTGTTATTCTCCTATGCCTGAGAAGCTGAAGGAGGGTGTCCAGTATGAGTCTCCGAGAGTTCTAAATTTCGTAAGACCAAAACCTAACCACTTATCATAGATCACATAGGTTGCTCATCGGATTCAGTGGAATCTGGCTATCCAGGAGTATGGAGTAAGCGTGTGGTTCTGCTAATACAAATGAAAGAATCTATAAGTATATTATCCACCTCAGCTATCCCCATTCTCATATAAATGCATGATGTTAACTAATCTAATAATAATAGGAAAGAAAAAAAAAGACAGGTTCTAGGCATCAGTGCCTGGCGCGTCGAAGTTGATGATATCTCCACCGAATAGTGGAGAACTTGGGGGTCCATGGAGATGAGGTTGAAACTGATAACCTTCGCATGTCCACACATAGTGAAGGTTGTCATGCTGAGGAGCCTCTTGTGGAAGGGTGCGAAACTCTTGGCCAGGACGAAGAGCGATTGGAATTGGGAGATTGCTGGACCAGTCTCCAATCTCAATATCGGTTGAGGTAAACCCTTTGATTTTAATCTCATCATCGCGGCTGCCATCAATGGGTAAGGCTACCCCCACATCTCGGAATGACTTGCAAATGAGTTCTGACTTTTGCTGACAAAAGGCATGCCAGGCTTGAGCGACCACATGGGTAGTCATAATACGCTTATCACTAACCGACCAGCGTCCAACATCCTCAACCTTCTCCCGCTCTGGGACGTAAGTGTCTGTAAATTCCCGAAGATATTCTTTAAATGGCTTGTTGACTGCTGTGTCAAGAGGCTGTAGGAGACCCGTGCATCCGCCTGGAATAATAGAAGGAACTATGTTGTTCGCTCGAAGAAGCTCCAAAATACTCGGAGTAACATGAAACGATGCAGTGTCCATCACTAGTAGGCTTCGAGGTATTCTGGGAACCTGGCCGGCAGGTTGGGTGGGATTGGATTGGATTGGATTGGATTGGATTGGATTGGATTGGACTGGACTGGATTCGACTGGAGTAGGATGAGAGGAATTGGAAGGAAGGACAGAATGCAGGTGAGCAGATGGAGATATAGCTGTTGCCCGGTTATCGGAGGTGTTTGTAGAATAGGTTTCTGTCTGCCAAGGGGTGGGGTTATCAAGGGCCGGCAGAAGATCTTCTATAATGAAAGCTTTAAAAAGCAACTCATTATTATAGGCTGTTTCGTTGAATAGAACAGAAACACCCTTATTCCATTTGTGTCCTTCTCTTTGAATAATGCTATCACCGGTTTTTGCATGAAAAATGACTTTTGGCTTAATTCTCGGTATCCCATCTGCAAAAATGTAGAGTATAAGTGTCGCTTGCCTTTTGTCCCACCCATTGCCATCAGTCTTTCCACTGACAGTACGTGAACCTTTAATCTCGTAGGTCTTTCCGTCTAGATATTCGAAAGGGATTGGCGTTTCATCCAAGTTAAGTATATTACTTAAACGAAAACAGCCCACATCAGTGGTAATCCCAGCTCTTTCAAATGTGTTCCTAGGTTAGGAATTTCGTCGATTAAACCGGAGCCAGTTGATGACCAGATGCCGGTACTCGTCTGGAAGCTTCGATGCTTTTTTGGTTATTGCTCGGCAGGAAATATTCCACCGATTCAAAAAGCCGTTAAACCAGCCACCAGAAAAAGCAAACATATTTGTGCTTTCTGGATAGAGCTGTTTGAAAAGCTCGATGGCTGTTCGCCGAAACCACCCTCGTCTTACAAGCCCACCTGCTTGCCTTCGCTTGATAAAAGCCAAAAACAGCTTTTCTTCCATCTCGGGCCAATGACATTGCCACGTACTAGAAGACTGCCGGTGCGATTTGGCTTTTTGTTGCAGAATCTCCTCCTGCTTCTCCCACCACTCATGAATAGTGCTTAGTGGGATCTTCCAATAGGCAGAAGCTTCTGCAAAAGTTGGCCGACGATATTCAGTCTCAGCTGCATTAGCTGCTACACGATGGTTGGTGAGAAAAAGCAGTACTTCGATCTTCCGCTCTCTGCTGTAACTTCGGCGAATACGCCGAATTGGTCCACGGAGCTTGTAGACTCGGTCGCTTAATGGTTTTGCCTTTCGTCCTGGTCGTACACGCTCACGCCGGGATAGGATGGTTACTGGTTGGTGTCCTTCATTTCGAATAACTCGATTTGTCGCTATTATTGGCAAGGGTGGCTGTGTGGCTACTATTCTAGGGCAAAAACATAAAAGAAGAATGAAAAATATGACCACAAGCTGCTTTTCTTTCATCATGGCTGCTTTTGTCCAGGTGCATTCAGGCGGTTGCGATTGGAATGTAGTCAAAAATAAGGTTAGCTGACACATTATACTATTCTACGTTGGGCTAAGTGCTTGCGTATTTCTAACGCAATTTGCTTGGCGGATTTCCGGATAACAGCAAAAAATACGGTACAGTACTCGTACAAGTACTATCTAGGGTGGCACAACACCCTCATCCGAGGGCTTGAGTTCTGGCGTTGGCATAACACCATAATTCCTGCAGGGCAAGTGCGGTAACCACTGCACCCCTCCATTCCCACCCTTCCTACCCACACGTGCCAACTACATATATATGTGCACCTCAGGCCAGCGTCAGCACAGGCCAGCCCCATGTGACTCGCGAAAAGGGGGGGGTAAATTTGTTACTTAGCGAGTGAGACGGTATGATGTATGTGCTAGTGCCCATCAGCGTTAATGGGATGCTTAGATCCTGCATCGCCTTCCCGCCTTACCATAGCGCATGCTACCGTACAGTACGAGTAGAAGCGTGCATGGATTCATTGGAGGGACATATTTACCGAACAATCCTTCTGTCAGCACGCCCAGGAACGGAATGGAGCTGTATGATATGCACGGCTCGGGGGGATAGGATCGTCATGGAAGGTGGGCAAGGAAACAATAGGATGAATCTGGAAATAACTCCTACTATGACGATACATATATACAAGTAATACGGAGGGTAGTAAGACAGGGGGGTTACTTGTATCGAAGTACCGTGTGTTTTGATCCTGTCCGCGCAAGGATCATCCACTGTCGCCAGGATTGGAGTGGTTGTGCACAACCCAGTCACGGAACATTAATTTCAAGCCTTTGCCTTTGTTTTGGGAGGGTTTTCCTTCTTCTTCACCCCTTTTTTATCTTCTAGAAGCGATGCCGTTCTGGCAGCCGGAATATAGCAACTGCAGTGCGGTCCTTGGTATGGTATGATATACCGTACCGTATGATATGAAAAGATTTTCTGTGTCCCCTCTGCCCTCAAGCCTAGCCTGCAACCGGATAGCTTTTAGACTTCCAAGGGAGAGACAGATGGTGGGTTAGGGTTTCATCTGAACCCCTATCACAGGCATCATCTCGAATCATTTACCCCCCATTTCCAACCAATCTAACGCAACGGCCAATTACCGGTACCGGTATCATAGAATGTCCAGCTCCACTCGAGTACTCGTACTTGAGAACAGCAAGACCAGCAAACACACAAACCACAAAGACACCCCCGCACCAGCCTCCTCTTTGTTCTCCCTTTTCGTCACAGGAACTCTACTGGACAAGGCTAGCTCGAACATAGGTGGGAGAGAAAAAGTCTAGGCGAGATTTCTCAAATTTCGGCTTTGTTTTTTTTCTGGCGCGTTTTTTCCTCACTGTGGGACGACTGTGCTGGTATCATTAAATTTTGGTGGTGCGGTACTGTACGGTTATTGAGCGGGGTGAGTTTCCATGCTCGTATGTTTCAGGTACCACCACTCGCAATTCAGGTACCACCCCTTCGCTCAATTGCCCGAAGAGCTATAACTTAACTCCACCTCTCTCTGCTAAGCCGAACTTCTCCCCTCCTTGGATTGCCCTGCATTCCTACCAAGTCATCCCGTATCGCAACGAGCTTTCTCTTCTTCTCTCTTCCTCTTCACCACCGCAACCATTACCCCTGCGACACAGAACTATAGCCATAAACTTGACTACTCCTGCGAACCACCAAATCCAAAATCAACGATGGTATCGCCCTCACCACCCCCCAAAAAAGCTCCTCTTCCACTTTCAAAGTGCCTCATGAGCACAGCGCAAACACTACACCCATCCCTCCTGTCCGCGGTCTTCACGTACCTCGACACCCAGACACTCTTCACTGCAAGTCTAACATGCAAACACTGGCGTGCAACAACCTTTCTATCAAAACATTATTCGCCCCAACTCCTCCGACCACACCTGTCCATGCTGCGCGCGCACTTCGGTCGCGAGACCGTCCCGCACCGGATCCCAATCCCGACGGTGGAAAAGCTATTCACACAGTACGTGCGCGAGACCGCTCCAGCCTGGATGTATTCCCGGGGGACATACTTGCTACCGCCCTCGCACGGGGTCGTATCCATTTCTTGCGATGGGGGAAGCGGTGTGGAGGGGAGAATGGCAATGGTAGTGGGTAGAAACAAGGTGCACGTCTACGATATTACCGAATCCCCGATTGCACAAACACACACAATTCAAATCAATGACAAAGTCACCCAACTCACCGTGAAGGGGGGTTACTTGGCCCTCTCGACAAAGCAGAAAGTATCCCTCTATGCCCTCCTATCTAATGGCCTTTCACTGCGCCTCTACTCTGTTCCTATCCCGGCCGTCGAGTTAATCGCCCTCGGTCGAGCCGGCAAGGCGGAAGAACCACTTGTAGCGATAACCACAAAGGACAAGACGATGATTATACACCCTTCGTACGCCCTCTGGCGCCGTAGGACCAACTTCTTCCTCCAAGGCTCCGCCCCGGCGACCAGCGCATCCATAGAACAGAGCGGGAGGTGGGAAGATTGTCCCTGGATATTAGTATATCGGGTCACTGGTGAGAAATTGAGCTTTAAGAGCGATGGTCGCGGGATACTTGTCGGGAATTCACTATTGGGAGTCTGGGACGGGGAGGAGCGCAATTTGGCCAGGACCTGGAAGGGCTTTCGAAGGAGGCTGGTGTTGAAAGTGGAAGGGGATGGGGCGGTTTACTTCGGCGACCTCGTCGGTGTCGTAAACAAAGACACATTTGCGGTTCGAACCGGCGAGAAAATCAGAGAAATTAGCGGTGGGAAAATCTACACCGGCTGCTCCCAGGGTCGGGCAGCATTCCTAGCTTTCTCAAGGACACCTGGGAAAGTCAGTGTGGTCCCCATCGGCGAGGGCAGGGAACAAACCATCCCCCTAAACACCACCAACCAAATCCTCTCCATCGCCGGGGGAAAAGAACGCATTGTCGTGGCAACGGAAGACCGCATTGTAGTACTAAACCTCTGGAACTCGTCCCCTGATTACCAACTCAAGATCGAGAAGGATGGCAGTGTATCCTCCCGCCCCGAGGCCAAAGTCAAACATGACACTTGTGTCATTCAATGAATCCCGAGTGACGCTCGATGATAGCTATTTAGCTATTTCGTCCGTTCGTTGTAACATATTATGGCGTTTTTTCTATTCTTCCCCCTCTTCCTCTAGCTGTTTATATCGGGGGCTGTAAATTATTATATCCTTCTGTTTTTTTTCGGGGGGGTTTCCCTTTTTTCATTGGATCGGTATCCACACCGATTGCCCAGACATGCCCACTCGTCCTGCGGAAAATTACCCTTCAAGCACTCTACTAGTGATCGGAGGGATTAGAGCGGGGTATTTTGTACTATACTCGAGCACAATACGGTGCGGCATGGGTAGGCGATGTATGGTGCGGCGGGGACCGAGGTTGTTTTGTCGATGCGGATTGATGGATGGGTCTAATTATATCGCACTGAAGGGAGGGGTTCGGTGGGTGTTGACACTTGCCCTGGATGTTTGTGTAGAGGTAGATATAATACTGTATTCGCCTAGTATTGTACTAGATGTTGTTAAGACCTAGGGGTCTAGGTTTACACTCCCTCCTCCACCAAGATTCACCCTGTCTGCCAATTGAGAATCTACAGGATAGGAAGGTAAGAAGCCAGGCAAATAAATGTACAGTAAACCAGCAGCAAACACAAACGGTCTCCCCCGTCCCCTCCATGAGTACAACACAGCCGCATCCCGCCATCCCGCATGGCCAAAATCCAAAGAATCTTTCCCGTACAGCAGGTGATCTGTGACAGATGGGCCGGTTTTGATAGTCTAGTATAAAGAAATTTAGAAACCCCGGGGGTCCATACGGAACAGGGAGAGGTATCCGAATTGCCGAGATCCGGGACCGCGGGTTGCGGAAGGAGCATCCACTGCCAAAGACCGTCCAGTGTTGTAACTAGACCTGGCCGATGGTAAGTTAATACTGCGGCAATCCGAGGATTACCTACTACATTGCACTGGCAGGAGGCGAGCGAGAACTCTCCCTGAATGGTTAGTAGCTTTAAGCAAATGTCTATCAGATCTCCCTGCAACGATGCCTACCGATAAGTGCATCGTAGCTTACGAGAGGGGTGTGTGTGTGTCCGGCCTGCCAACAGGAGGCACAAGAGCACTGGACTTTATTCTCAATTGTTTTTCTTCTTCTTCTTTGGATATGTAAGTACACGATGCCGTTATTAAAGCCGTGTTAAGTAGTGGTGGTAGACGCCATTCCACCCAGAAAATAAAAACATGGTTAGGTGGGATACGGCGTATAGAACCGCACCGGTATGGCATGATACTAAATACGGTGGTGTCTAATGCCCTAACGGCGGATACTGTGCCCCCCGCAAAGAGGGGAAAGTGATGAGTAGGATTTTCCCCCTTGGTTGTATGTTTCGAGTGAGGGGAGGTGATTTCTGGTGAAAGTTTAGATGGGGTGGTTTGTGTGAGTGGATAGTAGTTTGTGTCGCTAGATGTGGTGCGGTGGATCTTCGCTATTTGAGATCCTGTATATCTTCTCATAGCTTCACAGGTCGTTTGTTGGTATACGTGCGCTGCGGGGGTGGGTCCGGTTTGGTGTTTGGGAATTGTCTGTTAGGAAGAGATGGATGCATGGGAGTAACTGGGGGTATTAGCTTGATAGGTGCTACAATTCGTCGCCAGGCGAGTGACTCTTAGGCCGTTGCCGTTGGGAGGGTGGTGTGACATTTAAGCTTTATTTATTTTTAAGTTAACCGTAGCTCAGGCATTGTAGTCGTGGGATAATCATGGATGGTCACTCAATAAATGATTTATTCTCCAGTATCGGAGGTCGCTCTGCATAGGCAAGGGAAGCATTAGTCTCTGCAATAGCTTACGTGTAATCTATTTGCCTGTGGTTCGGCCTCGGCAGAAGCATTAACCCGTCGACAATCATCCTTCAATCTACCTGACCAAACTCCTGTGGTAGGTGCACAGGTACTTTGCGTGAAAGTCCACATGGTCCCCCGCGAAGCTTGAAATGAAGAAGTAGCTGTGATCATACCCCTATTTCATACCACGATCATTAGACCTTACCTCACTGTTCTGCCAGGGGTTTTGGGAATACATACCTCCTGATACCTAACTTGAATCCCCTTATCCTCAGCCGCCTTCTCAAAGTTCTCCGGGAGAAGTTGCCCCTGCTTATAGAAATTATCACTGGTACCCACGTCGATGAGCGCCTCCAATGTCTTGTCCTTCTCCCACACCTTCACAAGCTCAGTAGCATCATGTTCTGCCCACTTCTCCTTATTCTCCTCACCAAAGTATCCGCCGAAGGCTTTCTGTCCCCACGGACAGTTAATCGGATTGCTGATGGGGGCGAAGGCGGACACGGAAAGGTATTTGCCCGGGTTTTTCAAGAACTACCATTCCACTCCAATCAGCCCTATTCATTCCGGAGGAGGCACGGGGGGGTTCCTACGATAGTCAAAGCTCCATGTCCACCCATAGAATGTCCCGTGATTCCAACCCTGCTATTGTCTAGTACTTCGAAATGCTTGAAAAGCTCGGAGGGTAGCTCCTGGTTGATGTAGGTGTACATGTTATAATTATTTCTCCATCTCTCGCTTGTAGCATCCACGTAAAATCCTGCGCCGGAACCAAAGTCCCAGTCATCGTCCTCCCCGTCGATTTTTGCTCCACGGGGCGAGGTGTCCGGGTAGACGACCGCAATACCGTGCCTGGCGGCGTGGGGCTGTAGGAAGCCTTTCTCGGCACAGTTGTCCCCCGTGCAGGTTAGGCCTGAGAGGAAAATTAATACGGGGATCTTGTTTGATGGGTTGGAAATGGCGGTGAGAGGGAGGAAGAGATTTAAGGCCATTTTTGTCTTGGTTGAGGTGCCTGGGGAGTTTATGTTAGACTAGACGGCTACTGGAGGGATAGGATACCGGTAGGGGGAAGCGATACTCTGGTGCTCGAGTTTGAGTAGCTGGCCGCCAAAGTTGGCAATTTTAGCTTTGATTTCGAAGGCCATTTTTGCTGTAATATGGTAACTTTCGTTAGTGGGATGGGAGGGATGGTAGCTGTTTCCCCTGAAGAGCTTTGTAAAGGGAGCTTTGTCTTGGGGAAGCCGATTGAAAGAGTGGATTTGAAGTGGGGGATGCTGGGATGGGGGGTTTATCAATGACGTTCGGTTGCTAGGGACCTCGGGCGTTTGGCGGGGAAAGATCGGAAAGCCAAAGCCAATCGCCCCACTTGATACAATACTGAGTACCCGTGCACAACATTGCAGCTTGTATGACCGATGGTGATGTGAAAATTGTTGCGGTGTGACGCTATACAGTTTATATACATGATATTTTGCGCAGTAGGGATTCTAGCTAAATCCATAATCTCGGGCACTTCTTGGGCCCCGTGGCTTTGCTGGGTCTTCCTTTAGCCTTTTGTTTTCTTCTGGTTTTTCCTCTGGCCTGGCTGTCTCGGCAGCCGTATTACCGGTATCGCTTCCCCCTACTGAGGGAGCGGGTTGAGCTTTCTGATCCTTCTTCGCTGACCATTCTGCGTCTTCCTCCTCCAATTGCTTCAAAACTGTGACCAGCCGTCAGCACCCGCTAAGGCTACCTAGGAGCAGAAAGCGGCATACCCTCCTCCCAACTCTTCTCCTCCTTCTCATTACCAACCCCTAGCATCTTCTCAACATCTACATCTTCCCCCTTCTCTAGCCGTTCAATAACTTCCCGTAGAACTGCGATCTTTGTATCTGCCCGCCACATATAATCGTCGTGAGTGTGTCTGATACGGATCATTTGAATTCCTTGCGAACCGATGAGCATTGCCATGATCTACACCCACCAATTAATCCACTAGTCATATTTTCCCTTAAAAGAGCGAGACCAACAACAAAGAAAGTGGCCGGATTATGTATTTTGGGATTTTTCTCCTCCGAGCCCGCCTTCCTCTTCTTCCCCTCAGTCTTGTAGAACGGGAGCCACACTGCGGGGTCCAGAATTCGCGGTGAGAAGCGTGCTCTGGAGGGTGCAGGGTGCTGTATTAAGCGAGGGCACACAGCTGAGAAGTGTGCTCGAGGGTATGTAGGGCATATTGAATCGATTATTCGGAGGTGAATTATGGGCCGTAATCGTTGGATGATCATGACTTGCAGATATCGTAGACTTTGGTGTTTGTGGTGGGATGAATGAGATGGTGGGGAATTGGGGACAGGGTATCTCCAGGTAACTTATGGTTGTTGTGGCAACGAACAGCTGCGACAACTTTCAGCCTCAGGTCGGTCTTGTAAACACCCCGGTTCAAGCATCACCATCACCACTTCATCTATCGTTCCTCACCCACCTTGTTTCGCCTCGAATCACAGCGCCCCCCCGCGAACTACTAGAATTTGAAGTTATTATCTTCACTCTCACGAGGTGATTATGGTAGGTGGCTAGTCGTTGTTTGCTAAAGCTGTGCTGATAAAATGCAGGCTTCTAACCGTACTTCAAAACCATCGCCTTTGGGCTACAGTCTCTCTCCAAACACTAGCCCCTTCGGAACCCCTCGGTCAACTGGCAACATGAAGCGAACATCTTCCGGAGCATTCACGCAGCTGTCTAGTACGCAGATCCAAGAGCTGAAGGAGAGCTTTCAAATGCTGGATAAAGACGGTGATGGGATTATTGGCAAGGAGGACCTTGGAGCTATGCTTGGGAGCCTCGGTAACTACCTCATCCAACTTTAGCACAATGAGAACTCTACTTATCCCTAAATAGGTCAAGATCCAACACCGACAATGATCAATGCACACTTGTCTTCTGTTCCCACGCCCTTTAATTTGGCCTCTTACCTCACTCATCTATCACAGCATTTATCACTGCTTACCCCTGGACCGGATCTCCTAAGTGCTTTTGCGGCATTCGACGATAATGACGACGGCACAATTGATGTTGCGGAACTTACGGAAGCGTTGACGAGCATGGGCGAGAGAATGAGCGAAACGGACATCGAGCGGGCACTGAAAGGGTTCACAAAGAGGAGAGCCTTGGGAAGGGGGCAGGCTCATGGTGGAGATGTATTCAGGTACAGGGACTTTGTGGATGTGCTCTCCGGGAAGGAAGAGGAGAAGGAGTAATCCTTTATTTGAACGTAATACCAGTATCGGAAGAGAATGGGAGGTGTTGGAATGGAAACTACTTTTACAATGGGCTGGGAAAATTATTTGGGTTCAGGGTGCATAATGACTGTATTATGATGTTCAATACATTTGGGATGGGGAATTGATGACTTTGGGTAGACTTGGTTAGCCTGTTGTGCTGTGGGGCGGGCTGCGTTCGGTACTGCGGGTCTTAGTGTGTTGGGTTTACCCGTTCTCCCACAGACCGCATGTACGAGTACTCGAGTAATCTAAAAATCGAGTGACTCGCTGTGTGCCAAGCCTCTTGGTTAGTGACTGCTCCGCACACCACACACAGCCCTACGGAGTTTCTTGAACCAAAAAGTTCCTTCCCTCCACAACAATTAAAAATTACCACTCCACCTCCGCCAACCGCTATCGCCAACTGCCTTCTCACAGCGTAGGATATCCAAACCTCTTTGCGCACCTAATCTCGAGTCTTCTTTATCTCTTTCTTTGCAATGGCGCCCAACACCGTACGTATCTACCATTATCGCTTTGCTGGTTTTTAGACAAAAAAATCAGTAGGCTGAAAATGTGCCTTTTTTTATAGAAATCTGCAAAAGCTGCGAAGCCTGCTAAGGTTACGAATAAGGTAGTTTCTGACCTTTCCAATTCCCTCCCTGCGGAATACTAATAGACCGTGACAGTTCGTAATCGATGCCTCTCGTCCCGCCGGCGACAAAATCTTCGATGTCAGTCAGTTCGAGAAATTCCTCCACGACAAGATCAAGGTTGACGGCCGCGTCGGCAACCTCGGAGATGTCGTTCAAATCTCGCAGGAGGGCGATGGGAAAATAGTTGTGCTTGCCCACACTCAGTTTTCTGGGAGGTATCTTAAGTACTTGTATGTGCCTTGCTTTCCTTGTGGGGGAAGGAAGCAGGTTGGCTAATTGTGCTTGCATAGGACCAAGAAGTACCTTAAGAAGCACCAGCTCCGCGACTGGCTCCGTGTTGTTTCCACTTCTCGTGGGGTTTACGAACTTAAGTTCTACAACGTTGTTGATGATGGTGCTGAGGAGGACGAGGATTAGGGTTGGGACAGTGTTAGGATAGATTTTTTTCTCTCTTGAGAAGGCGGGATGTGTATTATATTAATGGCATATCTTGAATTCTGTTGTTTGGGGCCCTGTGCTGGGTATTACGGAAGGTTGGAGGGGTTATTCCGGTGTGATATTGAGAGCGAAAGGTTGAGTGTTCGCATGGCACACGCTAGGACGCTATTTCGCCCGGCACATTTCCAAAGTACAGGTATTTCCTCTTGGTGTTGGCTACGCTGTGACTATAATTCGTTACACCAAACTCGCAACAGACATGATAAGGACGTAGTGAATTACAAACACTGGTGGCTTAAATTTGGCGGTAGAAACTTTTCGTGTGGAATAATCACATCCGGGATGTCAGTAATGAAAGAAGTAGGTTTGGCTGCGAGCAAGACAGGATTTGGGAGGGTAGTGGAATCTGGATTACGGATGTGGGAGGACAGACGGACGCTCGGGCGTGGGTAGGCGTGCACTAGAAGAGTAGATTTACTATAATAAAGTATCCGTAACTCGCGATATAGAAATTCTGCTCAGGTCATCGAGCATGACTTTAAAGTCGAGCATCGCGGGTGTATCCCCATGTGCTTCATTCAACTTCACTATCTCGGGGGGTTTGGGAGTAAGCAACCTAGAATTACACATATAGCACTACGTCATCAATTGGGAGCTTCTTATCGCTCGTTCGCTATCGCTGCCGGCCTGAGGGGGGGGATTGTCAATGCCTTCATCCCCGGTTGCTCATCTGTGGGCTCCATACGACTCTTACGCCGGAGGTATAATATCAGGAGGTTTCTGAGTCTGGAGATGTTAGGTTACCTTAAAGCCTAGAAGAGTGCCCCAGTTCACCACAGCCTACTTTACAAACAAATTTCTAGCGTGTGTATGTGTGTGTGGTTTAAAGTGATACCGCATTGAGAGCGAACACAATACCGCAACCTAAATCACAGCTGAAGGTGCGGTCCCGGGAGCGGGGAGTGATGTCCTTCCGCTGCGCTCAGTGAAAAGATAGTGAAAAGATAGGATTGGATGCCAGTGGTAGGGTCCTTCGCTGCGGGGCTGAGGGTCAAGTTCTGTCTGTATGTGCCGGTTTTGAGGTTGGGGTGTTTCACTATTCACGAAGTGCACGGAAAATTCTCTGCGACTAATGAAGAAGACCTCGCGTCGAGTCGTTTTTGTGATGCTCTGTGGCTGTACCGAACTCTGCTGGCATCTGGAAGGGCAGTGTTTGATGTGCAGGAGTAGGGTTGTGGATACTGTATGGCACGGGACAGCCTTGTGTTATTTCTCCAGGGCTTACACTTGGACGGTATGATACTCGAGTAAGTGTGGGTTGCCGGGGCGTGGGGATCGACGAGTTGCTCCCTGATGTGACGGGAATGCATTACCGTATTGGCACTGCGGTTGGAAGCTGGGACCATCTAGGATCGCTTGGCGAGTGGACAGGGATGGTGGTTCAAAGGGCTGAATTTGGCTGGGTATTACTACCGTAAGTGTCTAGAGTCTGGAAGCTATGGAGAGGAAACCTCATCGCCTTGTGTCGGGTATTCGATTACTCGTACTCGCGTTGTCGAAGCGTTTTTTTTTGAAAAGTCTGCTATTAGAGGGATCCAGCAAATGTGAGAATCCCTGTAGAAAATGCCGTAACCACAGCAACAATGATCAATGAGGAAAGGTGAAATACCAAGAAGAGGGGCGAGGCATTTGAGGTAGGGATGGTTAGCATCCCTGATGGCCAATTGTGGGCGACAGGGGGTTGAGGCAAGTGCCAAGATGTAAATATTGGCCAAGAGGCCACTAGAACGAAGGGAGAAGGAGGGGACAGGGTTTAGATATCAAAAAGCGGGGTTGTGTGTAGGTATATAGAGCTGTAACATACTCAGAATATATAGAAAAGAGAGTAGCACAACTACACATTATGGCACAAAAAGTAATCACAGTTTATGCTACGGCAGTTTCTTTATTTTTAATTGACCCATTTTTGCTTATGCAACAGCGATCACGGAAAAAACGCATTGCAATTCAGCATATTCGTTCAAACCCACTCCGACGCCAAATTCACCATGAATGGTTACGGTTTTCTCGTCCAAATCGTGGTCGCCCTCCCTACACCAAGCACCAGTTTAATCTTCTAACAAAAAGTGACAACTGGTGTCTTGAATTTCTTCGATTTACAAAGGCTCAAATCCAAGAGTTAGCACGAGCATTTCAGTTGCAGGATTTAGAGCTTAGAAATCCCTGCCAGGCAGCTCCAGAAACCTGCTTGGCTGTACTTCTGTTTCGATTAGCCTTTCCTAATCGCTACAAGAGTTGCTGTGATGTATGTGTACTTCTTTTTATTGTTATTTCTTTTCTAACTTAATTTTTCTACCTGTACTTTTACTTTTATTTATATGTACGTTTTGTTTATCTTTCCCTATTTTTCTAGATTTTTGAATAAATTACTTTAAGTAATAGTAAAGTTTAATAGCTAATGTATATTTAATTTAAAGGTTTTTGGTCGTAGTATTTCATGGATCGAGACTGTTTTTAATGGAACATTGATTTATATCTACGAACAAAGAAAAGATTTCCTCTACTGGGATGCTCGAAGACTTACAGCAGAGCAGCTACAAACCTATTGACACTCCGGGCAATAGAATCTATGAGTTCATTGACAGTACCCATTGAGCTATCTGTGGACCGAGTAGTATGGATCAGAAATTCTTCTACTCCGGTTATAAAAAGGTCTACTCAGTTAAATTTCAGGCTATTATGGCACCAGATGGTTTAATCATCCATCTTGCAGGTTGTTTATCCATTTATTTATTACTGGTTTATCATTATTTCACCTCTTTTTGTTTATTTCTTTCCTTCCTATTCTTAATTTTAATTTTAATTTCTAATTTACAGTTTTGAAGTGTGAGTAGTATTAGTTTATTAATGTACATTTTATAGGACCATATGAGGGTACTTTAGGTGATTGGAGTATGTACAGTATTTCACAATTTGGAAGAGATATATGTTCTACGATCCAGTTACCAAATGGACAACAGCCCTTAGTCTACGGTGATCCAGCCTACTTTTTAGGACCAGGAATAATTGGTGCCTACCGCAATCTCCGAAATCGCGATATGACCCCCCCGAGCGCCAATTTAATAAACACATGTCACGACAACGGATGAGTGTGGAATGGGTTTTGGAAAAGCTCTGATGCAATGGGGATTTTTGGGGCATAAGTTAAACTTTAAAGTTGGACTATCACCAGTGGGAAGTTATTATGTAGTTTGTATTCTCCTTGTAAATGTACATAGTTGTTATTGGGGTTCAGCTACTAGTGTTAAGTTTGACTACCAACTGCCAACGATTTTTGAGTATCTTGACTTCAAGTAGAAATTTATTTTAAACTTTTAAATAACCAATCATACATAAAGCCAAAACTCAGACAACTTAATAAAGCTTAAGAAAATAAACAAACAAAGAAATAAAACAGAAAATAAAAGTACAAACAATATTTACATTGACTTATTTGCCAAAAGTTGAAGTAATTCTATCATTTTCTCTTGCCTGTTTTCGCTCCGCTTTTCTGCCTCCACTTGCTCTCTCACCGAATCTTCCAACTTTTGCTGTACCTTTTTTTGAGCTTCCATTAGCTCATTTAATTTTTTCTCATGCTTGGTAAGTCTTTCTTCTCTTCTTTGCTCTGCACTTTCTGCATGTCTGGTATCTCCTCCGAAGACTGTGGTTGGAGTTGGCTGACTCGCTTTGGCAATTACATCTACTAACTTATCGATACCTGCAGTAAGTGTTTCTTGGTATAACTTCCTTGCTTTTTCATCTTGTACCTCCAATGCCCATAGAAGGTTTTCGTCTTGGTCTTGTGCTAACCATTGGCGCTTCCCAGCAGACATTCCTGCTCCCGGCCGCACCTTCTACTCTTGCTTCTTTTTTCCTCTTCCTCTTTCCTTTCCATCCGCTTCTACTCCTTCCTCCACTTCGGTATCATTACCTTCCCCTTCCTCATTTCCTTCTCCCTCTAATTCCATCATATCTGTATCCAATACTGGTGAGTCTATCTCTTTTCTTAATTCGATTTGTTCGCGTTCAGCTAATCTTTGTGTTAGGCATACCGGAAGGCTTAGCCTTCCATTAGTGAATAAAGACCTATAGTTACCCTACCTTAGGATTCTGAGTTCAAAGGGACAAGCCAACACCCCCCTTCCGCACCAGCGTTGGGACGGCGCTACATCGGCAGACGCCGCCATAGTTGCGTCCCCTCACCAAAGACATGGTCATTGGAGCCCTCCTCGTAACCCCGTATACGTCGCGGCCGTCTGACCGACCGGATCCTGTTCGCAGGATATATGAGGGAAGACCCTTGGCGAGCTCATGCAAGTTGTTCGAGCCAAATCGGTCGACGTCGCATAATGTTACTGAGCACTAAAGACAAGAGTCGCGAAAGTGGTCACTAAGTAACGGGACGTTTTTACGGACAAATGGTTAGGCAACATATTCTATACTCCATGCTCTCGCGATGAAAGTCGCAGAAGTGAATGGTGTTGTCGGATGAGGTAGTCTGAGCAATCAGGCATACCCGCACTCACACGCGTCAATAGTATTTTCTGATACTGACGGAACCATACGATAACGATATGACTATGGAGGGATAATGGCTATTGGTGCGATTATCGTAACAAGTCTATCTTATGCCTCGCAGATGTCGGTTGCAGAAAATGTCTGCAATGCTGAGAGGTTCGATAACAAAGCTGGCCCCTTTGTTGGTTCGATCATGGAGACCATTCTGCGTATGCAAATGGTAAGCAAGACTCTATGCCGACGAAGATGAATCGTAGCCAATGGACTGATGTGTGAGAGCACCGTCAGTTAATTCCATGGTGTTGCGATTCAGAAGTTGAAGTGAGATAACAGAATTGTCTGGGTCAACTGGTGTTCGCACTTTTAAGAAGATGCTGAAATTGTTTGTAGGTACTTAGTTAGTATGAGAACTAGATGTAGCCCGCGACCACCCAGACGCGGCATATAAATATCGAGGTGCCTCCCGAGCTATTTGAACATTATGAAGCAACGGAGAAGAGATCTTATCACTATAAGTTTTAACGCTAGAAAAATCTTTATCATTCTACCTACCTCTACTTTGAATCATTGAGCCTTCCTAGACAATCTCCGTCAACGATAAGATTATCGGCCTGAGTTATCTCGCAAGACTTTGAGATAGGCTCCCGCCTAACAGTATATTGATAGTTCTCCATGTTACCAAGGCTCACTATATGACAAGACTACTCGACGAAATAAGTGAAGAGATCATTTTCGAACCCTTATCTCTTGACGATTCTATCTTCGAACATCGATTCTACACGTTTGAAGAACTTTTAGGAGATACACCTCACATTCTCCAAATACTCTATCTTTTCCCACACCGCAATACTGTTGCCATTGCCCCTACAGCTGCTGAGAGGATAGAGACCTACTTCCAGCAGAAACGAGATCCGGTCGAAGAACCAGACGAGGAGTGGAACACTCCCTATCCCACGAGGGATATAAAAACCTACGAGTTCCCAGACGAATTCTGGAACACCCCATATCCTACGTCCAAGAAGGACGAAAAGATTCCGCTTATCTGGCTTAACCCCAAGTCAATTCGATAAGCATCATCAGATACCCTCCAAACTAGTGCGATAAAGCACAAAGAAGTTCCCGGTGTATTGGCGACCTGACACATCACGATCACCAATCATGACAGAAGAAACCCACGATTCCGAGATGACCGGGGGGCTGAGACCATCATCCATAGTAGCAGCCAAACCCCTGGTCCACAAAATACCAGTACAACTAGCAGGTTAGACTTCGGACGACTAGTACGAGCACGTTCTAAAACACCTACTCCCATTTTTGTTTCAAAGGAAGAGTTGAACCAATTTGCGGGTCACCTTGGAGGAGTTCTTGGAAGATTTAGTCAACGAATAGCTAGAGAACAAAATTCCATATACCTGGATATCGGACGATTATCTAGGGAAGGCCAACAACAGGCAAGAACGTTAGGAAAACTCCAACACCGATTGGAACTAGGTGAGTCCATACTGGTCGAGGAATTAAACATGTTCGAAAGGACCATCGACATGTTGGACTAAGAGTCCAAAACTATTCAGGCAGAAATCGTGGCAAAAGTCCAAGTAGAATTCCAAGCCCAACAAGCCCGTCAAGCAGAACAGGCGGAACACAGTCAGCGACAAGACGAGCAGCTTCGGGACCGTATCCTCGAAATAGAGGAAGCTCGAGCAAACGACAATGCCAATTACGTGTCGGTTATAAATCGACACAAGGAGGAACACAAGGAGGCTGCGAGAGATCAACAATGACGTTCTGAAGCAGAAATAACGAAGCTTCATGATATCTTGAACGATCTGAAAGCCCAAGTAGGAGCCATGTCGACACAAAGATCAGCAGCCCCTATGTAACGGGAGCACCCTATAGAGAGGTGAACTCTTAGGTTGCGACCGCACCAAAACTCAAAGTAGAAGATAAAGATAGAGTAAATAATTCAAAAGAATCAAAACGGTTAAACTTAATATCGTTAAGCTGAAAGCTTCACTCAATTAGTTCTCTCGAGGAAAAGTTGGTTCTCGAAGTAGAATGCCAAACGCTTAGACTTAAGTAGATATCAGATTTAAGCCTTTGACATTCACCACTACTCCGACCTTGTGCGAGCACCCTGTCCTGCTCAGGGTTTGTCCGAGGTCTACCCTCCATCAGGAATTATCCTGCTGGAAGTGTCGGACCAACTCGGGTACGGTAACAGGTTTACTCCTGTCTAACGAAAAGGTACAATAGAGGGCTAGCGGTTGACCGGCAAGCGCTAGGTCTAAGGGAGGCTTCAGAGAACTCGAAGGTAATGAGGGATAATAGTTACAGGGCAAGTGGAACTCTGAGATCGCCGTTCAACCAAGTATATTCATAAAACATGAGTCTGCTGAAGTCTGCCGTTCTCCTGCTAGCCAGGAGATGAGTTTAAATACAAGAGCTCTCTCAGAGTGATAGTAATCAGATATCCTGCAACCACGATCATTACCGGGCAGTGCACCTTGCCCTG
>Ga0307509_10004904_pt1 | contig 18958 bp, 12 predicted proteins | sample 10_EM_MG_FD_202245 | JGI IMG/M metagenome (GOLD analysis project Ga0307509, IMG submission 202245) | Populus trichocarpa ectomycorrhiza microbial communities from riparian zone in the Pacific Northwest, United States - 10_EM | ecosystem: Host-associated > Plants > Roots > Unclassified | place...
AAATTTTTTAAAGAAGTAAGGGCTTGACCATGTTTTAACTTACTTTTAATGCTTTAACATTCAATCATGAATAACTAGCGGACATTCATTTCTCTACCGGCCTATCTAACCATCTATTAAATAACTTAGGAGCCAGCTGGAGCCGAGAACGGGTTAGAAGTAAGAAAAATTATTTTTGATATTAATATATAAAAATGATTTGAAAATACTAAAAAATAAATTATTATTTTGAAATAAAAAAAATAAATTAAATTTTATAAAAATCATGTTTGAAACGTAAAAATAAAATGTTTTTCAAGAAGTTGTAATAGGAAGCAGGAAATCGATATTTTCACAACAAAAGCTGTACCGTTCTTTGAAAGCTTACGAACTCCTGAGAGTGGATGGTGCATTTTCCTAATGAATTTTAATTTCAGTTTTGTTTTTTTTTTTGTGAGTAATAAATAGGAGAAAATGTTTCCACTACAGTATAGAAATCGGGGAATGTGCTTCATTTATGGAACATGGTTGGCCCTAGGAGGCCTAGCAGAGCTAGAGTAGTGCTCGCAAGAGCTAGAGTAATTGTGCGACTATATCATAAGATGTTAATTTTTTTTTTATATTAAAGTAGATATTCAAACTAATTTATATATAACTCAAATAATTTTACAGGTTCTGAGATTAATAACTATGCAAGTCTCTAATGGTCATAAGATTTATGAGGTTTGAACTGATAATCTCTATAAAATAAATTCAAAACCTAACCAGTTAAGCTGCCATTTTCCAGAATTTGTTAATTTTCTTCTTAACATACAGAAAGATGGAGGTTGGAGAGAGATATGTCTATAGAGTAATTCTATATATGAGCCTGTCAAGAAAATGGCCTCATAATTGTTGAACATTAATCCTTTTCCTATCACCGAGCGGAAGCAGATAATCAATTCACATTTGGAAGATGGTGATTTTCCCCAACAGGTAACTTTCTGAAATTAATTTAGTGAGGAAATCACTTGAATCAAAACCCTTAGCCCATGATCTTATTGATGAAAGGAAATCACTGGTGTTTTCATGAAAAAATGCATGCTACATTACAAAGCAACAAAAATATCTTTCCAATGTGGGCTCTGGCAGAATACCAGAGGCATGTTCCATTGCCTTCCAAGTGAATCTAAACTCAACAATAAATTATTCAACTCATTGTTGTAAATACAAATAGAATAATGCGAGTCCTATATCAGATTTTTCTCATAGAATTATAAAGGTTTTTGTATAATATTGCTTTTCGTAACAGGATGCTCTGTTTTGGAGTTTAAATTACAGATGCAACATCGTAATATCAGCAAACCTAGTTACCTATAATCTAAAAGACATGGGATTTTCATTGTGTTGGTGTGCACTGATCATCATCTCATGTATTATCGTGGATGGATTATGCAAAATTTTTATTCTTTTAATTTAATCCTCAAGCTTTTTTTTTTCCAACTATTTTATCTTAATTGAAGACCAATTGATTTTGATTTCTTAAGAAATTGTATGGTTGAAAGAAGAGAGACCATAATGAAAAAGACGTCAAACATGGGTGACATGTCATAAGTTTTGAAACAAATACACTTTGATCCTCAAACTTTAGAAATTACGCAAATTATACAATTTTGGAACCTCAATATTTTTCATATTCAATCTGATACAAAAGTTAATTTTTCTTATTTTGAAGTCCCTAGTTGAGAGAGGACAGAGATAGGCTGCCAGATTCCGACGGTAGAGAGAGAAACATGTCGTTGACACCGATTTAGGCCACCAAAATGGACTAAATTTGTGTCAAATTCTTCTGTTTGATGAGAGGAGTTCATAATACGTGTTTTTTACCTTGAAAGTTCAAGAAAAAACATATATGAGCTCAGGTTGATTTTTGTTTTCGGGTTTATTTTGTTTTTTGGAGTGGTTTTTATAGGGTTTTTTTAAGGTCATGGGTAGATTTATCATGGTTTTTAAAGTGTTTTGTGTCAAAAACAGGTTGGGAAACGAGTTTTTGGGTCAAAAACACTTAACTCCCAATTTTTTAGCCACTATAGTAGCTGGAATCTGGGCAAAATCAGATGACGCCTCGTCTGATTTTTTTCAAAACATTGGAACAAATTACCCCAGGTGCAGTGAAAAAAGAAATCAGGGCCTAGTCATGTGGGCCTGCAAGGGCAAACCCGTGCATGGGCCTAACCTAAATAGTCTAGGCGAGCGGGTTGACCCTTTTTTTATTTGTTTTCTAATTAATGCTATTTTTTACAAATGTTTTTTTAAAAAAAATTATATTTAGATGAATACTCTTTCTCTTTTTTATTTTGTTTAGGGAGCCTTTTTTGAATGATGATGATTTTTTGGTTATGCGTTTAATTTTCAAAGAGGTTTTTCTGATTCATCTGTAATTTTTTTAATCTTTTGTATAAATAAATTATATTTTTGAAAATAAAAAATGTTTATAGAGAAGGAAGGGAGATCATAAGCAAATTAGACTTTGGACTTAAATTTACGTACGTGTACAACCCTATTGTGTGCAGCAGTCAGATTAGGGCAGCTAGGAGACCCAACAACAGCAGAGCATGTGGTCATATATATGTACCTATAGCAGGATGGTTAGCTAAACATGCATGTGGTGATGTAAGAGGTAAAGTGTTGGGCTATTGCTGGTGAGTAGAAACAGGGCAATGGGAAGGAGAGACACATGAGTGGTCTATGTAGTCCACAGTGGTGTGAAACAATGGTGAGTTTAGCAAATTAGGTAGAAAGGTAGGGGCGGGTTGGTTTGAGGAAGGAGACCCGGATTGTGTAATCTGTTCAGATCTGTCAAAAGAAAAACTATGTTCATGAAAACTGACATGATGAGAAATATAAATGTGTTGAGATGTGATGTCAAGACAATTATAACCAAGGTAAGAAGAGCTATACCCAAAAAACACACATTGAGAGGAACAAAAGTCTAATTTATGATCATGATAGGGACAAAAAAATGAAAAATAGAGACACCTAAAAGTACGCAAAAAATGATAATCTAGAGACCGTTAAAACAAACAATCAAAAGGAGATCTATTGTCGAGGACAAGAGTAGGCATGCGATTGATAAGATAAACTGAGGTCTCAAAAGCATAATTCCAAAGTCTTAATGGTGTTTTACATTGTCTTGGAAGAGTAAGTCCGATTTCCACAATATGCTTATGACAACATTTAACTGTGCCATTTTGTTCATGAGTGTGAGGACATATCAGACAATGATGAATACCAATTGTCTGAAAGAAAGTGGATAACTTACGATATTCACCGTCCCAATAAGTTTGAACATTTTTTATTTTTAGTGAAAATTAACGCTCAACGAGAGTCTGAAATTGATGAAAAACAGAGTAAACATCAGATTTGGCAACAAGAGGGTAATACCATATATATTTTATGTGTGCATCAACAAAGATAACAAAAACCATTAGATGAAAAAAGAGGAGCATGACCCCAAACATTACTAAATATTAATTCAAGTGGAGCAGAAGTTTTGTGATCCGTAGGTCCTAAAGAAAGATGCGATGATTTTTCTAATGGACAAGTTTGACATTGAAAATTAAGACGTTTGTTATTACAAGTAATCTTATTTTTTGAAACTAAAAAATTAAACATACAGGAAGTAGGATGACCCAGTCAACGATGTCATAGATCAGTAGAATCAGATATGCAAGTAGACCATTAAGCTTGAGGAACTAACATGACAGAAGACTTGGTCAAAGCATAGAGATCATCTTTACTCTGACCGGAATGGAGTACTGCTTTGGTGTTGAGATCCTTGGCATAAAACACGAACAGGTAAAATTCAAAATAAACATTGTTATCAAGACAAAACTTCTGAATAAAAAGCAAATGTTTTGTAATATGTGAGACATGAAGAACGTTAGACAAAGTGAAAGTACAATGTGGTGTATGTATTTTAGTATGACCGATATTTGATGTGGGAAGTCTTTTACCATCACCAACATGCAAATGATCATTACTGAGATATGATTCTAACCCTGTCAGATTTGCAAGATTAGGTGTGACGTGTTGATTAGCACTGGTGTCAGAAAACCAATCAACAGTACCTGTTAAGGAAACATTGATCAACGCCAAATTTACACTAGGCTGTTGTACATGTCAATGAAACTAAAGTTGAGGACAATGAGGGGCTGCATAACCAAAGGCTTGGTATAATTGGTAGTGTATATTAGTCCACTATGAGGATGCGGGATGTCCCCTGTTTCGTTGCTAATTTCCCTACCTCTCGTCATTGCTGGAAGACCCGTTGAAGCTGCAAAAATCAAACTTGGAAGCAAACCCATGCCCTTTTCCATTGCCATAGTTAGGACGCCATCTTTCATGAGATCAGCCTCTATTTCTGCCAAAAGAACTACAAGACTAACGTTGGGTAACAAGGGCTGAACGTGGCGTGTTTGGCATGGGCAGTAAAGATGCTATGATGGCAGTAGAACCCATGGATTGAAGGGAGATCTCGTGAAGGAATCCATGCATTAGAAGATGACTATAAAGATCGGCACATGAGAGAGGCTTTTCCTTGGTCTCTAGGCTTGTTACTAAGTCTTTAAATTCTCCCTCAAGACCACGAAACATAAACAAGTTAAAATATTCTAGCGAAACTAACCAGCCAACAACGACCAACTCATCAAATAATGCCATGGCTTTTTATATATATATATATATATAAACTTAGTGACCAAATCATCACCTTGTCGAAGATCTTGAAAAGAGCTATGAAGTTGCATAAATTGAGAATTAGACGGAGAGGCTAGAGCTTGCTCAAACATGCACCAAAGAGAGTGCAAGTTTTGACAGTCAACAACAAGATGGAGAACATCCATGTAGAGTGAAGAAAGTAGTGCACTTAGAATAAGTTGGTCCTGCTATTTTCAATGAAGAAAAAAGTGATTTACTTGAAGAGAAGTACCATCGGAAGCAAACACATGTGGAGGAGGACACAAGAGTGAGCCATCAACAAATTGAAAAACTCATTGGCTTAGGAGATATGGCTTCATCTGCATTCGCCAATACAGGAAATTGGTGTTTGTTAATTTTAGAGAGATAACTTGGTGAGTGTGGGAAAGGGGAACAATGGTGTATGTCGTAGGGGCGCGAATGCCGCAACGTCGTCTGGCGACGGCGGAGGCTTTTTGTCGTGCCTCCTGTGTAAGGTGATGTGTGTTGGGAAGGGTTTTTGGACTTGATCATAAAATTATGATTAATGTTTAGGAGTCGCCACCTAGTATTATGGTCACTAGAAACCTATGGTCTGCGAGAGTCTAAGTAAGGGACTGGTTGTGCAAGGGGAAGACGCATCACCCCTATTGCACCCTACCTAAGGTAAGCTGCATTGTTGTTTGATTGTTTTTTCCAAGTCAGGTTTCTATTTGTTGGTCTTTTCTAAGGTTCAATGCAGATTTCTCTTCGTGAGAGAATCCCTACCTTATCGGGTTAAATCCTAACCATTCTAAAGTCTGAATTTTAGCATCGCATTTCTACACCTTGTATCTTTAATACCTGAGGGTGTACTTTATCGTGTAATTTTACACCCTACAAATATTAAAGTCTACATCTGGATCCTAAAAAAGGATTGGAAAAAGATTTTTGACATGTTGGCCAAATCATAATGAATAATCATAAACTGGTTACGATATCTATTTTTGGATTTTTTTTAAAACATGAAAAAGATGCAATTTTTGTTTTTTTTATGAAAAATTATGCTTTGAAAATTTTTAGGATTTGAAAAGGGAAGTTAATTTAGGAGAAAACCGGGTATTTTAATACCGGATTTATATTTTACAGTGTAAATATACAACCCGATATTATGCAAAATTGGTAGAAAAATATTTAAGAAAATCACAATTTTTTTCAAAGGATTTTTGATTTTTTTTGGATTTTTTAAAAAAGGGGGTCGGGCCGAATCCAGCCCATCCATTTGGACGGTTGATGCAAGGCAGGGATGGAGAACCACCTGAGGTGGAGGACGGTGTCTTCGATGGCGGTTGCAACGGTGGAGGCCGGTGTTGGTCACAACGGGATGAAGAAACGTCTTGCACAGGAGAGAAAGACATTCACGGTGGCTATTTTGCCGCTGATGAGGATTTGGGTTCTTGGGGAGGCTGGGACGCCGCCTGTTGGTGGAGCTGATGATGGGAAGACCGGTGATAAGGTGGTGGTGGTGGTTGAAGGCCACGACAGAGAGAGAAAGAAGAGAGAGGACTCGTTGCAGAAAAAAAACTGGGGAGGAGGCTAGTTTTTTTTTTGGACCCGATTTTCTCCTCTCTTAGGCCATCAACTCTGCCTCTATTTATAGGTGGTGGAAGAGGGCAATCTTGTCTACATTGGGGGAAAATTTCAGCCCTTGATTCAGTTGGGAAGGATCCCAACCGTTGGCTCAAAGTAGGCATCCTGAGTTGTCAAATCTGCAGAAAAAGACTGTCTGAGTTGGCCTGTTTAGGCCAGTGTCGACGTTGTCTCGTTGCCATTCAGACTGAAATGTTTAGTTGGGGTTGTAAATAAACTTCAAGGGATCATTTGCATGCACGTTTTGTTAGATTTGATGGAGAAATGAAGCATTAAATGCACCTGAAAAATAGCCACCTGGGCAGCATTCTCGGGCAAAATCGGGGAAGACAGTAAACAGTGACCAGACGACGCGTCATCTGGTACTCTTTTATATATATATATTTCAAAACGTCGCTGTTTTGGATTGAATTAGGGATTTTTACTGATTTTCAATTTAGTCCTCCAGCTTTCAATTGGTTTCAATTGAACCCCTAATTGACCATAAACTTTTGATTTAATGCAATTAGGCCCCTGCGGAACTTCAACTTTCACCCCAGATTTACGTGTCTTTTTCAATTTGGTCCTTGGTCTCGGATTTATGCAATTTAACTCCTAAGTGACCATTAAACTTTCAATTTCTTTAATTTCACCCCGGATTTCGTCAATTAAGCCCCCATAGTTTGCCGCCTGTTGTAGAATGGTCCTTGGCTGTGAATTTCTTCAATTTAGACCCTAATTGACCACAAAACTTCAATTTTCTTGCAATTTGGCCCTTAATTTCAATCAATTAACTTGGTAAAAATTAAATTTGGTCTCTTAAAATTCCAATCTTCTCAATTAAACCCAAATTAGGCTTCCAAACTTAAAATTTCACCAATTAAGCCCTAAATAAAATTAATTTGACCAATTTAAAGTATAATTAAGTCCTTGCACTTAATTAAATCCTTCAATTTGACCCAAATTAAATCAAATTGGCATAATGAAAATTTAATTATGTCCTTGGACTTAATTTTTATGCAAATTCGTCCAATAATCATTTAATTTGACCTTGAATTTGTATTTTTCCCCATTTTTGGGCATAATGGAGTACAATTAGGCCTTGAATTTCCTCCAAAATTGCAGCTTGATTCCCCGGTCTGCTTTCTCCACATTGCCAGCCTTTATTATTATTCTTTTTTATTTTTATTTTGAAAAATAAATTGATTTTTGGGGAATAACCCAAAATTAGGTTATGACAGTGTACATCGAAGCAAGATGGATGGCAGAAACAAAGGAAGGTTGCAACAAAAGAGTGACATTCATGTTAGTGAGATTTCGATCAACATTAGCAGGCAGGGCAAAGGCAGAACAAAGGCAAAGGAAGATACACCTACCGAGTGCACTAGTGGTGTAGTAGAAGTAGTGATAGACGATGATTGAGAAGAGTCCATTGGAGAGGGAGAAAAAGCGTTTTAAGTTTTTTAAGGCTTTGATATCAAGTTGAGAATAATAGAACGCTTGACTTATCTCTTAGCCAACCTTTTCTATTTATATATATAAGGCAGTGCACGATGGTAATTGTAGGAACTATAACACTAGAGTAATCATATAGTGTTTCCTATATATATATATATATATATATAGACATACACACACACATTCTATAATAATTATAAAAATGAAAAGGGCATTCAAATATTTGAGGTACTCTTTGAACTTTAAGCTATATTATACTAGTTACTCAACAATACTATAAGAGTATAGTGATGCCAATTGAATATCCAACTTTAAAGATTCAAAATCCACTAGTGGATATGTCTTCATACTCAGTGAAGTATATGTGTTATGAAAATCCCTTAAGTAAACGCGTATTGCAAGATACATGGTGAAATTAGAGTTTATTTTTCTTGATAAAATTGGAGAGGAAGCCGAGTGGCTTTGAAATTTCTTAAAGGATATTTCACATTGGCTAAAACCAGTGTCGACAATTTATGCCCACTGTAATAGTCAGTCTATAACTGCAAGAATGCAAAGTAGTATATATAACGATAAGTTTAGACATATAAGTTTTAGATATAATATCGTTAAAGAAACACTTGCTCTTAAATAGAATCATTTCCATTGATTATGTAAAGTTAAAGGAAATTATTGATGATCTGCTAACCAATAGTTCATCAATAGAGCTTCTGTATAGTTCATCGAGGGGAATGAGCTTCAAGCTTGTAAAAATAAAAGGATGTAATGATGGTAACTATACCTAATTGCTTGGAGATTCTAAGATCCAGGTTCAAATGAAAAACAAAATCATATAACATTATCAGTGGCATTTGAAAATTATTATTTCGTATCTATTCCTATGATAAAAGTGGTCCAACGTGATAAAGAATGAGTTGTGCTAATGATTTTCATGTCTTAGTATACCAAATGAAGTATAGTAAAATACTCTTAACGAAAGATCAACTATTTTGGTGTCAATGAGTTCGATTTTAAGAGAGAACCTCAATGGTGGTGATTTTGGTATTCAATGATGTAATTTTCTGAAGAATTAATTCCGTCAGTAATATGCAATAATCACCAATGTATTTACCAACGATTTATTAAATCGGTAATATGCCATAATCACCGATGAATTTACTAACGAAATTAATGCTTGTAATTTTTTTTTTGTTTGGCATGATAATTCCATATGTAAATCCATCTGTGATTATAATACCGACGGATTGACCAATTAAATAGAAATCATTAATGATATGTTTTCCGACAACATGTTTCTATTTGTAATTCCATCAGTAATTTTGTTACCAATTCAAAACCCTAAAGGAATATTTCATCTGTGATCTGTAATTTTATTTTATTTTATTAGAAATTGTCTTTTGTTTGTCCCTTGCTAATCATCTCTTTTTTTTGTTCTTTTTTTCTTTTTTCCAAATGAGAGGGTATTTTAGGTTCACACACAGACATGTTCATTTAGCTTTTGTTAATGATTACATTGGATAACCAGTCCGAGTACATGACTTTGTGAATGAAACTACATTTATGAGTTTATTTCATTAGAAATTGCCTTATGTTTTGCTCTTCCAAATCATATCTCTTTTTATTTTATTTCTTTTTGGCCAAATGAGAGGGTATTCTAGGTTCACACATGGACAATAGACTTCTACCTTAAGATTGATGGTGGGATTCACATCATGAAGTAGTACTTGTCTATCTAAAGTGATATTGTTTGACAGGTTACCATCATGATGGTATGTCTAATTATATTATATTATATTTTATAACATATATAATAATAACATATACTAAAACGTATCAGTGTTTTACTGTGCACTGCACAGTGCAGTCCACAGTGAAACGCTGAGCTGTTTTTTTTATTTATTTTTTGTTTTTAATTTTTTTTCCTATTTTTATTTATTTTTTTTCTTTTTTATGCCTTTATGGGTTTTGTTTTTGCTTTTTTCTTTGTGTTTTTTTTTTCTTTTAATGATTTTTTTTTGTTTAATTTAGTTTGTTAATGTTAATTTTTTTTATTTAGTTATCAGACTTTCATGACACGGATCCGGGTTTGACGAGTTAACCTGAAATTTTTTTTTTTGCTTTTTTTTAATTATTTTTTTTTCGTTTAGTTTAGTTTGTTAATGTTAAATTTCTTTCTATTTAATTATCAGACTTTCATGACACATATCCCGGGCTTGACGGGTTAACCTGGTTTGACGGGTTAACCCAGTTAATTCTAGGTTAACTCGTTAATTTTTTTTTTCGATTTAGTTATTAAACTTTCATGACGCGAATTCTAGGTTTGACGAGTTAACCTGGTTTAAAGGGTTAATCCACTTAATTCAGATTTTTTTCTTTTTCTTTATTAGTTTTTTTTCTTTCTGTTGGTTTTTTTTCTTTATTTTTTTTAATTAATTTATTTAATTATCATATTTTTATAACACTAACTTATAATTTGATATTTGGGGAAGGTTCTCACGGTGGCTAGAAGTTTAAATGCCCCTCTCATAAGAGACACCTTTGCCTTTGATCCCATCAAAGGAGTTTTCATAAGTGATAGCTTGATGGACGTTTGACAGAGTTTCTTAATGACTAAAACCAAATTCAAGCTATTCCCAGTCAAGCAATTATTGAAAATCTAAACGTAGCTGTTGAACATGTGAATTCGTGAGCACACATATTGGAATCGACAACAGTCTATCAATATGCACAAGGAACATATCAAGAAACCAGAGAAAGCCAAGCAGTCTGCAGAAGAACCAACGCCCACAGCAGACTAGAGACTAGCCATTAATTCTATTCTTATTCTGCAATCTTCATATATGTGTAAATACAGTTACAAAGTTAGTTATAACTGTTAAGTTAGTTGAAAGCTGTTAGTTAGTTGAAAGCTGTTTATATATGCATTCATGTACTCTGATTCTAGTAAGAAAATAAGAAAAGAAAACGCTCCATGCAGATTATTCAGACGTAAAGAATTCTTCCCTTCCTTTCCAAGAATTCATTCTCTCCTTCTCTTTTCAGTTCTTCTGCATATTTCATATTCCTTACGTAGGAATTCTACAACACATAAAATAAAAACTACATTAATAGCATCTAATAACTGTGTAATTATAATTATTGTTTATGTATTGCTAAGTTTTAAAACAAAAAACGATGATTTGGTAAACTTTTTATTAAAATTAGTATTTTTTCGTCATAATTTATTGTTATATAAGTAAAGTAATTTCTCATATGTTGAGATGAACATGACAAAGTGCAAAATTAACTAAAAAACAAATATTTGTTTTTTCATTTAATCAAAATATCCCAACTAGTAAAAATAAAAGAGAATATATATATAAAAAAATTATGTACCTCTTGTTTTTTTTTTTTTTCTATTTTTATCAATGACAAAAATATCTTTCACTACCAGAAAATCAACGAATACAAACAGAATCATCAATGATTTTTTTCCATTGGTATTTTACAGTGATATTTACCGACTGAATTTCTTCCATCGCTAACACCGTTAGTATATACCGATAGAAACATTCCATCAATATATACCGAGAGAATCCCAGTCGGAATATAAGAATTTTAATAAATAAAGTAGTGCGATGACGTGTAAGTTTTTATGGATGATTTTACCGACAAAATTACAGTGAGATTCAAACCTGGATGTCCGAAAATGACGTGTTTATTATACTAACAGAATTGCCGACGGGTTGACAGATAAAATTATTATGTCGGTAATTCCATGAGTAATATTTAATATATGATCTGATCATCGACCCTTTCCTTTCCTATTTCTCATTCTTTTTGCCCTTTATATCTAAACAAAACCCCCTCAATGTAAACACCCAAACTTTAATTGCAATAGTATCTTATTGCAAACATTCTTTTATACTATGTGAAGGGGCAATAAAGCTTTAAGAATAAAACAATCATCTTTGACAACAATAGTTTTTAGCTTGATAAATTGTTTCAATAAGTAAGTGTTGTTTAAATAATATATATCATTGGTATGGATGCTAGGATTGTGTTTTAATCTCTTATTCAATTTTAAATATGTACATAATATATATACTACAATCTTTATATGGTCTTATTTTGATTGCATGTTTTTATGATGTATAAATTTATATGTTTAGAAATTGAACTTGCATAAATACTAGTTTAGCTGTTGAATTTCTTAAAATTAGTATGCTCTTGTTATAATAAACTAAACAATTAAAGCTTATTAGTTTATTTTTTAATTATTTTATTACCCTACGCGTGTATTTATGGGACTGCCTCGCCACTACCACATACACTTAAAGAAGCAAAATAGCGAAGTTATTTATAGATATTTTTGCATGTGAGGCCCTCTTTGTTTTAATTATTTGATATCTTAGCTAAAAGTTAAATTTCCAAGTTTAACCCCTTGAAAGTGTCCAATTTATGAATTTAATTTACCAATTAAGCAATAATGTTAATTTTGCACCCCTCTATATATATAAAGAAGTTTGAAGTTTTTTTTCTTATTTTATTTAACTGTATCAAGAGTTTGAAATAATGTTAGCTTGTTTTGTCCATTCTATATATATCAAAATATAAATATTTTATTTTTGTAATAAAAAAATATGACAGAGTGATTACTTAAATATTCAAAACTACGTTTTTTTACGTTGTTAACCAAGTCAAACTATTCCTCTAAAAAATTAAGTCTTGCTATTGTTTTTTTTCCCCTTCATATAGGGTGCTCATGAGGAAGCCTAAAAGTTTGCCACCCACCCGATTTCAAATTATTGACTAACTTTATTTCAAAATTTTAGTCAAACTATTCCCCTAAAATATATATCTTATGGTACATCTCGTCCTGTATAAAAGGAAAAAAAATGGTAGTGGTTTAAGAACAAAAAAGCAAGATTAGGGAAAAGACAAGGAAATTTTTACCATTAGTTTGTTTAGTGTTGTGGCCTAATAAGTGAAGAATTTTGAGACAGTGATTTGCGGAAACGGAATTCTTGAATTATTCGTTTGCTGTACACGTGTATATATAGCAGGGAAATTATGCAGCAAGAAAAGATAATCTTGCACATAATTTCTCCCATGAATCTTGCTAAGATCATATACTAATAATACAAACATATCTAAACTAGGTAATATATAAGTTGTAATAGGCAATGACATAATGGTCGAATATCTGCAATATCTTCTTAATTCCTCATTATCTGTTGTAGTATCGCTGATTCTGCCTTAACGTCTGCAGTATATCTGCAGTATCTTCAATAATAAGATATGTTAGGATTCTATAATGCTACTTCTGAAAAGGTGTGGGTTTTGTCCTTAATTCATAGTGAGATGTTTCTCAGTTCTAATAGAGATATGTGTTTAATTAAGACATGTGTGAACATTTATTCTTGTACTGTTTGTCTCTTGGTAGGTGAGGGTCAACGAGCCTTGATCTATTATTATAGAGGATTAGAGTGGTTAAGATGGCCACCCATCCCTAATAGTTGATTTGTCTTATGGGCAGATACACATGTTTGACTTTAAATCCTGTTTGTTTTTATGTTTTAAAAGTGTTTTTTAAAATAATTATTTTTTTTATTTTTTTGTTTCCAATTAATATTTTTTTGGTGTTTTCAGATCATTTTGATACGCTGATAACAAAAATAATTTTTAAAAAAATTAAAAAAACATTATTTTAATACATTTCTAAATAAAAAACACTTTGAAAAACAGCCACAACCACAATCACGCAACCAAACATTACATCAGTGTAATTTATGAAAGTTGGATAAGGTTATCGTCATTTAATATCTATTATCTTACATTCATTTTTCTATTAATCAAAGCAAATTTATTCTCCTTCATTCCCCCTTTCTATTTATCAAAAAAAAAAAAAAGGAAGGAAAAAACTTTTCTCATCCCTCACCTCCCCTTCTCTACCCTTCTTAACACACTTTTTTTTTTAAAAAAAAACAAAACTTAAAAGTCTTTTTGCCTCTTGTAATGGTTGTTTAGTTGTATTGTATTGTTAGATCTCACATATTAAAATATTTGATAATCAACTTTTATGTATATGAGATCGAACATATTAAATTCAAAGACTTTTTTAGAAATTAAAATAAATTATTGAAAACATGAATACTTTTATTAGTAAATTGAATTAATGTTTGAAATAATATAAGTTAAATAAAAAAGAAACAAAAATCAAAATATCTTTTTTCAATATAAATAATACAAAATCTAATTAAGACCTTTATGTGCACTATTGATATTTTTATGATTAAAAATGTTTTAAAGTTATTTTTATTTTTTAAATAAAACATGTTGTCTAAAAATGCACTATTATCTTCTCTCTTTTTTTAAGTGGAACCCAATATATCTTTAAAGAGAATCACATTCCACTCCTAAAAAATAAATAATGTAGTATTAAATTTATCTAGTGACTTTAATTACTTTGTTTGAAAACAAAACAAGTTGAAAAAAACAAAACCACTGGCCAAATACTCTTAAAAAGATTTATAATAAACAAGAGATGGAATTAAAAAATTGGTTGCCAAGAGAACTTAAACAAGGTTATAAAGTGATCAAGATTTGTCTCAAGTCATGACTTTGGTGGGGTCAGATGTGAGTTAATGCTGGCTCTTGTGATTATTATTTTTCCTGTTAATTAGCAGTCGTTTTTTTGCCTTTGCTGAAACCTGGCATGTCCTGAATGTTGAAACTTGAAAACAAAGAATGGACGCTAATGGTATTATTGTAATATAAGAAAACTACATGGGAACTTTGTTAATCAAGTCCTGCCCGGTTTCTTTTATTTATATCCGTTCCCCATCTCTTCTCCTCCACTAAACCTCTTCTCTCCCACTGCCAACTGCTCACTCCTCTGCTCCAAGGTATTTACCTAAACATACCATCATTACAATAAATAAAATATAAGAACTTGCCCTCCTCAATCTCTATGTTCAAAACCTGATTTTTTTTCAAGGTTCAGTCTTTTTATGTAAAGAAAGGGTAGATGTTGGTTTGATTTTGATATTAGTATATTCGATCGGTTAAAAATTGGTTTAGCCTAATTTTTTTAGGAATTGATAAAGTCTTTTTAAGAATTTCATTATGTTTTGTATCTTTCTTTTTAAGAGGTGAGGTAGACTTAGATATATATCAGTTCTTGGTTAAAAGGTTCATAGAGTACTTAATGAATGGATTAATTGATTGTTATTAAATCTTGAAACATTCAGTTAAGCATAAAGTCAATATAATTTTATGTTTTAACCAAGGCATTGAAGAACACACTTTTGGTTAAACAAAGTCTCCTCCAATAGAAAATCAAATCAATAATGTATTGTTTACTTGATGTATTTAATTAAGAGCATCTTTTTTCTGGAACTTACGTACCATTAAGAGTTCGCTCTTGATTATTACTGCAATTGCAGAGAACTTTAAGATAGACAAAGAAGAGAAGGCTAGATGGATACATTTCCAGATTTGATGGAGGAAGTCTACAAAGCAGCCTCGGAAGGAAAATGGGATCTGATGAAAACTGCTTACGATGGAACACGTGATAAGTACATGATGTCTCCAATAACGGTTTTAAAAGATACTGCATTTCACTTGGCAGTGTATAGCAAAAAGGATGAACCGCTTAAAAGTCTACTTGATAATGTTAAGGAAAAATTCGAGAATCCCTATACATTAAAGAATGTGTATGGAAACACAGTTCTTCATGAAGCAGTTTTTGCTGGAAATATGGAAGCAGTAGAGCACTTACTCCAGCCTGAAAATGATCCTCCAATGCAACTTCAGACTAAAAACGCGCTTGGGGAGACTCCATTGTATAGAGCTGCTGCATGTGGTAAGAAAGAAATAGTGGAGTATTTAGCTGCAACGTCGGGCCATATCCCAGGGGGAAAGCTATCAGAGGATCACCGCAAGAGAGGAGATTCAAAACCGATTCTTCATGCTGCCATCCAAGGACAACACTTTGGTTTTGTTCTTAATCTTATTATCTCTCAAATGAAACTCTCAAGACATCTATAGACACTCCCACTGCACACACATTCATCCCTAAACATCTAAGATTAGATACAACATAAATTTATAATTGATTAGAAATTAACAAATCAAATGACATTATACTTTCAATGCAGAAACTGCTCTGACGTTGCTCGAACTGGATCCATCACTTGATATGACGGACGAACAGGGCAGGACCTGTCTTCATCTTCTTGCTGAGATGCCCAGTGCTTTCAAGAGTGGATATGCAGTGCCCAAATATTCCATTAAGAACCTGATATACTGTTGTATGTTTGATGCAACATTTTCTTTTCCATTCCTTTATTTTATTTGAAAAGCATTAATAAACTAAACCCCGCTCGAGCATCTGCTCTCAAGGAAAGCTGTTTAACCGATTAATTAAACACGATTTTCGGGTTTTAATTGTTTTTTGGGAGCCACGTAAAATTGTATTGCTTTAAACCTACAAGGTTTGATTAGACTTAAGTTGAGAGTTTTTTTGCAGGCCTTTCCGCATCAAATGGTGATGACGACCAGAGCAAGTGTAAAAAAGGTACTGAAAATTGAAACTATTTTGCTATCTTGGACAGCCCTAAATCATCAAGTAATTCAACTATTATATTGATAATAATATTGCGCTGACCGATGCTGCCTGGGTCTTGTGGTTTTAAACACAAGCAACCAGGGTTTAAAGCTTTAGAAACAATAACGATACTGCTCATGCAGCAAAATCCTCCTTAGTAAGTGTCAAAAGTAATTCGTGGAAGGACGAAATTTCCTGCTGGCAGCAATAACGATGCTAAATATATAGATGTATTTTAGAAGCATGTTAGATTATATTTGAATAATATCCTAATAATTATAGGATTGACTTGAGACTCAATCTAAGATCCTTCATATCTAGAGATATCCTCCCTATTTAGAGATTAAATATGATTCTATTTCTTATTTAGGTATAGGTTTCAATGGTTTCATATTTTATCTCGGTAATCAGAGGCCCCTCCTATGACCTGGGTTTTTTCCAGCTTAAGCAAGCTTTAAGTGTTTCTTTTTTATTTATTTCATCAATTGTCTACATCGCAGTCACTCTTTGTTCTCCCAAATTTCATTTTTTTCTCAACAATTCCTAGACCGTCGGATTTCTCGTTATCCGAGGAACTTTCCGAAAAAGTTTCATTGTCATTGGATCGATCTCCATAAACATCTTCTGTAACATCGCCTACTCTTACGTGAGTGTGATTCACGCTCCTTTGTTATTTCTCCTAGTTTTCTAGTTCAACGAAATTATGTACTAACTGTATTGGGTCTTTTTGTTGGACCTTTCTTTACTTGGTTAATTTGGTGTTGTTTCAGACTAGTTCCTAATATTTCTGGGCGTGTTCGTTCCAGTTTTAGCATTGGTCTATGCATATTCTACCTCTTTAACATTGTTTCAGCATTGGGTTTCTTTGAGGTCTTCTTGTTTATACATGCTCTTAACCTAAGCTTTTCACTGGTTTAAAATGATTCCCAAGATTTTCATACTTGTTTTTTTTTCTAGTTTGAGACTTGGTTATTTTACTGATTCTATATTTCTACAATACTTTTTCGGCTTTGAAGTTATATTTTATTAAATAGATTCCTAAGTCTTTGATTTTTTGACTTAGATTTTCTTGGCTTTGCCAGTTAATAAACCATTGTTTTCGTGGCTCATTCTATGCCATTTGTGGTTCTTGTATCGCAATACCCATGGCCACAACCCTTATTTTCTTTCATAGCATGTTTTCTTTCAACACATTCGATTGGTGGTTGGTGCCACATGCTACTCTTAAAAGAAGGATGTTTTTCATTTCTGAATAATGAGCACGGTAACACTTTACTTTTACAGCGCTCAATGTTATCATCAGCAAGACACTTAATCTTCTACAACCAACGGCTACCAACCATATTGATCGAAGAATGAAAAGGAACTCAGGACTAATAAGTACCATTGCAAAGTAAAACCAACGGCTACCAACCATATTGATCGAAGAATGAAAAGGAACTAAGGACTAATAAGTACCATTGCAAAGTAAAACCTGAATTTCATTAGCTTTGATAAAAAAAAAAATGCTGAAGTCCATGCAATGCAGGTGCTTTATACGAATCCATAGAAAAATTACCCTTTCTACTTCATCATTAGTGATAGGCCTGGCAAGAGTGAGGAGATCACTAGAGGAAAGAGCAGGAAAATATCCGAAACACATGCACCTAAGACCAAAGGAGAATCCTTGATCAACTACTGTTTATAATAGTCTATAGCCATGATCTTCAAAACATCTACATCAGTACACCAGCTTCCATCCGCAGATTTCAACTGTAAGAGCATGGTACAATTTGGTATTTCTGTCTCCCAAACTAATGACTTTTGATGCCACAAGATCTCTTCTTGAAGCAGTACCAAATCCAATTATTTCCGAAGCCTGGGATTCTAAATTATCTAGTAAAGGATTAAAGCTTACCTCTAGAGCTTTCTCAATACAAGTAAACGAGCCTCTGATTATGAAAGACTTTTAGTGGAGGGTGTTTTTGTCCTATCCATATTTCGAATTATTAAAGTTACTGCATTTAAATATAGTTATGGTTATGGTTATGGTTAAATTAAATTACTTATTACCTTTTCACTATTTATTTATTGCTTCAATACCTCACCACAAACAAGTTAAAAAATAAAATAAAATTACGTAATATAAGTCTGTATTGAAAATTGAGAAACACCGGAAAATTGACTTATGAGTAGAAATTTGGACACATCTCACCAAAATTGAACATTTGTATTATTTTCTCGTATACTCTGTTCATATTTGCAGAAAATTCATTATAGATCTCTCTCTGTATATCTCACACATGAAGAAACATGATAGGATGGCAGGCAGGAAGAATCCAGAAAGAAAAGGACAAGCATGAATCTGCCTTCGAACTTGCCCAGAAGCTTATAGAAAAGAACAAGCGTCATTGGTGGCAATCTATCAATGTAGCGGATTCTAACAAAGTTAATATCGAAACCCCTGGTCAAGGAGGAAGAGGACAAGGAGTAGACCCAATCCCGTTGTTTATAGCAATTAGTAATGGAATAGAAGAGATTGCTAAAGAAATACTTGAAAAATTTCCTCAGGGTGTTGAGCTTGTTAATGAAACAGGACAGAACATAATGCATGTAGCTGTGATGCAT
>Ga0307509_10004905_pt1 | contig 18956 bp, 15 predicted proteins | sample 10_EM_MG_FD_202245 | JGI IMG/M metagenome (GOLD analysis project Ga0307509, IMG submission 202245) | Populus trichocarpa ectomycorrhiza microbial communities from riparian zone in the Pacific Northwest, United States - 10_EM | ecosystem: Host-associated > Plants > Roots > Unclassified | place...
GCAAATCGATCAGATCATGGATGTTCTGCTCGATCATGATCTGATCGAGAGACCCCTATGATCGAGGTGATCGAGCAGACTATTGATCGAGCAAAACTCGATCATGATCTGATCGTGCCCATCACTAGGCAAATCCCACGTACTAGCGGAGTTTTTGATGATTTTTGCTTTTATGGTAATAAGGAGGGCTTTACATAGGGTTAAGGTTAACGGGAAAAATACTCTCATCCCAGCACAGATCCTGGCTGGTCTCCATTCTGGTTTCTACCGGCGAGTGGGGGTCTGTATGGTTTTGGGAGTCCAGTTTTCTGCACCTGCAATGACGGATTATCCGGTGAGTCGAGCCTTGGGACAACTGTTGAATCAGGGTGAATGAACTAAGGGCAAAGGCTGAGGGGTATAAGGTGTTGAAAATCACCGGTGATCACTCCGTACGAAAGAACCTTTTCTTTATATCATACCGCTTCTATTGTGTTGCTCATTAGTTAGTTTCGTGTGTCAGTAATTCTCAATCAAAGAGGAGGCACGGGGCTACCTGGTTTGTGTCACCTAGATGAGGATTGGTATACATGGTCGGAAATGATCAGAAAGCGGAGCTAAGGAACAAGCGGAATACTGAGCTCAGAGAGGACCGGAACTACTTTGCTTATGTTCTCATGAATGATTTCCGCAGGATGGGAAGCTAGAGGTACTCTTTGTATTGTCTTCATAAACCCTCTCTTCCACCATAGCTAGATAGGATAAGCAAGCAAGACACGCATTCGACTAATATACACACGTTTCCCCCTTTACTTTGTTGTCCTTCTTCATCTAGACAGCCTATCCTTCCTCTGTCTAGATCTCATAACAACATAGGGGTGGTGGTAAGTAGTAACCTCGATTACAGCAGCTAACCGAAAAGTCTCGCATATGAGCCCTGTTCCGTCACCGGTTTACCCCACGCAGTGAATTGGCCTGCAATATCATGTGCTGTCCTACTAGGACACCCTAAGCTCGATCCACCCACCCTCAGTAAGTATCACGCAGTGCAGGCCGACCCGCAATTTCGTGAATAACCGCCGGGAGGGCGAAAGGAGTAATAGGGAGACTACTCGATATCTATTCCGGGCAAGGGAGAGAAGAATAATTTAGGAAAAATGGAGAAATGGAAAATGTAGGGATTTACAAACAGGAAACAAGGATTAAGTTGAAATAATTCCAGATTGGTATGAGGGAGGAAGAAAACAAAAACAAAACTGAGATTGAACGTTCTTATTATAATTACAAGAATGGTATTTCCATCCGCACCTGAGACCGAGCTGTACCTTGGGGGGTAGAGAAAGGGGAAGGATGGAAGAGTAGCCGGGTCTATGGCATTGCCGGGGGGGGCTCCTGGGAGTGAGGTGAAAGAGATTTTTAGAGGGAGCAGCTGGCGGTATATATAGGCGTTTCGATGGGGAGGGAGAGAAAGCAGCGAATGGGGGGGGAGGGTGATGAGAAAGATTTTGTATTGACGGGGCTAAGCAATGCTGAGGTTTGCAGATTTGCGAGCTTGTAGTAGCCTCACTATTGCCTTGTGCCCGCCCTTGGAAGCCATCGACAGCGGTGTCATACCCTTTTTGTCGGGGATGTCGGGGTCGACATCTTCCCGTTCTAGTAGAAGCTTCACTACGGCATCATTCCCAAGCGTGGTGGCCAACATGAGCGGTGTTTGGCCATCAGGGTTGAGCTTATTGGGGTCAACGTCCTCCCGCTGCAAAAGAAGTTTCACTACCTTGGAGCGCTGCTCCAAGGCAGCTAAACCGAGCGGCGTCCAGCCACCAGGGTCGGGCATATTGGGGGTGATGTCTTCCCGCTCTAAAAGTAGCTCCACTACCCTAGAATGTCCCTCAGAGGCAGCCCACATGAGTGGTGTCCGGCCAGCGGAGCCGGGTATATTGGGGTTGACTTCTTTCCGTTCCAAAAGTATCGCCACTACCCTGGAATGTCCTTCGTAAGCGGCCCGTCCGAGCGGTGTCCAGCGATCAGCGCCGAGAAAATTGGGGTTGACATCTTCGCGCCCCACGAGCAGCTCCACTACCTTAGAACGTCCGTTCCGGCCAGCCCACATGAGCGGTGTGTGGCGAAGGCCGTCAGGCATATCAGGGCTAACGTTTTCCCTTTCTAACAGTAGCATCACCACGCTCTCATGCCCACTCCCCGCTGCCCACGAGAGCGGCGTTCGCGAAAAATCGTCGGGCAAATCGGGGTTGATCTCTTCCCTTCCCAACAACAGCCTTACCACTCCATTATGCCCGTTCCCGGCAGCCCACGAGAACGGCGTTCGACGACTGTGGTCAGGCATATCGGATTTGACCTCTTCCCATCCCAACAGAAGATTCACTACCACATCATGCCCGTTCCCGGCAGCCCACGAGAACGGCGTCCGACCTCTGTTGTCGCGCATATCGGGTTTGACCTCTTGCCACCCTAGTAATAGTCTCACTACTCCATCATGCCCCATCCCGGCAGCCCACGAGAGCGGTGTTCGGCCATCGTTGTCAGCCATATCGGGGCTAATATCTCTCAGACCCAGCAATAGTTTCACTACTTCACCATGTCCATATCTGGCAGCCAACGAGAGTGGCGTCTGACCGGCTTTATCGCGTGTGTTGGGGTTGATACCCTCCTGTCGCAGCAGCAGTCGCACCACTCCTACAGATCCGTCTTCCGCAGCCAAGAGGAGCGGCGTCCGCCTATTCTTGTCCATCCTATCAATCATGACATCTTCTCGTTCTAATAGCAGTTTCACTACTCCCGGGTGCCCTCTATTAGAGGCACATAACAGAGGCGTGCGGCCGTATTCGTCCGCCGCATCGGCTTTGACATTTTTCCTTTCCAATAATAGCTGAACAACCCCTTCATGGCCCTCGGTAGAAGCCAACAGTATTGGTGTTTGGCCGTATTTGTCAGGCTTATTGGGGTTGACGTGCCTCCTTCCTAGGACCATATTCATCACTCGGGGAGTCTTACCCCACCAACCATCGGGCTTGGTAGATTCCCGGCCAAGGAGTAGCCTCACAATCTCCTCATGTCCCTTCTCTGCACCCCACGATAGCGCTGTTCGGCGAAAGAACGTGTCGGGCTTGTCGGGGCCAACGGTGTGTCGCTCTAATAGCAGCTCTGCTACCCCCTCTTGTCCACATATAGCAGTCCATATGAGCGGTGTAATACCTAGAAAATCCCTTTTGTTGGGATCGTAATTTAGCTGGCCCACGAGTGCAGTTGCGATCTCAACAATGCCGAAAACCGATGCGGAATGTAGTCCGGTAAACCCAACCAGGTTGCTGCTGATGGGGATATCGCCATTGTGTCGACCGGTCCTCGACACGATATTCTGCAAAAGTATCTTTGTAGATATATGGCTTTCAATTCGACCGAAAAGCTGGAGTGCAAGTGATATTACCTCCTTTGAAGCCCCTCGCTTGGCATGGACTCCCCAATATAGGGAAGAATATTTGAGGAAGGGAGTTGAGTGAGGCAGAGTAGAGAGTGTGGATGAGATGTCATTAATAACCGGAAAGTTAAGGTATGTCAGACATGTTTCAGCCATTATCGAGTGAGTCGGTCCAAAAAGGTCGGGGCAGGTACAAAGGTACTCCTGGAGGGTGTAGTGAATCAAACGGATAGTCGATGCCTCCCTATCAACAACGATAAGCCCCAAGCAACTACTTAACAGTGTCTCCACCGAAGGAATCCTTTCAGGATTGAGATCCCTAGAGCCTATCTCGATTGCTAGGGCGTGGGAAAGCTCATCGAGCTGGAGCAGTCTCTCCGAATGCGAGATCCACATCAGTGCCGCCATCCCGAGCCTTGTTTTCCTCCTACCTTGCTCCTTTATCCGCGCAAGTGTGGCACCATAAACATCCTTCAAATCCAAGCCCTCGGTCATCGCCCTTAGCTTTTGCCGCCTGTCATAGGCCGTGGTTTCCCCAAGGATATCGTCCATGGTTAGGGAAATCAGTAAAAATCTACCATGTCTATGAGTGACGGACGCAAAAAGCATTTTCTCCTATCGGCTCACTTACGTTTCGGGAATATTCTCGGTAATGCTCGTAATTATTTCATCCTCCAACCCACTCTCCATCGCGTCTAAAGATGTATCCTTACTCAATCTCATCCGGATATATCCCGCAATATCCTCATCGTTCGGTTTGATGGATAAAATTGCCAATTTTTCGCCGAGATACCTCGCAATCTCTCCTTCGATGTGTCGCCTTCCGGTTAGAAATATCCGTGTTCTTGGGGACTGTTCGAGGATTTGTCTTAATGAGCTTAAAACTTCAGGTCGATGCCTTTCCACGCATTCGTCCAGTGCATCAACACATATAAATGTCGGCCGTAAAGACGTGACGGTCTGTAGCATCCCCACAATTTCCGGTACCCGCAGTCCCCTTCCTCCAATCACCTTCTTGTAATCCTGAAAGGTCTCGTTTATTTCATCTGGGATCTTTTCCAATCCACCGACGATTTGCTTAAGTAGTGCGCCGAGTATGTTTGTCGGAGACTGCTCCTCCCGAGCCGCGAAATCAACGTAGAAACACGCAACAGCCGTATTCTGTTCTTTGGCCATATCGCATAATCTATCCACCACTAGTGAGCTATTATCGCTGCTCATTAGCACAGCACCATTACCCTTGCCCTTACCCCTGGGGTGCTTCACTCACCTGAGGTAGGTCTTACCGACAGCCGGTCCGCCGCAACAGAACAACGCCGCATGCTCCGATCCCACCTCCTGAGAGCCATCGCACCACCTTTGAAATTCATCTGTTTGTAGCAGCCATTCCCCAACGTTGTCGGCCCGGCGCGTTCGAAGGTGTTGATGTCGGATGCGGGGCTCAAGTGGAGACAACCATGCGAGAATCTCGGACCTCTCGTCTGTGACACCAATGTTCCACACGCAGTCATTATTAGAAACATGAGTGTTGAAAGAATGGATGTTATGTGAGTAGTGAGCGCTGCTAGAGGAGCTGGCATCACCCTGATTGATATTGGAACGTGACATTTTATCGCTGGTTATGCTGTAGGGTACGAATTGGTGAGTTGCTTTCGGTTGATGGGAATTGAGCAAGCTGATTGAAAAGTGGGGTCACCATGATCCCTGCGCCTTGCGGATGATTACCTTGTGGTACCCGAGTACCGGTACTCGAGCACAAGCACCAATCCGCTTGTGCTTTGTGTAACCCATACTTTGCTGTTGATTAGGGCCGCATGTTTCCAAGATCTAAGATCGATAAGGCAAGCAGTCAGTTTATAATACATTCGCCGCCTCTTCCATTTTATAATACCACGTCGCTAAATCCTGAATAGCAGTATTTGTAGGAATATTGGGGGGAGGTCACTGGGTATGCCGTTGAAAAGCTTCCCAGAGCCTATAGAATGACACTGTTGTGGGTTGAAACCCCCGTAGAGCTATGGGAAATCTGCAGTCGTGTGGGAGGGCCAGAAATTGGCTGGGGTGCCTTCCCCCGTCGTTTTTCCATTCTGAGTGAGAATGGAAATCGCCTAGGCCCCGGGGGGGGGGGGGCTTGGAGATATTTCTATTAGGGGTAGATCGTGTATATCTCTCGGTATTTATTTTGGTTAGTTATTTCTTAGCCGGTTGGTTTGCTATTTTTGCCAGCGTCAAGTATCTATGTTCCTACTTCCCCCCCTGCGCAGTTCTAATGCTAATAGTATTCTAGTAGTAGTAACTTTAAATTTTGTAGTGAGTAATCACCGACTGCACACCTTGGCCTCTTTGCATCCGCGCTTGAAGTTTCTACTCACGGGCTTCGGCAGAGAGGTACCGGGGCGGAGAAATACCGGCTAAGTTAGTTTGTCTACTTCCAGAAACACAAGAGGTACGAGCCAACAATCGCCGCTATCAAGAAATCTCGCTTGAAAAGAGAAGCCACAGAAGCCACGATAAATCCGACTCTCCTAAGCTGATCGGCAAACCCGCCGCCCAAGGAGAACCCATAGAAAGAAGGAAATCCAAGCGAAGCGAAAGCCTAGCCTTGTCCGACTATCTAGGCATAGGTGATCCTCCTTTTAAGCCTTCTTGTCGCGTGCTCTCTCAAGTTTTTTTCCTCCGCCCGTGCCCGAAAGAAAAGCCGCTGCGGTTGTCGTCGTCCTGAAGAAAGAGGGAAAAGAAAGATCGCCTCTTATGGAGCCTCTGCTCTCCCACCTATTATTAAACTAAGTATCAGCCACCCCTGTAATAAACGTGACACACCCCCGCCCCCCATTGAACACAAGCCCAGTGTACTGTACAGTACATCCCATTCCAAACAAAGTGATATAATGAACCACTATCTATGCTCTCTAAGTTATCCGCAGACTAGCTAAGATATGCAAGCCAAGTAAAGCCATATTTCTCCCCAACAGTACCATACTCATATATTTCCGAGAAAAACAAGCAAGTCGCCCTATGGATTGCCCCTAATATAACCTAGCCCAGCGAATCATATCCCCGGTTTTTACCGGATGGACCTCCATGTCCGGTGTAGGAGTAGGATAACGGGAGATGTAAAAGAAAAAAGGGTCGCAATGCTGTACTCGACCACGAAAATGGAAAACACGGAGGAAGTAAGCACTGTGATTCTAGCCTTCCTGGGTTCAATTGCAAAATTATGATACGGCCACGCTTGCTTAGCTTATTTTTCCTTTGTAAGATGTCAGTATAACCCAATAACAACTGTTGGCTCGCAAATTTTTGGGGTTGTGATTGATTGTATTTCAACTAACCGGGGGAAATTTGGGTAATAAAACTAGACAGTGGCATCTCAGCCCGTATCGTTTCCGATATCAGGCGCAAATGTGTTCTCCCAATTTTCTTCAGTCCTAAATTCTGATTGCTAGACGGTCAGAACCTCAACATAGCTTTGCTGCGACTCCTGCGAGTCTGCAAATTCTACCAAATGCTAGAGGGAAAGCTAGGGCTGGTAAACACAACCTGCATGCTCCTACATCTCCAACTGTCAATCCCTCCTTAATGGTTGGCGCTGACTCTAGCTGTTAGAAGGCCGCCGTCTATAGGTTAACGGGCCCTGAGTAACCAATCCTCTCTCTTTGGTTCTAAGCCCAGCAATGCAACTCTGCCGCTTTGACTCCGTAGCGTCGTTAAGTAAATTACAACATCTTCTGTGGGGATGGAATAATCCTCGTAGTAATTGGAGTGTAATTACGGACAATTTCGCGGGGGGGTTGGAAATCTAGCTTACTAACATGGCAAACTATGGCATGGGGGGAACCTGAGGGGCTAAAATAACACCGGAATATCATAGTTGAAAATGACGCTTGGATTAGGGCCGAGAACAGCAAGAAGACTCGCCTCCAGTTGAGACAGGGGAAAGGAAAAATGTACAAAACCTCGCTCAGGGAGCGGGGCAAATCCCACCTCCTAGCAGAGTTTTTTGATAATTTTTGATTTTACTGTAATAAAGAAGTCTTCAAATAGGGTTAGGGTTAGCGAGAATTAAGCTCACATCCCTGAAAGCACAGATCATGGCTGGTCTCCATTCTGGTTCTACCGGCGACTGGGGGTGTATTTAGTTTGGGAAATCTGGTGCCCTGCAGTTGCAATGGTGAATTATCAGGTAGGTCGAGTCTTGGGAAAACTGCTGAATCCGGGTGGATGAATTGATGGCAAAGGCTGAAGGATATAGGGGTGGTGGTAAGTAGTAACCTTAATTACAGCGGCTAATCGAACAATCTCGTATATGAGCCTCGTTTCGTCACCGGTTTACCCATCCGGAGGATTGGCTCGCAATATCATATGCTGTCCTACAAGGACACCTTAAGCTCCATCCGCCCACCCTCAGTAAGTATCACGCGGCGCAGGCCGACCAACAATTCCCTGAATAACCGCCAGGAGGGCGAAAGGAGTAATAGGTAGACTACTCGATATCTATTCCAGGCAAGGGAGAGAAGAACAATTTAGGAAAAATGGATATATGGAAAATGTCGGGATTTACAAACACGAAACAGGGACTAAGCTGAACCCTAATGCCAGATTGGTATAAGGGAGGAAGAAAACAAAAACAAAACAGAGACTGAACGTTCTTATTATAACTACAAGAATGGTATTTCAATCCACACCTGAGAGCGAACTGAATCTCGCGGGGTAGAAAAAGGGGAAGGGTGGAAGGGTAGCCATGTCTATGATATTTCCGGGCGCTCCTGGGAGTGAGGCAAAGGTGATTTTAGAGGGTAGAAGCGGCTGGCGGTATATATAGCCGTTGCCAGCGGGAGGTAGAGAAAGCAGAGAATGGTTGTTCTGGGGGCTGTGAGAAAGATTTTGTATTGATGGGGCTAAGCCGTGCTGAGGTTTGCAGATTTGCGGGCTTGTAATAGCTTCACTACTGCTGTGTGCCGGCCCTTGGAAGCCATCGAAAGTGGTGTCATACCCTTTTTGTCGGGCATGTCGGGGTCGACGTCTCCCCGTTCTAGTAGGAGCTTCACTACTGCGTCATTGCCGTGCGTGGCAGCCAACATGAGTGGTGTTTGACCATCATGGTTGGGTTTATTGGGGTTGATGTCTCCCCGCGCCAACAGTAGTTTCACTATCCTAGAGCGTCGTTCAGAGACAGCACACGCGAGTGGTGTCCAGCCACTCTTAGGGGAAATATTGGGGTTGACGTCTTTCCGTTCCAAAAGTAGCTCCACCACCCTAGAATGTCCCTCGTCAGCAGCCCATCCGAGCGGTGTCCCGCCACCGCGGTCGGGCGCATTGGGGTTGACATCTTGGTGCCCCAAGAGCAGCTCTATTATCCTGGAACGTCCGTTCCGGGCAGCCCACAAGAGCGGTGTCATGTCATAGTTGTCAGACGAATCAGGGTGGACGTTTTCGCTTCCCAAGAGTAGCATCACCACTCTCTCATGCCCACTCTTGGCTGCCCACAAGAGCGGCGTTCGCGAAAGACTGTCGGGCATATCGGGGTTGGCCTCTTCTCTTCCCAACAACAGCCTTACCGCTCCATCATGCCCGTTCCCAGCAGCCCACGAGAACGGCGTTCGACCACTATAGTCAGGGATATCGGATTTGACCTCTTCTTTTCCTAGCAGTAGCTTGACTACCACATCATGCCCGTTCCCGGCAGCCCACGAGAACGGTGTCCGACCTCTGTTGTCGCGCATATCGGGTTTGACCTCTTCCAGCCCCAAAAGTAGCTCCACCACTGCAGCACGCCCCATCCCGGCAGCCCACGAGAGCGGTGTTCGGCCACCGTTGTCAGCCATATCGGGGCTAATATCTCTCAGACCCAGCAATAGTTTCACTACTTCACCATGTCCATACCTTGCAGCCAACGAGAGTGGCGTCTGACCGACTTTGCTGCGTATGTTGGGGTTGGTACCCTTCTGTCGCAACAGCAGTCCCACCACTGCTACAGATCCGTCTTCTGCAGCCGAGAGGAGTGGCGTCCGGCCATTCTTGTCCACCCTATCAATCATGACATCTTCTCGTTTCAATAGTAGTTTCACCACTCCCGAGTGCCCTCTACTAGAGGCACATAACAGAGGCGTGCAGCCGTATTCGTCCGCCACGTCGGCTTTGACACCCTTGCTTTCCAATAATAGTTGTACAACCCCTTCGTGGCCCTCGGTAGCAGCCAACAGTATTGGTGTTTGGCCGTATTTGTCTGGTTTATTGGGGTTGACGTGTCTCCTTCCTAGGACCATATTCATCACTCGGGGAGTCTTACCCCACCAACCATCTACACCATCGGGTTTGGTAGGTGCCCGGCCAAGGAGTAGCCTCACAATCCCCTCATGTCCCTTCTCTGCACCCCACGTTAGCGCTGTTCGGCGAAAGAACGTATCGGGCTTATCGGGGTCGATAGTGTTTTTCTCTAACAGCAGCTCTGCTACCCCCTCTTGTCCACATATAGCAGTCCATATGAGCGGTGTCATACCCAGAAAATCCCTTTTGTTCAAATCATGATTCAGGTGACCGACGAGAGTTGTTGCGATCTCAACAATACCGAAAACCGATGCACAATGCAGTCCAGTAAACCCAACCAGGTTGCTGCTGATGGGGACCTCACGATTGTGTCGACCAGTCTTCGACACGATATTCTGCAAAAGTATCTTTGTAGATATATGGCTTTTAATTTGATTAAAAAGTTGGAATGCAAGTGATACCACCTCTTTTGAAGCCCCTCGCTTGGCATGGACTCCCCAATATAGGGAAGAATATTTGAGGAAGGGAGTTGACTGAGGCAGAGTGGAGAGTGTGGATGAGATGTCATTAATATCCGGAAAGTTGAGGTATGTGAGACAAGCTTCCGCCATTATCGAGTGAGTGGGTCCAAAAAGGTCGGGGCAGGTGCAAAGGTACTCCTGGAGGGTGTAGTGAATCAAACGGATAGTCGATGCCTCCCTATCAACGACGATAAGCCCCAAGCAACTACTTAACAGTGTCTCCACCGAAGGAATCCTTTCAGGATTGAGATCCCTAGACCCTATCTCGATTGCTAGGGCGTGGGAAAGCTCATCGAGCTGGAGCAGTCTCTCCGAATGCGAGATCCACATCAGTGCCGCCATCCCGAGCCTTGTTCTCTGCCCACCTTGCTCCTTTATCCGCGCAAGTGTGGCACCGTAAACACCCTTCAAATCCAATCCCCCGGTCATTGTCCTCAGCTTTTGCCACCTATCATAGACCATGGTTTCCCCAAGGATAGCATCCATGGTTAGGGAAATCAGTAAAAATCTACCATGTCCATTAGTGACGGACGCAAAACGTATCTCTCCCAGCTAAGCACTTACGTTTCGGGAATATTGTCGGTAATGCCATTAATGATTTCATCCTCCAGACCACTCTCCATCGCGTCTAAAGATGTATCCTTACTCAATCTCATCCGGATATATCCCGCGATATCCTCCTCGTTCGGTTTCATCGATAAAATTGCCACTCTCCCACCAAGATACCTCTCAATCTCTCCTTGGATGTGCTGTCTTCCGGTTAGGAATATCCGTGTGCTTGAGGACTGTTCAAGGATTTGTCTTAATGAACCGAAAACCTCAGGTCGATGCTTTTCCACGCATTCGTCAAGTGCATCAATACATATAAATGTCGGCCGTAAAGATGTGACGGTCTGCAGCATCCCCACAATTTCCGGTACCCGTAGTCCCCTTCCACCAATCATCTTCTTGTAATCCTGAAAGGTCTGGTTTATTTCATCTGGGATCTTTTCCAATCCCCCGACGATTTGCTTTAGCAGTGAACCGAGTATGTTGGTTGGCGACTGCTCCTTCCGAGCCGCGAAATCAACGTAGAAACATGCAACAGAAGTATTATGTTCTTTAGTCTTATCGCATAACATGTCTACCACGAGTGAACTAGTCTCGCTGCTCATTAGCACCAGAATTTGTAACTTTGCTTCGGGAGTTTTTCTCACCTGAGGTAGGTCTTACCGACAGCCGGACCCCCGCAACAGAACAATGCCGCATGCTCCGATCCCACCTGTTGAGAACCATCGCACCACCTTTGAAATTCATCGGTTTGTAGTAGCCATTCCCCAACGTTGTCGGCCCGGCGCGTTCGAAGGTGTTGATGTCGGATGCGGGGCTCGAGTGGAGACAACCATGCGAGAATCTCAGACTTCTCGTCTGTGACACCAATGTTCCACACACAGTCGTTATTAGCAATCTGAGTGTGAGTGTTGAAAGAATGGGTGTTATGTGAGTAGTGAGCGTTGCTAGAGGAGCTGGCATCACCCTGATTGATATTGGAATGTGACATTTTATCCCTGGTTATGTAGTAGGAGTATGAATTCGCGAGTTGCTTTCGGTTGATGGGAATTGAGCAAGGTGATTGAAAAGTGGGGTCATCATGATCCCTGCGCCTTGCGGATGATCACCTTGTGGTACCCGAGTACTCGAGCACAAGCATCAATCCGCTTGTGCCTTGTGTAACCAATTCTTTGTTGTTTATTAGAGCCGCATACTTCCAAGATCTACGGTAAGACCAATACTGCAAGTAGTCAATTTGCATTCGCCACCTCCCCCATTGTGTAATACCACGTCGCTAGATCCTCAATAGCGATATTTGGTGGAATATTGGGAGGAGAGGGTTACTGGGCATGTTGAAAGGCTTCTCAGAGCCTACGGAGTGACACTGTTGTTGGTTGAAACCCCCGTAGAGCTCCGATAAATCTGCAGTACTGTAGGAGCAAGAAATCGGCTGGGATGCCTTCTTTTTTCGATGTTTCTGAGCGAGAATGGAAATTGCTTAGGCGCCGGGGGAAGGGGGCTTAGAGATATTTCTATATGGGGCAGATCGTATATATCTCTCTGTAATTCTTTTGGGTAGTTATTGCATGGCCGGTTGGTTTCCTCTTCGTGCTGGCATCAAGTATGTATGTTCCTACTCGCCCCCCCTGCCCAGTTCCAATGCTAATAGTATTCCAGTAGTAGTAACTTAAGCGCTGCTCTAAATTTTGTAGTGAGTGGTTACCGACTGCCCGCCCCAGGCTCTTTGCATCTGCGCTTGAAGTTTCTACTCACGGGCTTCGACAGAGAGGTACTGAAGCGAAGGAATACCGGCTAGTTTTGCTTTCGGAAACACAAGAGATACGAGCCAACAATCGTCACTATCAAGAAATCCCACCTGAAAAGAGAAGCCACACAAGTCACGATTAATCCAACCCTCGTAAGCTAATCGGTTGTCCGACTATCTAGGCACAGGCGATCCTCCCTTAAAGCCTTCTTCTCCTTCGTCCATCGCCCGGAAGTAAAACCGCTGCTGTTGTCGTCGTCATCCTGAAAAGAAAGATCGTCCCCAGAGAGCCTCTGCCCTCCCCCTGTCTGCCAAGACCAAGCAAGAGCCACCCCTGTAATAGATGTGGCACACCCCCGCCCAGCATTCACCACAAGCCCAGCCGACATCCCATCATGAGCCACCGTCCACACCCCTAAGTTATCCGCAGACTAGCTAAGATAAGTACCGTATTAACTCGAAAAATTGAGTATCTCCGGGCAGGGTTCTAATCTCCGCACCAAGACTGCCCACCCTTAATCAAGCCTAGTAGTGGATAAAAAAGGGATAGCAAGATTGTGTCAACCAGTGTGACGAGAGTGAACGCAATCTTCCCATACCTTTTTTGTTCACTACTAGGACTAATTAGGGGCCCTTCGTCATGACACGGAGATTAGATCCCTGCCCGGAGATACTCAATTTTTCGAGTTAATACGGTAAAGCCGGATTTCCCCCACAGTTACCATGCTCACATTTCCGGGAAAAACAACCATGTCATCATATGGGTTGCCCTTAGTACTAGTATACCCTAGTCCAGTGAATCTTATCCCCGTTTAACCGGCACAGGGGTACAGTAGGGTGGCAGGAGATGCGAAAGAAAAACGGGTGGTAGTGCTGTACCCAAGCACGAAATGGAAAACACTGAGGAGGTAATCACAGTGATTCCATCATCCCTGGAATCGATTGCAGAATTAAGATACGGTCGCGCTTGCTTAACTAGTTTTTTCTTTGTAAGATATAGGTATAATCCAATAACACCCGTTTGCGCAAACATTTGGAGTTGTGATTGATAAAGTTACTTGCAGTATTTCAACTAACCGGGGGAAGTTTGGGTGATGAAACTAGACGGTCGCATCTCAGCCAGTATTGTTTCCGCTAGCAGGTGCAAAAGCGTTCTCCCAATTTCTTCATGCCTAAGTCCTTATCGCTAGAAGATCGGAACCTCACAATATCTCTGCGGTGAGTCTCCAAATCCTCCAACTGTCAATCCCTCCTTGATGGTTGGTGCTGTCTGCAGCTGTCAGAAGGCCGTCGTCTATAGGTTAACGGGCTCTTAGCAACCAATACACCCTCTTTAGTTCTAAGCCCAGCAATGCAGCTCTCCCGCTTTGACTCCGTAGCGTCGGAAAGTAGTAAATCACACCATTCTCACGGTTTGGGATGTAATAATCCACCTAGCCATTGAAGTGTAATTATGGGCAATTTCTCTGGGGGTTGGAAATCTAACCTATCCTAACGGCGAACTACGGCGGGGGGGGAAACTTGAAGGGCGACCATGAAAATCGCAATAACAGAGAATGACCCCAAGACGTAGAGAACCTCCCCCCCCCTCAGATTAAGGCCGGGAAAACATTGCGAGAAGACTCGCCTTCGCTTGAGACAGAGTCAAAGAAAAATGCAAGAAACCTACTAGGCGGGGGGGGGGGGGCAAATCCCATGTCCTAGTGGGGTTTCTGATCATTTCTACTGTACTTTCACAGTCATAAGGAAATCGCTATATATAGGGTTAGGGTTCACGAGAATTACACTCTCATCCCAAGGATAATAGCACAGATCTTCTCTACCAAGCCGAACATGCGTGTGATTGTAGCCGGTCTCCATTCTGGTCTTACCGGCGACTGGGGATGTATTAAACTCGGAAATCCGGTCTTCTGCAGCTGCGATGATAAGTTGGCGGTTGGGTCGAGTTTTCGGATAATTGTTGAGTCTGAATGGATGGCAAAGGTTGCGGGGTATAGGGGTGGAGGTAAGTAGTGACCTCAATTCCAGGAGCCAATCAGGCAATCTCGTATATCAGCCCAGTTTGTCACCGGTTACCCCACCCATAGAATTGGCCTGCAATATCATATGCTGTCCTACAAGGACGCATTGAGCTCTCTCCATCCACTCTCCGTAGGCATCGCGCGGTTCAGGCTGAAGTGTAATTCCCTGAATAACCACGGCGAACGCAATGGAAAACTAGACAATTGCACTATATATATTTCTTCCACGGGAGAGACGAGGGATTTAGAAACAAATGGGAAATAGAGATAGTCTGGATCTATAGACAGGGGACAGGCTAATTTAAACCCTGATGCCAAATTGGTATGAAAAAGGAAGAAAATAGAAACAAAAGCGGAGACAGAAAATCCTTATTGTAACTAAATGAATAGTATATGCATCAAAAGGTGGTAGCAAATTGTAAGGGGGTGGATGGGGGAGTCGGTGGATGGGGGAGGGGTGGGGTGGATGATTATCGGTGTCTACGAGATCGTTGGGGACTCTTGGGAGTGATATGAAAGTGATTCCAAGAGGTTGGGAGCGGCTGGTGGCATATATAGGCGTTTCTATCGGGAGGCGGAGATATAACCGAATAGCAGTTTTGGGGGCGATGAGAGGGGCTTTGTGTTGAAGAGATTAAGCGGTGTTGAGGTCCGCAGATCCGCGGGCTTGTAGTAGCCTAACTACAGCCTTGTGCCGGTTCTTGGAAGCTACCGAGAGTGGTGTCATACCCTTTTTGTCGGGTATGTCGGGGTCGACATCTTCCCGTTCTAGCAAGAGGTTCACCACAGCATCGTGCCCATGGGTCGCGGCTAACAGGAGCGGTGTTTGGCCATTATGGTTGGGCGTATTGGCGTTGACGTCTTCGCGCTCCAACAGCAGCTTCACTACCCTAGAGCGCCCCGAAGAGGCAGCCAACCCAAGCAGTGTCAGACCAGAATAGTCGGGCGCATTGGGGTTGACGTCTTCCCGCTCTAAAAGTAGCTCCACTATCCTAGAATATCCCCCCTGGGTCGCCAACCAGAGCGGTGCCCAGCCCCCAATGGGGGACATATTGGGGTTGATGTCTTTCCGTTCCAAAAGTAGCTCCACTACCTTAGAATGTCCCTGGTAAGCAGCCCATCCAAGCGGTGTCCAGCCACCGCCGAGCGCATTGGGGTTGACATCTTGGCGCCCCAAGAGCAGCTCTATTATCCTGGAACGTCCCTTCCGGGCAGCCCACGAGAGCGGTTTCATGCCACTGCTGTCAGACGAATCAGGGTGGACGTTTTCCCTTCCCAAGAGTAGCATCACCACGCTCTCATGCCCACGCTCCGCCGCCCACGAGAGCGGTGTTCGTAAAGAATTATCGGGAAGGTCGGGGTCGACCTCTTGCCTTCCCAACAACAGTCTTACTACTCCATCATGCCCGCTCCCAGCAGCCCACCAGAACGGCGTTCGACCATCGTTGTCACGCATATCGGGTTTGACCCCCTTCCACCCCAAAAGTAGCTCCACCACTGCATCACGCCCCATCCCGGCTGCCCACGAGAGCGGTGTTCGGCCACCGTTGTCAGCCATATCGGGGTTAACATCTTCTAGTCTCAGCAATAGTTTCACTAGTCCATCATGTCCATACCTGGCAGCCAATGAGAGTGGTGTCTGACCGGCTTTACCGCGCGTATTGGGGATACCCTTCCGTCCTAGTAGTAGTCCCACCACTCCTACAGATCCGTCTTGCGCAGCTGAGAGGAGCGGAGTCCGCCCATTCTTGTCCACCCTATCAATCATGACATCTTTTCGTTCTAATAGTAGTTTCACTACTCCAGAGTGCCCTCTACTAGAGGCACATAACAGAGGCGTGCAGCCGTATCCGTCCGCCAAATCGGCTTTGACATCCTTCCTTTCCAATAATAGCTGTACAACCCCTTCGTGGCCCTCGATAGCAGCCAACAGTATTGGTGTTTGACCGTATTTGTCAGGCTTATTGGGGTTGACGTGTCTTCTTCCGAGCACCATATTCATCACTTGGGGAGTCTTACCCCACCAGCCATTTATGCCCTCAGGCCCAGCAGGTGCCTGGCCAAGGATTAGCCTCACAATCCCTTCATACCCCTTCTCAGAACCCCACGATAGGGCTGTTCTACGAAAGAATCTGTCGGGCTTGTCGGGGTCGATAGTGCTTTGGTCTAACAGCAGCTCTGCTACCTCCTGTTGTCCACATATAGCAGCCCATATGAGCGGTGTCATACCCAGAAAATCCCTTTTGTTGAGGTCGTAATTTCGCTGGCCCACGAGTGCAGTTGCGATCTCAAAAATGCCTAAAACCGATACACAATGCAGTCCGGTAAACCCGATTAGGGGACCGTTGATGGAGATATCACCGCTATATCGGCCGGTCATCGACACTACATTCCTCAAAAGTATCTTTGTAGATATATGGCTTTCAATTCGACCGAAAAGCTGGAGCGCAAGTGATGCCACCTGCTTTGAAACCCCTCGCTTGGCATGGACTCCCCAATAAAGGGAAGAATATTTGAGGAAGGGAGTTGATTGAGGCAGAGTGGAGAGTGTGGATGTGATGTCATTAATAAACGGAAAGTTGAGGTATGTCAGACAGGTTTCAGCCATTATCGAGTGAGTCGGTCCAAAAAGGTCGGGGCAGGTGCAAAGGTACTCCTGGAGGGTATAGTGAATCAAGCGGACAGTCGATGCCTCCCTATCGATAACAATAAGCCCCAAGCAAGAGCTTAATAGTGTCTCCACCGAAGGAATCCTTTCAGGATTGAGATCCCTAGACCCTATCTCGATTGCTAAGGCGTGGGAAAGCTCATCGAGTTGTAATAGCCTCTCCGAATGTGAGATCCACATCAATGCCGCCATCCCGAGCCTTGTTCTCTGCCCACCTTGCTCCTTTATCCGCGCAAGTGTGGCACCATAAACATCCTTCAAATTCAAGCCCTCGGTCATTGCCCTCAGCTTTAGCCGTCTGTCATAGGCCGTGGTTTCCTCAAGGATAGCATCCATGGTTAATGAAATCAGTAAAAATCTAGACATGTCTATTAGCCACAGACGCAAAACGCATTTTCCCTCCCCACAGCTCACTTACGTTTCGGGAATATTCTCGGCGATGCTTTTGATAATTTCACCCTCTAAACTGCTATCCATCGCATCTATAGCAGTATCCTTACTCAATCTCATCCGGATATATCCCGCTATATCTTCATCGCTCGGTTTGATGGATAAAATTGCCAGTTTCCCACAGAGACGCCTCTCAATCTCTCCTTGGATGTGTCGCCTCCCGGTTAGGAATATCCGCACGTTTGGGGACTTTTCGAGGACTTGTCTTAACGAATCTAAAATCTCAGGTCGGTGTCTTTCTACACATTCATCTAGTGCATCAACACATATAAATGTCGGCCGCAATGACGTGACGGTTTGCATCATCTCCACAATTTCCGGTACCCGCAGTCCCCTTCCACCAATCACCTTCTTGTAATCCTGAAAGGTCTCCCTTATTTCATCTGGGATCTTTTCTAATCCACCGACGATCTGCTTAAGTAGCGCACCGAGCATGTTGGTAGGGGGCTGCTCCTCCCGAGCCGCGAAATCAACGTAGAAACACGCGACGGCAGTATTCTGTTCTTTGGCCTTATCGCATAATCTGTCCACCACTAGTGAGCTAGTATCACTCCTCATTAGCACTAGCATCCTTGGTTTTGCTTCGGGGGTTGTCTCTCACCTAAGGTAGGTCTTGCCGACGGCCGGACCCCCGCAACAGAACAATATCGCATGCTCCGATCCCACCTGTTGTGAGCCATCGCACCACCTTTGAAATTCTTCGGTTTGTAGCAGCCAGTCCCCGACGTTGTCGGCCCGGCGGGTCCGGAGGTGTTGATGTCGGATGCGGGGTTCGAGTGGAGACAACCATGCGAGAATCTCAGACTTCTCCTCTGTCGCACTAATATTCACATTACACACAATGTCGTTGTTGAATGTATTGGTGTTGTTGAAAGCATTAGTGTTATTTGAGTACTGCGTGTTGTTGTGGGAGTTGGTAGTATAATTGATCAGTGAGTCGGACATTTTCTCCCCGGCCGCAACGCTGTGGGAGGTGAATTTTTGAATAGCTGTGTTCGGAGGATAGAACTTGAGCGAGTGGATCGCAGCTTGTCTTAAAATACCTGTACTGGCGCCTTGGCCCACGCATCCACATGAACCTTGCGTAACCTACCCTTTGCGGTTGATCAGAGCCACAGACAAAAAAAAAAGATCTAATAGCCGGTTACCCTCCTATTCGCTTCGCTCATAGTCGGGAAAACCAAGTGTTACGCAAAAGCAAGCGTTACGCTCGGTTTTTTTTTTTTTTTTGAGTGAAGAGACTTATATAACTTGAATGCAATTGATCCGCTTAAAGAATTACATATTAATTCTCTAGAGTACCAGTACTATTGTCTAA
>Ga0307509_10004906_pt1 | contig 18947 bp, 25 predicted proteins | sample 10_EM_MG_FD_202245 | JGI IMG/M metagenome (GOLD analysis project Ga0307509, IMG submission 202245) | Populus trichocarpa ectomycorrhiza microbial communities from riparian zone in the Pacific Northwest, United States - 10_EM | ecosystem: Host-associated > Plants > Roots > Unclassified | place...
GCTGGATAATTCCTGATGGAGGGTAGACCTCGGACAAACCCTGAGCAGGACAGGGTGCTCGCACAAGGTCGGAGTAGTGGTGAATGTCACAGGCTTAAATCTGATATCTACTTAAGTTTAAGCGTTTGGCATTCTACTTCGATAACCAACTTTCCTCGAGAGAACTTATTGAGTGAAGCTTTCAGCTTAACGATATTAAGTTTAACCCTTTGGATTCTTCGTGAATTATTTACTCTATCTTTATCTTCTACTTTGAGTTTTGGTGCGGTCGCAACCTTAGAGTTCACCTCTCTATAGGGTGCCCCTGTTACAGTTGGAACGGCACTACATCGGCAGACGCCGCCGTTGTTGCGTCTCCTCACCAAAGGGATGGTCATTGGAGCCCTCCCCGTAGCCCTGTATACATCGCGGCCGTCTGTGCGACCGGATTCCGTTCGCAGGATATATAAGGGAAGACCATTGGTGAGCTTATGCAAGTGGTTTGAGCCAAGTCAGTTGACGTCGCATTAGGTTACTGAACACTAAAGACATTAGTCGCAAAAGTGGTCAATAGGTAACGGGACGATTTTGCGTACAATGGTTAAGCAACACATTCTATACTCCATACTCCCGCAATGAAAGTCACAGAAGTGAATAGTGTTGTTGGACGAACTAGTTTGAGAAATCAAGCATACACGTACTCACATACGTCACTAGTATTCTCGGATACTGACGGAACCATGCGATAACTATATGACAATGTAGAGATGAAGGCCATTGGTGCGATTATCAGGACAAGTCTATCTTATGCCTCACAGCTGTCGAGTGCACGATGCATCTGCAATGCTGAGAGGTTCGATAACAAAGCTGGCCACTTTGATGGTTCGATCATGGAGACCATTCTGTGTATGCAATGGTAAGCAAGACTCCATGCCGACAAAGATGGATTGTAACCAATGAACTGATGTGTGGGGGCACCGTCAGGAAAAATCATGGTGTTGCGATTCGGAAGTCAAGTGAGGTGAAAGAATTGTCAGGGTCAAAAGGTGTTCCCGCATTTAGAAAAAAGCTGGAGTGGTTAGCAGGTACTTAGTTAGTATGAGAGCTAGATGTAGCCCGCAACCACCCAGACACGGCATATAAATATCGAGGTACCACCTGAGCTATTTGAACATCATCAAGCAACAGAGAAGAGATCTTATCAATATAAAATTGTTTACGCTAGAAAATCTTTTATCACTCTACCTACCTCTAGTTAAGACATTGAGCCTTGCTAGACAATCTCGGTCTACGATTAAGATTCTCGGCCTGAGTTATCTCGTAAGGCTTTGAGATAGGCTTCCACCTAACAGTGCACACACCAACCAAAAGGCATACTTCCTCTCATTGCTAAACAGTAATAGGTGATTAATGTCATGGTATAATACCTCTCCTCTCTTGACATACTACAGATCTGCCATAACAAGGGTATTATTTTTGGATATCAGTTCAAGATTCCACCTGACCTTGTGGCCACCTCTGAATACCTCCTGCAAAGCTCTGGATACATGCGGTACATGCTCTCGTAGTGGTAGTAGTGAAGATCAGTTCACAAGGGGTGCCAGCCCGTGTTGTGGCTCTTGTGTAAGGGCGGATTATAGAAAAGATTATTTTGAGAGTGGTGACCCTTTGCAGGATGGGGAAAAGGGAAGGGAATATGTGAGGGCGAACAAAGAACGGTTTGACTATTGCTACAATCAATTAGATTTTCTCTGTTGGAAGCACTATGTGAGAATTATGGAAAAGGTGGTTAAAGATATGCCAAATGAAAAAGCAGTGCTGATGGGGGCAAGATGAGGCTACTTTGTGGAGCTTGGCATGGGGTAGATTTGAATGAAGGGCAGGTTTCTGCAGGCTGTTGCTATCAGGTTTGAATGGATGGTAAACAGTGAGTGAATTGTGTTGTACCATTTGTTCAAGGGTTTGGGGGTGGGGTTCTTGTTTTGTAGCAAATAAGGATATGGATTCAGCTGGAAATTGGAGATGAGTTTTTCTTTTACAGGTCACTGGTGACACAAGAGGTGATGGAAGTTACAGTAGGTGTTCACAACTCTATTGACCTATTTACTCATACTAGTAATTTTCAATTACCGGCCAAACATGAAAATATGGCCCAAAGAGTCAAATATCAAGTTAAAGAAGACAAGAAACATGGGAAGAGAAAGAAGGAAGAACAGTGGACAGTGGAGAAGAATGTGGTAGCTAAGAAGGAAATTCGGGAAGGGAAGAAGCTAAGACAATGGGCAGTGGGTATGATAAGAAATTGACCAGCTTTGGGTGGTGGAGGGGGATGTTGTGAGGTAGAATAGGTAGTCTTGATAATTAATGTAATAGTTATTTCTTCTTTCATAAAGTTTTATAAATTTATTTAGGTTCATATCTTCCATTAGTGGCCAACGAGCTGGAGATTTCAGCCTCTCACCCAGTGATTCTGGCTCCTTTTTCCTGTTGCTGCCGTTGTTTCATCTTTAGTTTATGGAATATACCTAGGCTTGCCACCAATTGACGTAGAAGATGGAAACTAAAAATTAATTCAGGGGCAGAGGGAAAACTCACGAATTAAGCTCCGATGTCTGGTTTATTCATCCCACTTGCTTGGTGGTACCCTAGAACGGATATAAGCAAAGTTGGAAACATGAAGGATCACTAAGGCTTCCTATCGTCCGATCTCGGTAAAGCCGGTGACAACAACTACTTTCTTCAGGTCGGCCATTTCGCGGAGGTTTTGTGGGAGTGGCTTAACCTCCTCTTTATAATTGAGTAGTTAGGGAAAGTCGAATTCCATGTTAGCACGCGGCTGAATAGCAACCTTTTGGTACAGTTTCTCTGAAACTTCACCCTTGCCGACCTCCTGCTCTCTAGAAGTTTCCGCAGTAACTGCTTTATGAACTTCACATGTTTCCAGGAGGTTTTGCCTGGGCTGGGTGGAAACATCCTTCAGGTTAGGGACATATTGGAAGCCACCATTAAGATCGACGAATACAGACTCAATTTGGCAGAGGTTGACAATCGCAGGCGCTATAAGACCAAGAAGATTGAAGGCCATCTCCGGCTAAGAAAACGTGAGAACACACAACTTTTCAATACCCTCGGTGATGGAGTTAGTCCCTCCCATAAGGCCAGTGCCATGGGTCCAATCAATGATAGCACCATAGATAGTAAGGTACCTTCCCCAAGACTCCGAATGCTATCTCTGCAACAATGCTTCGAGAGCTAATTTGGATTCGCAGTAGAGGCCTTCATTTCTGGAGTTACCATGATTGGGGGAAAGCAGTAGAAAACTTGGGCGGGCTGTGTTTCGAAGCTGCGGGAAGCTTGATTAGTCTTAACCATGCCAAGAAGACAAAGTAAATTGGTCAACATGATGCGATGCGCAAGCTCTGAGTTGGAGTCGATGCCATCGATCTTGCGACCATTTTCGAAAATAGCGGCGAAAGGAACGACACAGTCAAGACCCCAGCCTGGACAATTTTTCTCATTATAGATGTTGTTAACGAGGGCCTCAGCATCCTGTTTACTTCCTGTGATGTTATTAGTTGTAGAATATAAATCCAGAGTATCAAATTCATACCTTGGTTGAATGGCACAACAATCAGCTGGGAGCTGAGAGACCCAAATTTAGAGTACATTGCCTGGTAGTCACTTACTTCACGCGAGAAGCAACTGGTGCTAACGACGACCCTGGCACCGCCGCTGATGAGGCCCTGTAAAACCTCCGCTTCAATAGACTTGGCGCCAGCACCAGTTATCAAAACGTTTTTATTTTCAAAAATAACACCAGACTAAAAGATGTTAGCAAAAAATTGCGTAGCTGAGCACTCAAATATTGCTTACCGGGTGGCCTGTTCCAAACAATCCAAATACAATCCCGTTAGCTTCTTAGAATATTCCCATCAGTTATCTTCCTTTCTCTTCAAATAAAGGAATGGAATTCATTCGACACGACCCTTTCTGGGAGACCTTGGCTAGGCGATATGTTTCACTGCGCTCGGCGGGGCAATTGTCGATATGATATTGCATGAACTCCACTAGGGTAGGATTTGATCGATTCATGATTCGAATGCATTGCGAGACAATATCTCTGTTCATAAGCTTGAGGCGGCTGAAGAGGATGCCAAAGTACATGTTAAGCGCCTTTTGCTGAGCCGCTGGCAGCGTACTTTGTCACATCATCTAAAAATGCCTGTGCTTCGCCCTCGCTTCCTAGTCTTGCTGCGGGCTCCATTGTTATAGCCAGCATCAAGGCGCTATCCTGTCTGCTGGATTGTAGACCGTAGCGATCGGTAAGATACTTTCTTGCTGTTGTAATATTAAAGCCACTGGGCATCTTGGAAGAGATCATGCGGGCAATCATAGAGATGGATTGCTTGCCGAGCTATCCATCGAAGGCTGCCTGCATACCAGCTCCCAGTTTGTCAGGTGTCTTCCGGTTTTTCGGCAGTGTTGCCGAACTTGTTTTGTAAATCTAAAATCCTATCTCGTTAGAAGGAAATTAACATCTGAGAATCTCATTCTGCAATGCACTCTTTCCATTGACTAGATCTTTGAGGGCTTTGAAGAGTGTCACAAATCGTGACTAAGCAAGGCAGATTTCACATGACTAATAGTTATTAGTCATAAGGTATGTTTATGTTTCACGCTATGCAGTCAGTTGACTCAGTGTTCTCACATGACGCGCACTTGCGTGTCATCATTATGTTATGATTGGTTGATGTTTCTATGACTCACGATTGTGAGTCATAATGATGGAATGACTTTTGCGCGTGACTCATATTGGGAGTCACGAGTTTCACGCTGGTGATGCACTTTGCGCACCTGATATGTTTTATGTTTTATGATTGGTTTATGGCATGTTGCGCAGTGACTCATAGGAGTCATCTGATGGATTTCAGGCATGACTCGTTATGAGTCATAACACCACGTGACTCGAGTTATGAGTCACCAGGGTTAGGATTGTTGTCGTGAAGAGTCTATATAAGAAAGAGAGTTGGTCATAGTAGTTAGCCATCCTCCGTCTCCGCTACACCTCCGGCGATTGAAATCTCAACACCACGAGAAATCATCGTCACTTCCATCCACCCCCCTCTCCTCAGACACGCAACATTGCCTCTGTCTGAGTGAAGCCATCTCCCTTCCCTCTTCCTTTCCCTTCTGATGGTCAGGCCTGGCAAGCTTGTTCCTAGGGGTTGGTCGAGTTCGCCTTCACCCCCTCTTCTCCGGGCTCGCTTGGGCAGCCCCCCACCGTCCGCAACCCCTCACCCGTCAACGGTCGGTCTTTAGTCCCGGTCGATCAGTAAAGTAGTTGCCACCGGTGGCACTGCTCTCTGGTATTGCACTGTCTCCTTTGTGCTCTGCTGGTACGGTCGGTTTTTACGAAAGATCATGACCCCGCTTCCGTCGGCCTTCCTTGTACTTCTCGTGTCGGTTAGCCTTCCGCCCTCTCCCTCCCCGACTTTTGGATCGGCTGGCACCCGACTGCTCGTGGCTCTACACCCACCATCAGACCTCTGCTCCCTTCTGATGTCCTCGGACTAGGGGCACATGTTTAAACCTTCTCTCCGGGTCCTGTTTCCTGAAATAGCCGACCGGATCTTCCTCCGACTGCCACGAGCCTTCCTTCTTTAGGCGGCTTCCTCTCGAACTCGATCGCTCTTCCTGAGCCTCGGCTGGCGGGGCTATAGGCCCCCGGGAGTTACCTCCCCTTGTTGTGTCCCCGAGACCTGTATTCAGGAGTCCCTATTCCTACAGGAGCTGGGCCCGGTGGGGTTTTACTACGGTTTAGCTTATAGGTTGTTTGATTTGGGGGAGTGGGGTTGTTTTTCTTTGTTGGTTGTGTCTACTGTCGGTTGGGAATGTTTTTCTTTTAGGCTAGGCTTTCGTGGGGGTTATTGGTTCGATGTTATCAGGCCCGTGTTCTCATCTCCTTGTAGTTTCTATCCATAGTACCGGGCGGAGGATTGTTTCTTTGTCGGGCAGGGTCAGAGGGTTTTAGCTTGGGGATAGCGGGAAGGACTGTAGTTGGAGGTTTTGGTCCACATGGCTTACGTTCCAGCTGAGGACCCTTGTACCTAACACCGTGGGATGAGCACAGTTGTGCATTTTGCCCCGATAGAAACAATAAATAAGCGAGATTCAAAAAAGAAAAAAAGAAAAAGAAAAAAGAAAAAAAGAAATGGTCACAGTAGTTAGCACGAACCATCTCCCCTACACCTCCGGCGATTGAAATCTCAACACGAGGGAAATCATCGTGGGATTCCACCACCACCCCCTCTCCTCCCCCTTGATGGCTTCTGCCTAGGGGAGCGATGCTACAACCCCTCCTCTCACTCAGGGGTCTACCCCCTCCTCCATGGGATTCTTGTTCCTGTTCGTCGTTGACTCCCGCTCATGAAGTTCAGTTCTCCCCTTTACCCCGCACTTCCTTTGCACCTCGCTTAGGTTTTGCACGGTCGGCATTCTATCCTCTTGTCTCACGCTCGGCGCTGAGCTTCCCAAGCCCTTTGCGAAGTTCCTTTCTGTCTCGATTGTGTGGTCCTGTCGGGGAACACTTCGGTTAGTAACTTCAGCACCTCGTCTTCGTTTCTCATTCGGAAAAGCATCGGCTGCGGTTACTCTAGTCGGTTGTCTCAAGTGTTCGGACTGTCCTTCCTCCTCACATCCCCCTCCCTCCACCTTCTTGGTCTTCGTCCCGTTGCTCGGTTACAGCTACACCCACCCCCCTCTTCCCACCCCCTCAGCTGGCACCTTACTGCTCCCCTCCCGCGGTCGATCTTCGGTCGCTATACAAAAACCCGCCTCAGTTACGCCCGTCCTCCTGGCCGTCGCTAATGCCGCTTCGGCACACCCCCCGGCGACCCCTCACCTGAGTCGCCTCCCTACACCATCCTATCCTGCCATCGGGCACCGCTTCGTCCCCCGGCACCGCTCCGTTGTACAGGTCCATACTCTCACTTCTTAGCTCAGGCTGATCCACGTCACTCATCAGACGTAAATTTCCTTTGTCAGGGGTTCATTCATTCCTTATGTTTTTATACTTTCTGTAGTAGATGTCGCTAAGGGTTCTCCTCTCCTTCCTGCTTGTTTCTTTCCCTTCTACTTCCTTCTGGTGTACGTGTATGTTCGTAGGATTTGGTTGGGCGATAGGCGAGATGTGCGGTTGGTCTCATACCAGAGGGACTTGCGGGTTTGGATATTTCCTGGGGTGAGGAGGATATGGTTTTTGTTGGCCATAGCGTTAAAGCTGAATGCTGTCTTTGTACCTTAAACAAATGCACATGATTTAAAAAAAAAAAAAAAGAAAAAAGGTCACAGTAGTTAGCATCCTCCGTCTCCGCTACACCTCCGGCGATTGAAATCTCAACACCACGAGAAATCATCGTCACCTCCATCCACCCCCCTCTCCTCAGTCACGCCACACTGCCTCTGTCTGAGTGAAGCCATCTCCCTTCCCTCTTCCTTTCCCTTCTGATGGTCAGGCCTGGCAAGCTTGTTCATAGGGGTTGGTTGAGTTCGCCTTCACCCCCTCTTCTCCGGGCTCGCTTAGGCAGCCCCACACGGTCGGCAACCCCTCTCCTGTCAACGGTCGGTCTTTAGTCTCGGTTGATCGATAAAGTAGTTGCCACTGGTGGCACTGCTCTCTGGTATTGCACTCTCTCCTTTGTGCTCTGCTGGGACGGTCGCTTTTTACGAAACATCGTGACCCCGCTTCCGTTGGCCTTCCTCGTACTTCTCGTGTCGGTTAGCCTTCCGCCCTCTCCCTCCCTGACGTTTGGATCGGCTGGCACCCTACTGCTCGCGCCTCTACGCCCACCACCAGACCTCTGTTCCCTTCTGATGTCCTCGGACTAGGGGCGCATGTTTAAACCTTCTTTCCGGGTCCTGTTTCCCGAAATAGCCGACCGGATCTTTCCTCGGCTGCCACGAGCCTTCCTTCGTTTGGCGACATTCTCTCGAACTTGGTTGTTCTTCCTGAGCCTCGGCTGGCGGGGCTATATGCCTCCAGGAGCTTTTCTCCCCTCGTTGTGTCCCTGAGACCTATATTCAGGAGTCCCTATTCCTTCAGGAGCTGGGCCAGGTGGGGTTTTAATTCAGTTTAGCTTATAGGTGGTTTGACTAGGGGGAGTGGGTTTGTTTTCCTTTGTTGGTTGTGTCTACTGTCGGTTGGGAATGTTTTTCTTTTAGGCTAGGCTTTCGTGGGGGTTTTTGGTTCGATGATATCAGGCCCGTGTTCTCATCTCCTTGTAGTTTCTACCCATAGTACCGGGCGGAGTTTTCTTTGTCGGGCAGGGTCAGAGGGTTTTAGCTTGGAGATCGCGGGATGGACTGTAGTTAGAGGTTTTGGACAACATGGTCTTCATTCCGGCCGAATGTCGGTTGTACCTAGCACTGTGGGATTTAGCACAGTTGTGCCGTAGCCCCAGTAGAAACAATTAATAAACGAGATTCAAAAAAACAAAAAAAAAGAAAAATGGTCACAGTAGTTAGCACGAACCATCTCCCCTACACCTCTGGCGATTGAAATCGCAACACCAGGGAAATCATCGTGGGATTCCACCACTACGCCCTGTCCTCCCCCTTGATGGCTTCTGCCTAGGGGAGCGATGCTACAACCCCTCCTCTCCCTCTGGGGTCTACCCCCTTCGCCACGGGGTTCTTGTTCCTGTTCATCGTTAACTCCCGCTCATGAAGTTCGGTTCTCCCCCTTATTTCGCACTTCCTTCGCCCCTCGCTTAGGTTTTGCACAGTCGGCATTCTGTGCTCTTCGCTCACGGTCGGCGCTGAGCTTTCCAAGCCCATTGCGAAGTACCTTTCCGTCTCGGTTATGTGGTCCTGTCGGGGAACGCTTCGGTCAGTAACTTCAGCACCTCGTTTTCGTTTCGCATTCGGAAAAGCATCTGCCGCGGTTACTCTGGTCGGTCGTCTCAAGTGTTCGGAAGTCCCTCCTCCTCCCATCTCCCTTCCTCTACCTTCTTGGTTTTCGTCCTGTTGCTCGGTTACAGCTACTCCCATCCCCACTCTTCCCACCCCCTCAGCTGGCACCTTACTGCTTCCCCCCCGCGGTCGATCCTCGGTCGCTATACAAAAACCCGCCACGGTTACGCCCGTCCTCCTGGCCGTCGCTAATGCCGCCTTGGCACACCTTCCGGCGACCTCTCATCAGGGTCGCCTCCATACACCTTTCTATCCTGCCATCAGGCACCGCTTCGTCCCCCGGCACCGCTCCGGTGTGCAGGTCCATACTCTCGCTTCCTAGCTCAGGCTGATACACGTCACTTATCAGACGTAAATTTCCTTTGTCAGGGGTTCATTCATCTCCTTTGTTCTTATACTTTGTAGATGTTACTCCGGGTTCTCCTCTCCTTCCTGCTTGTTTCTTTCCTTTCTACTTCCTTCTGGTGTACGTGTATGTTCGTAGGATTTGGTTGGGCGATAGGCGAGATGTGCGGTTGGTCTCATACCAGAGGGACTTGGGGGTTTGGATGTTTCTTGGGGTGAGGAGGGCAGGGTTTTTGTCCGCCATATCGTTAAATATGCATGCTGTCTTTGTACCTTAATAAAACAAACGCACTTGATTTAAAAAAAGAAAAAAGAAAAAAAAAGTTGTCACAGTGGTTAGCCACGAACTTTCTCCCCTAAACCTCCGGCGATTGAAATCTCAACACCATGGGAAATCATCCTGGTTTGTCCCTCTCCCCTTCTTGGATGGCCTAGTTGCCTAGAAGGGTGAAGCTACTCCCCTCCGCCTCTCCCCTCTGATTCCCTCCTGATGGCATTGTCTATGGGCAGTCTTTGTTTAGGGGTTTCACGGTTACTCTCTCCTCCTTTCTCCGCACTGTGTTTCGCTGCCCTCGCTTAACACTTTGCACGGTCGGCAACCCCCTTACCTCGTCAACGGGTCGGTCGCAGTCTCGGGCTATCAGTGAAGTAGTGGTCCCGATGGCTCTGCTCTCTGGTATTTCACTATCTCCTGAGACTCCTGTCCAGTATGGTCGGCATCTTCAAAAAGTTGTGATCTCACTTCGGTCGCCTTCCCTCGTACTTCTCGGTTTGGGTCTACCCCTCCTTTCTCCGCTCCTACGGTTTCGTTGGCTCACACCCTACTGCCTTCTTTCCTTGGCTGGCACCCTACTGCCCTCACCGCCTGGCCTCTGTTCCCGCATGATGGTCTGGAGTTGGGATCTGGCATGGCTGCATGCGTGCTGGTGTAATTCTCTTGTTCCTAGAGGTATCATGCTGCCGCCTCTGTCCCTTGAGGGACATGCACCTCCCCCGGTCCGGTTTCCGGTGGGCCTACGGTCTTTAGTCTGTCCTGCCACACACTTCCTATGTGTTGGTTTGGATTCGGATCTCCCTCTGGGGTGCGTTTGCCCCTTCGGCCGGACTTTACGCCCCGGGTGCTATCACCCCTTTGTGTGTGCTGTTGAGACCATGACTTTGTCATGCGGGCTCCTTGATGCCTTCCCTGATTCGTCAGAATGGGGCCTACTGTTGGGCTAAGGGTGGGTTGTCTACCGTTATTGGGTTCTGGGTGTTCCTTTCGAGATGGGCTGGAGGTTTCCTTACTTTTACTCGGTTGTTCACTATCGGGTTGGAGTTTTACCTTATGGGCTTGGAACGAGCCTACGATAGGTAGCTACAATCACTATCACCTTAGCCCAAATGGTATACCAAGTGGTATCCAGAGGTGGTATGGTCTCGTATATATTATACACATGGCTGGTAATCCTAGGATAAGGCCTAGGAAATAGTTGAGTAGCCTTGAGGTACTCTACTAGATAGGGTAACCTTTCGGGAAAACATTCGTATAAAGTCAAGTGATTTATGGGAATGTTACACGCACCTCCAAGACGACTTCTATGTTTGACTGGAGGACTTCCTGAGGGGTTAAAGGCATAAGAGGGCAGAGTTACCCTACCTTTGGAATTTGGTCATTATGCCCATGGGTCTCAGTTACCCTACTGAGGAACCAAAGTTACCCTACCATCACCGGCAAAGTCATCCTAGAACTTAGAGGTCGATTGCCTCACATTCTATGGGCTCTTAGATGTTCTTGGGCGCACACGCATCTGCGCGGGGAGGTCCCACGCCTGTGCAAGAGTGGCCTGAACATACTATTGAACTTGGGCGGGTTTTGCTAACACCCCCCTATGGCCCCAGCATTGGGACGGCGCGTCATAGGCAGATGGCTGTGTAGTTGCTCGTTTGCTAGTTCAAAGAGGTCATTAGAGCACCTGCCGTAACACCGTATAAGTCGTCGCCATCCGTCCGACTGAATGTCGTTCGCCGGATATATAAGGGCAGTATGGGTAACCGCCAAAATGGAGGTCCCCCATATATGGTCTCTCGGGCGCCTAGGAGTCTATTCTTGCCTACGGGTACTAGGGTAGTCTTCCTAGTGGTACTCGGGTAGTATCAGAAGGCCAGGGTGCTTTCGCGACAAATACCTCAGTAACCAGCCCGGGCCTTCTCCCCTTGATTTGTAGCATTACTATGGGTTGTTATTGGACTCTAGAGGTATAAGTCTTATCACGGTAGAGTATGTCCCGAAAGGCTGGCTATGGGTAGCGCCCACTTAGCCAACCATCGGCTACATCTCACCGGGGGAGCTTGCATGTCAATTTATCACATTGGATAGACGCGTAGATTGTATGATGGACTGCATAGCTTGTATAGACGAAACTACCACTGGGCCAGTGAGTCCACCACCTAGGTATTGACTCCGGTTGTTGTCATAACAGTTAGCCACTGGTATGACTTCGATGGGAAGAGTTTTTCCACCTGTGGTTGTATTGGAGATGCATTGCAGAAACTCATATCCTATTAACGGAGTTAAGTGTACCCGAGTTGGTCCGACACTTCCAGCTGGATAATTCCTGATGGAGGGTAGACTTCGGACAAACCCTGAGCAGGACAGGGTGCTCGCACAAGGTCGGAGTAGTGGTGAATATCCAAGGCTTAAATCTGATATCTACTTAAGTTTAAGCGTTTGGCATTCTACTTCGATAACCAACTTTCCTCAAGAGAACTTATTGAGTGAAGCTTTCAGCTTAACGATATTAAGTTTAACCTTTTTGATTCTTCGTCAATTAATTACTCTATCTTTATCTTCTACTTTGAGTTTTGGTGCGGTCGCAACCTTAGAGTTCACCTCTCTAACGGGTGCCCCCGTTACAGTATATCGTTAAGCGCACTTGCTTAACTCTCTTCTGAGAATTGTTGAAATCCATTATCTTGACATTTGTTTGATTACAAGTCGCTTGTCTGGTACAAGAAGCATCGGGTGGAAAGAACAATTTCTTTAGATATGGATGTAGTCGAGTATGACTATGACCTTTCCCGCTATAAGGCTATTGCAGACTTGCGCGGAATAGCATGGAAGTCCATCGAGGAGCAGATGGCCGACCTAGAACCCACAGATATACCTGAAGAAGTACAGGGGTTAGAAATATTAAACCCTGTTATTGTTCGTTAACAAAAATAACCGACCGCCGTGCTGAGGAGCAACACAACGCTCATCTCCACCCCTTACTCTCAACCCCACATAAAGAAAAATCTTTAACTCAACCAAAACCTAACCACTTTACCTGTTTCTTTTTCTTCTCAATACTATGCCTCCTATTCTTCACAGTTATCCTAAAAAGCCTATTCCTACCCATTCCCTGTCTGAGTTTACCAGGGGCAGAATCCTTGGGTTACACAAGCCCCAAATGGGGTATCAACAAATTTCTGACTACCTGAACATCGCTCTCACAACTGTTAAAGATACAATCTCAAAGAAAGATTTGGAGGGAAAGGAGAGGAGGGGTAGAGGAAGAAATCCTAAGACTACCAAGTTACAGGATGATGCTATGGTGGAGGAAGCTCTGGAAAATCGCAATACCACCTATTTTGAGATTGCTGAAAAAGTTGCTCCCAATGTTTCTTCTATGACAGTAAGGAGAAGACTTGCACAAAAGCATCTTAAAAAATGGTTAGCACAAGAGAGGGTTCACTTGGATGAGGATCTAGCTCAGGAGAGGTTGGAATGGGCATTAGCTCATAGGCATTGGACAAGAGAGATGTGGAGGAGAAAGGCAATGTGGGGAGATGAGGTGGCTGTACAGAGAGGGGGAGGGAAGAGGAGAAAATGGGTATTTAGATATCCAAAGGAGAAGTGGAATAGGGATTGTGTTGAACCTACTGCTAGGGTAAGAGAGAGGAAGATTGGGCAGATGATGACTGGTTGTTTTTATGGTCAAACTCATGGTCTCTTTTTGCCTGTTTTTCCTGATCCTTCTTCTGCTGGAGGTGGAGTAACTGGAAAGTCAATTATTAATGTTTATGATCAGTATGACTTTTTAGGAATATGGGAGGATATCAGAAAGCATCTTGGAGAGGAAGAGGTCTTCTTTATCATTGACAATGCTAAGACTCACTTACCTTTTAGAAGATGGCTCAGAAGGCAGGGAGTTACTATTATGGAAATTCCTGCCTATTCACCAGATCTCAATCCAATTGAAAATGTTTGGGCTCTGGTGAAAGATAAGCTCCAGAAGCATTATCCTGAACTATATCTTATGAAGGGTTCTGACAGTGAGGTCAAAAATGTTATAGAGGAGGCCATCACTCATTGTTGGGAACTTCTTGACCCAAAGATTTTTGATTCTCTAGCAGGTTCAATGGTGGATAGGATTGAAGCAATTATTAAGGCAGATGGATGGTATACTAAAGGTTGATTTCTACAATGTATTTACATTTTTTAATTTTTTTTTATTATTATAATGTTGGGGTTGGTGGAGAGAGTTGTGGTTATCCGGCCAAGATTTTTCACGCTCGTTGTAGTCGGTTAATTTTGTTAACAAACAATACCTTTCTTCAATGCTTCACGCATGACCCTTCGGTGGGACACAGAATCCCTCCACAAAGACGAACTCCCATGACCTTTGCCAACTTCACTAGGGAACTGTTTGAACCCTACATAGTGAGAGAAGTAACCAAGGGGTTTCAAGAAGCCAAGGCTTCTATGGGAGAGTTCATTACCGCTACCCAGCTCGAATGGCAAAACAAGATGGTAACCAATGCCAACCACTGGATGAAAATTCAGCAGGTAGAGTACCGTAAACTAGCCCTTTCAGATCGAATGATCAGGGCACGCCTGACAGCTTTGGAGTTGGCTGTTCAGGGAGTGTACTCAATAGACTCCGACAACGATGTCAACATGCGTACAGCACCTCCGCTACCTCTCGCAATTGAGCCTCCTCCACAATACGCAGCTGAGATGGCGACTGTCATGTTGCATAGGGAAATGGCACCAATTTTGACTCAAGTCGCTCAGACGGCCTTGGAATGGCAAGAGCGAGTCAGACAATTGGAAAAGCAATTGCAAGTGTTGGTCGTCCCTCAACCAGCCCCGTTGACAGTGGCATTCGAAGAAGCCATGAGATCTAGAGGTGTCAGCCCTGTGGCGAACCTCAAAAATCTTTGAGTTGCAGCTCAGCGGAGTGGTGTCACTAAGTCTAGAAACCAAGCTTCTAGACAAAGCTCGAGGTAACCCTCGCCACAGCCACCACCTCGAGCCGCATTGAACGTAGCTATCCCGCCGGTAGTTGAACCTGTCACACCAGCACCGGCAATACGGGTAGAAGCAGATCGGCCCTACGCGGTTGCGGCTTCAACGCCAATACCCCCCACTCCTCACAATCCGGCCTCCTCTGCTTTGACACAGGTACCACCGGCTCCAGCAAAGCTTTCTGGCAGAGCTGGATGGTCAGGTCTTTCAGACCAACCAGGACAATTCGCTTCGAAGTATTGTAACGAAGGATGTCGCATGGTTGGAGAAGACGGTAGTGAGTTTTATATTTCGCATCGGGCACCCTGTGCTAAAGGGATAAACCAAGCCATTATGATGGCCCCGAAAGAAAAACCCGCCGTCGCCACCAAGAGCCGTTGTACCTATTGTGAGTCGACCCGACATAAGGTAGCCAACTGTGGGGATTTTCAGCGTGATTACCTGAGACCCCAACCTCAACAACCCGTCTGTCAACCGCTCCCACCACGTTCGCGAGCACACCCACCGTCTGATCAGATGGATGAGGACGAGCCGGAGGAAGAACGGTTTGATGACTGTGACATGCCTGGGGGAGCCCAAGGTGGACACACCGGAGGTGCAGGAGGTGGACAACCTCCCAGAGGCGGAAACGTTGCTGGAGGAGATGATCCGGGTGATTCCAGTTCTTCTTCGTCCAATAGTGATGGATCCGATGCCTCACCCCCCGATCCGAGAGACTTCCTTAGCAGTCGCAAGCGCCACTAGAGTTGAGAAAAGAAGATCAAGTACGATAGACGATATGCGGCTCTCAATATATTTATTCAGGAGTGTCATAAGACTAAGAAGTCATCTCATCGGCCTAAGAAGACAGAGAAACTTGGAGTTGACCCCTTCACCGGGAATCCCAAGGACACACAACACTTCGTACATGATGTCGAGATTAAGCTGGACTACTTCCGTGATTCCTTGGTGAAGGAAATCGATAAAGTCAGCCTCGTCATCCCTCTCTTGAGAGACACTGCCAAAGAATGGTATAACGCCATACACCCGCATATTAACAAAGATGCGGCCAAACGACGAGGGATCAAGTTTGATCCCAAGAACGAGTTGCGAACCAGGGAAGGATTTCGTAAGCGTTGGGAAGGCAGCTTTGGCGGTCACTCGGATAGGAATCGCGCTCTGAGGGAATGGAGCCACTTGTACATGAAGGACGGAAAGGTCCATCGCTTTATCAACGAACTTATCCACCTTGCAGCAGTCTTAGGGTATAGTGGGGAGTTTGTGAAAGACAGGGCACGCATGGGCATGACTGATGTCCTCAACCCTGCCTGGTCCATGAAAACCCCCCATCCAGTAGCATATATGGATTACCTAGACCTACTGCATCAAACTAGACACTAACTCGAAGATGCCTCCAATTTTCGTACACAGGTACAAAAGGACCCTCATTCTTCGAAGCGTGCAAAGAGCAATGACAGGCATACTACTGAGAAAAAGGCCACAGGCTCATGGCAGCAGAAGCCCTGCAACCGAGCGCAGGGGTTTACAAAACCCGCAGAAACAGAGCATACGAAGATGCACCAGAATGTGCCTCAGACTCTGATTGACAAGCGCAAACGGTTGAATCAATGTTCCCGTTGTGGACAAGATGGTCACTACTGGGCGAAGTGTCTATCCGCAACCCCAGTTGTCGCGTCCTCACACATTAGGCGAAAACGAAGTGCTGGTGAGGCTGGACATGAAGCCACCCAAGTCCCAAAGTCGAGACACATTGAAGCGGCTCCAAAACCTGCTGTGAAACAAGTTGTTGCCGAGTTCCGTGGATCACCCCCCCCCAGATTTGGATATCTTGGAGGTTGATACTGACACGGATGACTAGGTAAGCTTTATCCTATGATAAGATCATGGATGGAAAGATGCTAAAACTTTACGCTGGGCCAAATAATGGGCATGCTAGGTGAAGAGGAAAGATGTCGGTTGTATGTTCCCCAGCCTTAAGCGCTGCAAACTGAAACTAATATATCATGCTAGAAAATGCATGATGGAGGAAGGTTTCTTTTGTGATGTGTTGGGATGGTTACAGCTCTTTCAATTTAGTTTTGTTTATTTCTTATGTGATACTATGCAATGTATTGTTTGCTTATCTCATACTGTTTTCCATTTTTTGGACGGAATTTGGTTGGGTTTTATTTTGATTTCGTCAGGCTGGACTTGACTTAGCAATTGAAGTTATTTTGCAAGTTTACCTGAGGAGGGTTGAGTACTCAAAGTCATGCTGGTGTGATAGTAAACACCCTAGCTATTCAAACCCCGTAAAATTATCAAGTGATAAAACTATTCACGACCCGTTGTGGCCGCTCTTGTCTCGAAAGGCAAGGGATATTGACTAGTGATCGTAAACCATACCAAATCCTTCTAAGAAATACTAACCGAAATGTTTAGGGACAAGAGACCCCAGAAGCGGTTGAGGCTTGCAGGTCCACCACCACATACAAGATCCATTCACGTGAGAGTGAGATTGGAATGGAGCCACAACCAAGAGAGGCTGAGTAGTGAAGCTCTCTTGTTATTAGATAGTGGCGCTACTGGTGCTGTTCTGAGCAGCGATTGGGTTAAGGATGCCCAAGTACCTTGCGTTCGTGGGAAAGATCCGACACCTATTACAGATGCCAGTGGGAATCATATCCTAGGTTCGGGCCTCCATTATACTACTACAGCAGATATGTACATAGGAGACCACATGAATAAAATGCGATTTGAAGTCGCAGACATGCCAGCAGGCAAAGTGAATGGTTACCTGCCAATGTCGTGGCTGAAGGACCACAACCCAGATATCAACTGGGAAAAAAGCAGTCTGAAGTGGCGCTCTGATTATTGTAAAGGCCACTGCCTTAGAAAGGAAAGGCGAATAGAGTTCATTACAGAGGAGGAACTCTTAGGTGAAGACCCAGACAACATCTTTGTCATGGGAATGGCCCTCTATACTGATGAGGACGGGGACGATATTAAGCTTAAAATCCTTCCAGAATATCAAGACTATGCAGATATATTCAGTCAGGAAAGGATAAATGCTCTCCCCGAGCATAGTAAATATGATCACCATGTTGACCTGGTCCCTGATGCCAAGTTGCCACATGGGCCTATATATCCCTTGTCTAAGAAGGAATTAGACGCATTATGGGAATATATTAAGGAAATGGAGGATCATGGAAAAATCAGAAGATATTCTTCGCCAATAGGCGCTCCTATCCTATTTGTGCTGAAGCCTGATGGTACGCTTCGGTTATGTGTTGATTACCGAGGGTTGAACAAGATTACTATTAAGAATAAGTATCCATTACCCTTGATGAGCGAGCTTAGGAGTAGGCTCAGTAAAGCCACTATCTTCACCAAATTGGATTTGAAGAATGGCTATTATCTTATCCGCATGGCGGAAGGAGAAGAATGGAAGACCGCTTTGAAAAGCAGATACGGTCTTTATGAGTACACCGTGATGCCCTTTGGGTTATGCAATGCACCGTCAACTTTTCAAAGTATGATCAATGATGTATTCCGTGACATGTTACATGTCGGAGTCATCGCTTATATGGATGATATTCTGATCTATACGGAAACAGTTGAGGAACATGTCGCCCTAGTTAGGCAAGTCATGGAAAGGCTGAGAAAGGCACGCCTTTGCGTTAGCATTAAGAAGTCAAGCTTCCATCAACGGGAAGTAGAGTTCCTTGGGTATAAAATATCTGATAGAGGAATCTCTATGACAAGTACAAAAGTTGAAGAGATCCGGGCATGGTCAACGCCCGAGAAGGTCGTCGATGTGCAAAGTTTCATGGTCTTTGCCAATTTCTACTGTCGGTTCATAAAAGGTTTTAGCAAGATAGCTAAACCATTGACGGATTTGACAAAAAAGGGTATCAAATGGGCTTGGACTCCTTCGTATCAGGATGCTTTTGACACATTGAAGGAAATGTTTACCACTGGCCCAATTCTGACACAGTTTGAAGACACTCGTCCAAGTAAGTTGGAAACCGACGCTAGTGACTTTGCGTTAGGAGCCGTATTATCTCAACTCTGTGAGGATGAGAAATGGCATCCTGTAGCTTTTCATAGTAGGAAGTTCTCGCCAGCAGAGATAAATTATGACGTCCATGATAAGGAAATGGCCGCAATAGTGGCAGCCTTTAAGGAATGGGCATATATGTTGATGTCGGTTGATGATCAGATATTGGTGTACACTGATCACAAGAATTTAGAGTACTTTAATACTACTAAGACTCTAAACCGTAGACAACATCGCTGGGCAGAATTTCTACAACCGTTCAATTTTAAGGTTATTTATCGAGAGGGACGGTTAAATGAAAAGGCTGATGCTTTGTCGAGGCGTAGGGACTACCGCCCTGAA
>Ga0307509_10004907_pt1 | contig 18947 bp, 18 predicted proteins | sample 10_EM_MG_FD_202245 | JGI IMG/M metagenome (GOLD analysis project Ga0307509, IMG submission 202245) | Populus trichocarpa ectomycorrhiza microbial communities from riparian zone in the Pacific Northwest, United States - 10_EM | ecosystem: Host-associated > Plants > Roots > Unclassified | place...
ATTTCTTCTTCCCCTCTACGGCCTTTTTTTAGTTGGCGATGCAGCGAATGTGGTCGACGTATCTCGGCTCGAACGGCCAACAAATCGGTCTTCCTCAAAGCCCCAATTTGGTAGGTGTATCATCATGTCAACAGGACTTTTTTTTTCTGACGTTATCGCAACCCTCTGACTTGACTTTCACTTGGTTTGCCTTCTGTTGGGTTTCTGAAGATGGACAAGGACTCTCCGTAAGTACACATGTATACTCATCTCCGGTTAACGGGATAATCGGCCACGTCGTGGCTGCGCATCAACATACCTTTCTTTAGACCACCATCACGACGAGTCTCAACCAATTCGATTGCGTACTCCGCAGCGGGCTCAACGCGCCACATGCTCGCAGATATGAAAAATACGTCCTCGTCCGACTACCTCAGCCCACCATCGGCCCCACTTGCTGGCATCCTGGGCTCCCCGGACAATCTTTCGGTTGGCTCAAATAGCCAGACAAACCTCTCTCTCAGTCTCAACTACCTTCCTACAAAGTTTTCGTCGTCGATTATTTCGCCTGGAGCCCGGTTCAGGAAGAACGCCAAGGGTGATGATATCAACCTACCAAAGCGAGGTGGTGGACTCGAGGCGTTCAAGAGTGGAGAGTCTCGTATGCCTCGGGGAAAGATGCGCTTGCGTTGGAATAAATTCAAATGGATACTCCTCCTCACGAACAGCCTCGTGCGTTTCTCTCTTATTTCGCTTTTTTTTTTCCATCACTCATGCAAACCAGATGACCTTTTATTCGCTCGCCGCCCTTGTCGTTTGTCTCCTTACCTGGTTCGACGTCTGGCAACACGCCGACGTCATCCGCACTGGAAACCGCCAAGAGCTTATCCTCTCCACTTTCGCAGCTTGTGTCGGCATCTTCACCTCCGTCATCGGCTGGGCCGGTATCCTCCTCAATAACCGGGGCTTCCTCGCATGGTACACCTTCCTCACCTGGATCACATTCGCCTTTTTGGTCACTCCTGGATATATCACATACAAAAAACGCACGTTCAACCTCGAGGGCAAAGTCAACGCTCAGTGGTCCCAGAAACTCGGCGCGGAAGGCCGCATGCGCATCCAGAATCAGCTCAAATGCTGCGGCTATTTTTCGCCGTTCGTCGAGGCTACCATCAGCCAGACGTGCTACGCGAGGAGTATCCTTCCCGGATGCAAGCTGCCTTACATGCAATTTGAACGCTTCGTGCTCAAGAGATGGTATGCCGCAGTTTTCATCCTTGTCCCAGTCCAGATCGCTGTCATGCTCGCCGGGCTCTTGTGCTCCAACCATATCACACATCGCTTCGGGAAGGGTATGATGCCTGAAGCGTATCGCCTCAATCTCAGCACTATGGCGGTTATAATGGAGAATTATGCGAGGTACGTCTATTCTCCCGCCCCCACCTCGTAGGACCCCTCTTAAATCCTCTTTTTTTTTCTCCAGCCAACTAGCGGAACAGTATGGATCTGAGGTAGCAGATGACATCCTCAAACGCTCGCGTTCAAATCTGCAGCTCGGTGCTACGCAGTCGGCGCCACCCCGTGAGCACGCACCGCAACACGCTCCCTTATCGCCATTCCATGCCAAATACGACTCGGTTGGTCGTGGGGCTCCGGATAGCGCGAGATGACCTGCCGCCCAACATGCGTCTTTATATTCCGGAGCTAGGACATCTAATTTCATCTCAAGATGATATTCCGGTCTCGGAAGCGACGACCTGCATACCATACACAATTGCATGGGGACTGGATCTGTAATTCGTCTCATACCCTACTTATCCCGTTCGTTACTTACCCACAATCGTTTTGACATTTATACCTTATTACTTACCCGGTACCCGGTTTCCTTTGTCATGTGTATGCCCGATAGATTGAAACGAGATCACTCATCTTTTGACCGAGACGACTTTGTTTGTCGTCCCCTCACCAACTGTGTAAAAAAATCTGCTGATCTCTTGAAATGTTATTACCGATTGCGCCGAGGCTCCTAGATGGTACAATTCAAACTCAAGGATATGTCTAGGATAACACTCCGAATACTTCTATAAAAGTTGAATGAGCTCGCCCTGGCAGAGAATTGAATTTCCAGCAGTGGGGATTTTCTACTCGAAGACCAATAAATAAGCATCGGAGGTGGCTAGTCCTCCTCTTCCTTTGTTATCTTTCACCATTAACATTGGAACTCGTCACTGCGTATCGGACTGCCACATTACGATATCTCCATCCATTCACGAAGTTCCATAGAATTCAGCCTCCAATAATCAGAATGTGTCTCCCACCTGACTTCCACACCGATTCCTGGCCTGATAAAACATCACGCATAAAATTCAATCAACATCCAGGGCTCGATACTGGATAATACGTTCGTGATATATATGAGGACCACACGCCGTAAGTTCGGTGGACGGAAGGCAAGAAGCCAGAAATATTGAGTTTCGATAAGTTGAAAAGATGGTCGATGATTACAGGTAGGTGGGAACGGGATTTGGAACGAGATAATTTTCGAGTATGAGGACAAGCAGATCCAGTCAGCAAAAGTGATATATCTCGGAAAGAAGACGAACATCGGAAATCACAAGAGGTGAGAAGTGACGGAGAAGAAAAGAGAATAGGCGAACGTATACCTGTCGCCAGAACCACGAACACTAGGCATTCTAACCATCGAGCTGGACTCAAAATTCCCCTACCCCTCGTTGTTGTATTGAGCGGAACTTCCAGGTTTCTGGTCGTCAATAAGTTAATTTATTCCATTCCACTCCAGCCTTTGTGAATACCCGCGGTACGGTGCTTGTAATATGCGTCCGCTAGGATCGTGGCATCATAAGGAATCATGAGGCTAATTTTTCAGCATAGATGTGGATGGATCTGCGCAACTGAGGTGAACGAAGGTGAAACTTGGGACGGGAGAATGACAGAAAAAATACGTTTTGTCACATGAAGGTCTGATTCGAAGAGCCGGTGCGAGTGGGTGCTTGCGATTTCTGCATTGAGTACAAATTGTCAGTGGTTGAGAATAAAGAACGGCCTGTAAGATAATGCTGACAAGTTAGCGACGAGTGGGTAAAAGGGCCGAAAATAGAGGCAGTGTCGAGTAAAAGAACACAGAAACAGCGGAAGGAATCTGGAGAAACGAGAGAATGATATGGGACAAGGGATATTGGACCAAACGACGTACATAAAGAGAAAAATTCTCCCAATGGCCAAGTTCCCAGAGCCTAGCATCATGGCCTCCGGACAGCGGCAGGAAACGCACGGTCAATTCCCAAAAGTATGTTCTCCTATCCAATGAAAAGATCATGGGCGGCCGGAGACAGGTCGAAGGTCGACATTCGTTGGGGTGCAAACTCCTCGCCCAGGCTTATGCGGGAAGCATTGTATGATAATCGGTGAAGTGGTCGTGATGACATGCCTGTCAGTAATTCAGAACCACCTGCTGTTTTTAACTGCGGGGAAGAAGCAGGAGGAAGGGAGGCGTCATGGAGACAAGACTCTAAAAGAACTTAAGAATGGCTACTCAGCGCTCAGCAACCAGTGCTAACCATATGGACGACTCACAATGTAAGAGTAGTACCGTATGAGGTTTTATGAACTGTAGTCTCGGGATAAGTCAAAAATTCATACCACCAGACTTACGATAGTGCTGTACATAATTGAACGTTGTCACTAGCACTCAGATAAATATTCGTCTGAAAGGGGGGTTTTTCGGCACGTGACTCCCGCACGTGTGCCCCTGGAAACTTGTTTCCCGATTCGTTTGATATTGAGCACTGCCTTGAGGCTGGGCCTTGGCTAGACGGTCGCTTCCTCCAGCTGTTTCCTGCGACCATTCGTCCGAGCCTTAGTGTTCCGAATGCGATATTTCTCTTTTCCGGCGCTCTGGGAGGGCAGTCAGTTGGGGGGTCTGAAGAGCCTGAGAATCCGAGCCGGGTATGTCTTCAAAGCAAATCATAGTGACTTTTTTGACGACTTTCTGTTTAGATCCAAAACATCGTAGAGACTATATGTCCTCGACTTCGCAAGAGCAAATTGATACTCCAGGATATCATATGGGCTCTCACACCAAATCGCCGTTGCAAGAAAATGACACAAGCTCTCGCTGAACGGGCCGCGGATGTCGCCAGTAACATTTCGCACTTGGTGGAGGGAGCAGAAGAAACACCTCAACTCCTAGATAACATACTCCAGCTTGAACGGTATGGTGACTTAATCGTCCTCTGCGGCCCACGGTCCTTATGGTTTGGCTCCTAGGGCCCTCCGTAACGTCTACAAGTTTGTGCAGTCAGAGACCCAGGGGAATTGCGTTATTCCGCGTGTTGTTTTCAAAAGACTTGTGGAATCATTACTTTGACCTTGACAGGCGATTGATAGGGCTTTTCGAACCGTTCGAGGTATTTTATCGGTGCATTGAACTACCGCGTTCTGACGGGCTGTTCTTCAGCAAACAGTTAAGAAGCCTCTTCCATTACGAGCTGAGTCTCCGAGTACTGCGCCACAGGAGAGCCATATTGGTGTCGTACGCTTCCCTCTTCTGTGTTCTACAACCGCTGCTGAAGGCGTATTCAGGTATCCAGCTCCGTGGCTGAAATTGTCGGCCTGAATAATAATTTAGATTCCCACAACAAGTCTTCAACCTTAGCTGAAGTGCCCTTAACATTCCACGGTGGTTCAATCTTCTCTGATGCCGACAATACCGTGGTGCATGGTGGGACCTTTAATGCTACTAGTATTGGCACATTCATCCTTCAAGGTGAGAATTCGCTGTTTGACTTCAGTCAGAGGCAATAATATGTGGGCTAGATTACAATCGAACGCCTAAGGGTATTGTTGAAGGAGTCGACGTGGTATGTTTCCGCAACTTGGAAAACCCTACAACGAGTGACCTAGTATCTCCCAGTTTACCGTAGGGGATGTCATCTCGAAACAAGAAGTTTATAAAGGTCGAGGGTATCGAATTTACTCTGCTCACAGCACTTTCAGGGCAAGAGCGGTCAAGATCAAACTATATGATGGAAGTCGTTCTAAAGAGGTAGGCAAAGCGAGTCCTTGATATAATCCGATGAACTCCCACTCATGCATCGGTTCTAGCGTTGCTTAGCAGCTGCAGAGTTCAGTCAGAACGTGATGTATGAGGCTCAAATGCTTCACAGTCCTATCCCTCAGATATCTTACCAACTAGGCATCCAAATATTCTTCATTTGATTGGAGTCTCCTCTGAATGCCAAGCTCGCTTTTCTTGTCTTCAATGATGGTTAGTCTGAACACTTTTGCCGGACGAATGACATTCCCGACAACACTTATCTTAACAGACACCGAATGGACCGTTGAATCCATGATAGCTCGGCACTTTGCAAGGGCCTCGAGCAAGGTTTGTCCGTGGGACTCCAAATGGTACGAGGTTCGCTTTTCAGCCACTTTCGACGTTCCTCATTTTCTTTAAGGTTGCAGGCCTTTCGGTGCGAACCTTTCGAACTTTTTATTTTTATCTAGACTCAGTCAACTCTGCGTCCTCTAGTCAGGCTTGGACTACCTTCGTATTATGAATTATCCCTTTGGATCCCTGGGATTGATGAACTGCGAACCGGATCAGCCACTGAAGATTTTCGTAGCATTTCGAGGTAAACCGTAGCCGGAATGGTAATATACTTATCAGCTTCGATCCGGGGGTTTTTCTAGACGAAACTCACGAACGGGACGAATGTTCCGGTGCATCCGATGGCGGGAATGAGCTGGATATTTTTCACAGACTTTGTGAGAAGGTATATGTTGTGCTTGTGCCAAAAGATATCAGTAAACTAAGTATATTCCTCAGACCTTTGACGCGGCCTGCAAAGCTCATTACGAATGTAATTCCTTTTTATTTTCCTCAAATATTGAGCTGACAACTTGCACAATTGTTAAAGTTCAGAAAATTCAGCGTACTTTCATGGACGAGCTCGAGGCTAGCGATGACCTGGACAAAGGTCGATTTGAGGAGCTTGAAGAAACACCGCCTGTGGACATAGAATCCGGCCTACAGAGTAACCCTACATCGTACACCCTGAGTTCGGCACTGCCAAATCATCAGATACTTGCTACCTCGTCTACTGCTTCAAGTGTGTCATCGTCATGGAGGCACCGTCGGAAATCAATTCCGAGAGCCCCTCGATGGGAACTGGTTTGGAAGCCCAACCGGACCTCCGCTAGCCAAGATATCGACAGTTATATAGAGGTGGAGTTCTATACACTGGTTTCCTCAACAATTCACCTCCCGGGGCTTTTAATGCCGGAGCAGTTACTACCCGTCGGCCCGAACCTCTGCCAACAGAATATCATCGACTTCGTGGTCGACGATGAAGAATTATGGGGTCTCAGAATCGTAAACCACTCTAAAGAGGACCTTTTTGTGAATGCATTCTTATTTGATAATACGGACTTCTCAATTGGTGAGACCCAATGTAGCTTTTCACTCTTTGAAAAGATGATCTGAGTCCTGACCAGCCCAGGTAGTTCCCGACTCCTTCACCCAACATCTTATCGGGGAACACGAATTTGGACCTCCTCTGAAGAGTGCAGGAGAGCTCACCATTGGATATGGACCAGGAATAGGCTTCCCCTTCGCCTTCTACGTAGAGAATGGGCGAGATATGAACCTTGGCTTTCTCAAGATTTACCTCTCAACCCAACCAGTTGATCTCTCCAGAATACAGCAAGACTCAGGATGCTTGATGCGCACTCATAGCAGTGATCAAATCCAGGATCCACCACCACAGAAGTTTCTGGGAACCATCTTAATCCCAGTGATTCAGCGTCGGAGCCAAAATTCAAGGTAAGTTGCTGTAATATTAGGACTGTATGGCAGTCAATAAGTACTAGCGGGAAGACAAACCGTCAGACCTAGGCGTAATGGGGCCAGAGGAGTAGCGAATGTAACTTAGTCTAACGCAAGGCCTCCTCTCGAAGGACAATAAATTTGAAAAAAAAAAAAAAAAAAGGCGTCACATTGTATTCTGGATTGGAGACCCCGTTCACAACTTGCTCGTTCAGCATTAAACATCGCGAACGGTATGTGGGATAGATTATAGAGAGAGTCTGGACAACGGCCCAACAACGACCACGTCGTCGGCAAAAAGGTGAGTACAATTCATCCGATTGTACATGTGGGGATAACATGTCTACACAAATATTCCAATGTCCTTCCATTTATCTGCAAGTATTCCATTGGCTACAGTATGTAATCTAGACTTATTCGAGTCGTTACAAAGAAGCAGGACTTGGATTATTATTTGAGGATTTAAGTGGCGCTAGAAAAGTTGTGGGATTGTAATGGGCTGCGAATCTCGAACTAAAAAGCCATAGGTACCTCTTTTCCGAATCGAACATGCGGTTTCGTGGACGGTGGAACAGTGGATAGTGTTTGACATGACCATATTACAGCGTAACCAGTAGACCGCTGAGTCCGTTTGAATATTCTCCGACCTTGCTTTCGGTGTTATCGCATTCATGGATTTGGGTTCGGAGCCTCAGTAATTGCGGTTAGTCATTAATTGCTCCGTTGGTGTAACTCCCTGACGGTAGGGGTTCATGCCCATTTGCCTGTTTTATCGCGACGATGAAAATGAGTGGCTCGCGCAGGTGGAATTTTGTCGTTGATTAATTCCCCTGCACAAGTTGTGGAACTGGTCTCTGTCTGGCTGCAGTGATTCGAAAGCGCCAAATTGATGTTGTCAATGATGCCATAGCGGGACCATCATACAGAAGTGTAGTCAAACGAGACGGAGGACGAGTCGCCAGGTTCTAAATTTAACCCTCAGATGTGGGGGAAATACAAAATGATTTCTAAATTATAGTGAGGAGTCATTAATCGTACGGAATGAAGCCAAATGAGATCCAAAAAGTAACAAACAAAGAAGAACGTTAGTATTCAAAACGTTATATGTAGGAAGTTTATTTTGCTGAAGTCGCTGGTGTGTAAAACAGATATAATCACTTCCTCGCCCGTTACTCAGGTTGACCTTCACCAATGCCCATGCCAACGGGAACAAGGGTCTTGAGGGATGCACGTCCATTGATGAGAAGATCTTCGTCCCACTCCACCCTCCCCTTCTCGAATAGTATGACAATCGTCGAGCCACCTAGACGTGTCGATGAGAAAGTGTTCCACAACGAAAAGAAAATATCCAAAAAACAAGAGAAAAAAAAAGCACCAAAAGGGATGTATCCAAACTCCTGCCCACGCGTTACCTACTCCCCCTGAACCGTTGTCTGGATACTGCCCACCATCATGGCACTGACGCACACCACCATCACACGTCCAAAATGCGGGCTGTCGATGGGCACAATCTTGCGGGTGTTCTTGCCGTATACATCAAGCGCCATGCGAATGGCTTGAGCCTAAGGAGGAAAGGAAAAAGGTCAGATTGCTATATTCCGATGTCAAGAGGTGAACTTACATTAACTGTATAGTTTTCCCTGGCGATATACGTCATTTCTCCAATCCTACTTGCCCCAGGAGAATGGAATCGATGATGATCTTGCGGAGCCAAACGGAAGATCGCCAGCGCCCCACCGGTGTATCGCTGGGCCTCCTTCCTCGTACTTGTCCCCAAGAAGACGAGCGACAGTGAATTCGCGGCCTTTAATCCAGAGCTGCGTAGCTTCGTTGACAGAGCTGAAGGCCATGAGTCGACAGTCTGCGGCACTGACAAGGTGGTATGGGTCTTCAAGGGTTTTAACTGGATGCGCAGAAGACTTGAGTTTTCTGGTGAATTGAGAAAGGTGAGCTAGGTTGCAATTTCGAGGTGATAGGCTTACCGATAGAAAAATTCGTTGAAGGTTTCTACAAAAAAAAAAAAAAAAAGGATTCGTTAAAAATGAGAAGAATCCAAGATGAACTCGAAAACGCACTAAACGAATCAAGTGGGTCTAGGATTTCCCCTACCAGCAACCCATGGAATTCGATGAACGCCGGAATACCCTTGGCCAATTCAGGACCGTCATATTTGATTCCTTGTTTAATCGAAAGAGATTTCAGGAGACGTCCAGCTAGGAAACGAAGTGTGAGCACTGCCATGAATGAGTGAATTAGTTGAACATACCGCGTGCGCCTTCCATTCGGCTCCTCGCCCTTTATACAGGAGTCGAATTCCAAGACGAACGCATACTTGCATTTTCTCTTCTTCGAGTTGCCCTGTCATCAGATTCTGTACAATGGTATTCGCCGAACTCTGAAGTAAAAAAAAAAAAAAGGAATGAAAACGAGCAACACAAACAGGTTTCAAGTTGAAACTGACCGCCTCGAGTTTATAATCCCCACTGGACACCTTCGTGATCATCTTCGTGTACCGCTTCCTCTGCGCCTGACTCGCCGTCACAAAATTACCCACCACCTGATTCCAATCCCAGGTAGCACAAATGGCCAAATGCGTGGTGATATCAATCTCTGCCTTTGAATTGAATCGGGGGCGATGACATGGAGGGCAGTTTTTGATGTTAATGAGACGTTCGATGGGATTACTGTCGGTGGTGCTTGCCGCGTTGGAGTCATCGTTGGTGTCTTCCTGATCCGCTTGAACTGCGTCTTCTTGGTTTTCTTCGCCACGTTGATGGCAGCTGACCCCCCGCGGGGAGTGTTGTTGAAAGACGTAACCCAACTCGAACTATTTTCCGCATCGTCCGAACTGGTATCGGACGTCTCCTCTGCCAAGGGCACTTGCATCGGCTCAGTCACATATCGAGGAGCGGTGGGCGCTGGGAGTTTATCTTCAGGACCCGTCTCCAATGCGACGTGTGGAGGGCCCGAGAAATCCAACTTGTCCAAGCCCAATGGAACTTCCTCGCCACGCTGCCCAGCGACGAACATCACAGGTGTAGCGCTAACTCTCGAGTCGTCCTTCGCATCGTCTGCATCCAACCTTTTCTTTTCGCTGTCTGGCCTTCCGAGCTCGGCTTCGAGAGACATGACGGCTGTTCCATGCTGATTTCGTCTTCGTGTGGTTTCTTGCCGTAGCGGGTGAAGAATGAGGCGACGGTAGATCGGGTAAGTGTCGATCCGAGCGAATCGAGCATGGAGGTAAGCTCGAGATTCGAGAGGGCGCCGGTATCATCTGTATCGTATTGCTTTAGGTATTGACGCCAGAACCGCTGGCGCAGGGCGTCGTAGGGTTGATATTTCGCTCTATTTATTGTTCAATATATAGCAACCAATAAAAGTATTAAAAAAAAACTTACTTGAACCGAATGACGAGATTATGTTTCGCCTCTCATGGCATGGTTAAGAAAGAACAAGGCATATAGATGTACACGCACTATACAACGCCAAGAGCGAACGGAAGAGCCCCAGGTACAAAGAAGTACCATAGTAGCAGCCTAAGTTACCTAGCGTTTCTTGAGCACGCACTCATGTTGGAGTTACGATTTCGGCATGTGATTGTCGAACAGAAACGGTATTTGTTCCTGCTTACCAAATTCGTCTTCCCACATCCCGGCAATCATGTCATTTGCACGCCACCTTCAAGCACTACAGTCGATATGGGCGATATATTGTAAAATAAATACTGAAAAATGCACACGCGTCGTCAGAGAAAAATCACACACAGGTCTTGGTATATGGTAAAAATATTCACACAGGTAAAATTTGGCCGAAGAAAAAGAGACACATGTCGCGTGTGCCATGTTGATTTCCACACAAGTTAGGTTTTCACTTTTTACACAGGCTCAGCTCGATACCTTTTTTTTATACAGGTGTGAGAACATCCAAAAAAAACTAAACACATCCCCACTGGTGAGGATAAAAAACAAGTGGGGTGGGTTGGAGATTTAAAATTTATGCACGTTGACCGGTGCTTAAATTACACACGACGGTTCCTGTTATAATGCTTTGCTAACGGGCTCCTGTTTGCGAATATTGTCTTCTATTTTCTCCCTGACCTCGAAAAACATCGTACATTGCTGGTTTTTTTCCCTTTCCACCACCACTACCACTGCCCGCAGGTCTCTATCCCTCTCACTCACCCTCTCGCTTCCCACACTTCATGGGCCACAGAAAGGATGCACGCCTGTCACATCCAACCCACCTTCTTGCTAATTTGCTGTGCCAGGTCACCCAGCGAGTTTGCATGGCAACGGCGTTGAAACCCAGTGCCCACCAGGCGAGTAGCCCATTTCCCTCGCGACTGCCTATCAACACCCTCTCGCCAACCTCTCGCGCAGCACAATACCCCAGTGAAGCATAAATGACCCCTAGGCCCCGTTTGAACATCTCATACACAAGACTAGGAAAAATAGGGAGATTGCAAAGGCAGTGAGACCCTTACAGCCGTCTTTGGCAACTGGGTAAATTGTATAATAAATATAATAAATGTATTACGACCCAAAATTAGTGACTTGTCCTTTTATCGTGATACTTAAATTATACCAAGTCCCAAAATATATTTCTGGAATTCAAGATTCCAATCCTTTTCATGAACTTGGGTGATTTTCGGACTTGCGATGGGTGTGTAACTATTATTCAGGGAAGGGTACCTGTGGGTTTTGATGACCTTGTGAAGATCGACGAGTTATCTATTAGATCTGAAATTGCCGAACTTTTACAATGCCTCAACAGCTTTTGTCAAAATCGTTTTAAGGTGGATTTTCTGAAGTGGCCTCCCTATATATAGTATCCAAATTCTAGAAAGGCGGGCCAAATATGAGCTCCAAAATACGGTAATATAGCAAAGTGATTATCTGCCCAGAGCTTGCCGCCGTGCCAGACATTTATCTACACAGCACATTAATTGAACCCTGAAATGGTGTCCAGCCGTGTGGGAAGATGTCTTCATTTTTGAACGATGATGCTTTTCAGGGTTTGAGGTACTAGTAATAATCGTACTCCATCTTTCCTCGATGTATCAATATCGTCCGGCATCGACAGACGATGCTCTCGACACCGTCTCCAATCCGATGAACCGAAATATTTCCCACGATGCAGACTCGGAAGCGCCCATAGACGCCAGCATTCTCGTCAACTACGCCATCACCACAGGCAGCAATGGCCCTCTCTATCATCTCCTTATCCATGGTCTTATATCGCTATTATGGGGTGTTGCTTTAGCCGTCTTCTCTTCGGGAATTGTTCCAGTGACTTGGACCATTTCCCAGTATGGGAAAAGCCACCTGGTAGTCACCAATGACCTCCTCACTCTCGTTGGTACCGCCTCAACTACGCACCTCAAGTACGTCTCCCAGGGGGTCCTTCAGAACTATTCGCAATACGTTTTAGTGAATGGTTTTACTGTGAAGCAACTGGGTTGGATGCAAGGGATTAAGGAGTGGTCTTTATTCGCAGCTTTTGGGAGTTGGAAAAAGAGGGCAGCGTGGCTGGTGATTTACGCTGGTATGGCAGTTCACAGCGTGTCTATTGTTTCGATCCTACAGCCTAGTATGTCTCATAATTTCTTAACCTTGTCCTATTCTTATGCAATGAATTCCAAACAGACACTTTCTATAAGCACGTTCATTTCAACGACCCAATCCCATGTGCGACGGATCCAAACAACGTTTCTCTAGATGTGGCTCAGAATCTTCCGTCAGATATCCAATCGCAGATAGACCAATTATCCTTCGAAATCGGACTTCAGCTTGGAAACTACAATGGTAAATTCTATTCTTTCTCGCTCGTCATAAATCCACATCATTTATTGATATTCACACAGGGCAAGTGGGAGGAAACACTACAACTTCCGTGGCAGGTCGTGTCTACGTGAAGGATAACTATGCGTATGGTGCGATAGGCGGTCTATCAGACCGGCTCCAAGAAATCCCGGGTGTCTTGTTCAATGCCCAATGCTCCAATGACCGGAATTCGAACACCTCAAGTCTCTCTGATTTTTGGGGTTCTGTGTTTCCTGGCCGCACAGCTCCAACAATTTCCACCGGATCGGATGGTTCTCAAAGTTTTTCCGATCTATCCATTCCATTACAGATGCGAAGTATTGTCAGCGATACTTCCTTTAACCTCACAGGCTCACAGGTCGGGATGTATGCGCTCGTTAATCCTTCAGGCAGCGGCGGTTTGCTTTTGGTCAACTCTACCGGGGACCTTCTTGGCTGTGTCTGGCAAGCGATACCAAAGCTTGTCTCCGTACAGACCGTGAATTTCACAGCCAAGTCGTTGGGTGCTCAAGATTCACAAACCGTTCCGCAGCTCACTGGACGGGCTGTCCTATTCACCTTGCAGGGCATGGCCGCAGCTGCTCATTTAGGCGCCAATCTCGAAAACAAAAACCCCGGAGAGAGCCGGAAATTTGGACTTCCTCCGACATCTGCAGTTCTGCAAACACTCCTTGCAGACGGAGGTAAAGCTGCGCTCACCAGCTTCAATGTCTACTTTGCTCCTCTTTTCGCACGTCGACAATCCACAGCAGGAATTGCGGTTTGTAATAGTAACAATCGCACTATAGCGACACACTGGAGGTTCGGGAACAGCCACAACCTTGGCTGGGTTGCCATCATTTGGACGACTGGAGTGGGAATTCTAACCGTCATTGCTGTGATGTGGTTTATGCCACGCCCAAGAGTGCAGGGCATCGAACCGCTGGAAGTACCGTATGCCTTTGTACTTGGGAGGGTAGTGACGGTGGATGGAACAAAAGGGGGCAGCCAGATACTGAGAATAAGGCCTATGAACACGAATGGGGTCAGTGGTATCCAATGACTCGTTTATTGTTTATTGTTCGTCTAACTACTTGACCCTCTTGCGCCGTTGTAACAAATATGTGCCTGCATACTCATTTCTTGTACCAGTAGCTGATTTAGATTGCTTATTTCTATACGCTGTACGTCGTCTACTTAGCAAAATACTGTATATTTTCTAGTTTAGCGAACAGCGAGTCATCGGTTTCATTTATCCCGTAGAAGTTGGGAAAATAAAAAGTCGTATCTAAATTATATCGAGAAGTCATTATTTAATCGTACGGATTCAAGCCAAATGAGATCCACAAAAGCGACAAACAAAGAAAAAAACGTTAGGATTCAAAAGGTTATATGTAGCAAGTTTTTTTTGGTGAAGTCGCTGGCGTATAAACCAGATATAATCACTTCCTCGCCTGTTACTCAGGTCGACCTTTACCAATGCCCATGCCAACGCGAACCAGAGTCTCAAGAGATGCACGTCCATTGATAAGAAGATCTTCATCCCACTCTACCTTGCCCTTCTCGAACAGTATGACAATCGTCGAGCCACCTAGACGCGTCGATGAGAAAGTGTTACAGCGAAAAGTAAATTGCGCACCAAAAGCGAAATATCCAAACTCCTGTCCACGTTGCACGTACTCGCCCTCCTGAACCGTCGTCTGAATGCTGCCCACCATCATGGCACCGACGCACACCGCCATCACGCGTCCAAAATGCGGGCTGTCGATAGGCACGATCTTGCGGGCGTTCTCGCCGTATACGTCAAGTGCCGTGCGAATGGCTTGAGGCTAAGGAGGAAAAGAAAAAAAAGTCAAATACCTATATTCAGGTCTTAAAGAGACGAACTTACATTAACCGTATAATATTCCCCAGTGATATACGTCATTTCCCCAATCCTACCCTCCACAGGAGAATGGAATCGATGGTAATCTTGCGGAGCCAAACGGAAGATCGCCAGCGCCCCACCAGTGTATCGCTCGGCCTCGTCCTTGTACTTGTCCCCAAGAAGACGAGCGACGGTGAATTCGCGGCCTTTAATCCAGAGCTGCGTAGCTTCGTTGACAGAACTGAAGGCCATGAGTCGACAGTCTGCGGCACTGACGAGACGGTATGGGTCTTCAAGGGTTTCAACTGGACGCGCGGAAGACTTGAGTTTTCTGGTGAATTGAGAAAAGGTAAGGTAGGTTGCGATTTCGAGGTGATAGGCTTACCGATAGAAAAACTCGTTGAATGTTTCTACAAAAAAGAAAAAAAAAAGGGTTCGTTAGAAATGAGAGAAGAATTCAAGATAAGACTCGAAAATGCACTGAAAGAATCAAGCGGGTCGAGGATTTCCTCCACCAGCAACCCATGGAATTCGATGAACGCCAGAATCCCCTTGGCCGATTCAGGATCGTCGTATTTGATTCCTTGTTTGATCGAAAGAGATTTGAGGAGACGTCGAGCTAGGAAAGGATGAAGTATAAGCACCGCCATTAATGAGTGGATTAGTGGAACATACCCCGCGCTCCTTCCATTCGGCTCGTCGCCCCTTTATACAAGAGTCGAATTCCAAGACGTACGTATACTTGCATTTTCTCTTCTTCGAGTTGCCCTGTCATCCGATTCTGTACGATGATGTTCGCCGAATTCTGGAGTAAAAAGAACATGGAATGAAAACAAGCAACAGAAAACGAAATTCCAGTTGAAACTGACCGCTCCAAGTTTATAGTCTCCACTGGACACCTTTGTGATCATCTTCGTGTACCACTTCCTCTGCGCCTGACTCGCCGTCACAAAGTTGCCCACCACGATCCGATCAACTTGATTCCAATCTTGACTAGCACATATCGCCAAATGCGTAATGATATCAATCTCTGCCTTCGAATTGAGTCGGGGGCGATGGCATAAAGGGCAATTTTTGATGTTGATGAGACGTTCGATTGGGTTGCTGTCGGTGGTGCTTGCCGTGTTGGAGTCATCGCTGGTGTCCTTTGTCTTCCTGATCCGCTTGAACCGTGTCTTCTTGGTTTTCTTCGCCACATTGACGTCAGTTGACCCCCCGTTGGGAGTGCTGACAGAAGACGTAACCCCGCTCGAACTATTTTCCGCGTCGTCCGAACTGGTGTCGGGCGTTTCCTCCGTCAAGGGCACTTGCATCGGCTCAGCCACATATTGAGGAGCGGCGGGCGCCGAGGGCTTATCCTCCAATGCGACGTGTGGAGGACCCGAGAAATCCAACTTGTCCAAGTCCAACGGAACTTCCTCGCCACGCTGCCCAGCGACGAACATCACAGGCGTAGCGCTAACGCTCGAGTCGTTCATCGCATCGTCCGCGTCCAACCTCTTCTTCTCGCTGTCTGGCCTTCCGAGCTCGGCTTCGAGACACATGACGGCTTGTTCCATGCTGATTTCGTCTTCGTGTGGTTTCTTGCCGTAGCGGGTGAAGAATGAGGCGACGGTAGATCGGGTAAGTGTCGATCCGAGCGAATCGAGCATGGAGGTGAGCTCGAGATTCGAGAGGGCGCCGGTATCATCTGTATCGTATTGCTTTAGGTATTGACGCCAGAACCGCTGGCGCAGGGCGTCGTAGGGTTGATATTTTGCTCTATTCATCGATTAAGATATGACTACGAAATAAAATGATTGAAAAAAAAAAAAAAACTTACTTGAACCGAATGACGGGGTTATGTTTCGCCTCCCATGGCATCTCCTTAGCAGTCGACAACGGGAGACTGAGCTGTGTCATCCCTTTCTCTCCCTTTTCCCCTGCGGCTCCTTCCTCTTCATAAGCTTTATACAAGCCCGTTTGTGGATCAGGCTGCGGGGCGTTATCGATCAACTCTTTTACGTCCAACGCGACGTCTCCGATGTGGTCATTGCTTGAGAGTTTGTCCCAGTCGAGGACGGTAAGGAGGACCTTGTAAGATGTTTCGTATTTACGGACATGGAAGAGGAGCTTTTCGTCCCAGACGGGGTTGCGCGAGTGCCGGATGACGCGGGTGCGGAATACTTTTTTGCCAAAAGAGATGACGACGAAGGGGTCCATGTCCCAACCCGTGCGAGTCACTGAAGAGAAAAGAAAGTTGAGTTCATGAAAGTCACAGTGAAAAAAAAGGAAATACGTACTATTTGCCAACCGCGGCAAATCATCTGCACCTTGAATTTCCAACATGACGATACCCACGATATCGTTCGCACCCTCTTGGAATTCGAAATCGTTCTCCGTTCGCTTACCAGCACCGAGAGTCGTTATACCAGCGGTACTGGCTCCACTCGGAGGAGCAGGAGGCCCACCATCGCTCCCGCTCGAAGCCGAACCAGATGGCGACAACGACCCCGAACTCGAACTCCAGTTTCGGCCAAATTTCTTCCTTTCGCCACTGACAGAGCGTTTGTCCGCCTTCTTGGGTGATGGAGGTACGAGATTCCCCTGAGCGTCGACTGCAGGTGACGCGATGGCGGGTGATGCGGGAGAGGGGGGTACCGAGGAAGACCCAGTCAATCCGGAGAATTTGCGAACGAATTTCTTGGGAATGAATCTGGCTGCACCAGAGTGTGGTGCGGGTTGAGCGAACCCTGCTGATGCACGCGGTGTCTCCTCGGTCATTGGCATGGGTGTAGGGATGTTACCCCCCGGGGTGGGCGTAGCTGGTGAACTGGGTTGGATCGTCAGTTCGGGAAGTCGGAACGGGGGTTTTGGGCCTGCTGAAGACAGTGTAGTGGGAGAGGGCGGAATGTAAATATCGAGTAGGGGCTTGGAAGAGCCGGAGGAAGAAGGCGGCGTCGTATCCGAAGCGTCGACGAATTCTCCCTCGTCATCCGAATCGTCGTTGTCGGATGATAGACCACCGTCGTCCTCGAAATGAACACCTGGGTTTGACCGAATCGTGCCAACACCTTCAGTCTGGTTGCCACGTAGATAATGAGTTGAAGAACGGCGGATCGGGGTTAGGGGGGACCGAGGTGGAATTAAATAGGAGACGGCTGGATCAGAGTCTATAGTTAGATATAGGAATAATGAAACGTACCGGAGGCGCAGAGACTAACGACGGGCGCGAGCGTTTGACGAGCTCGGAGAATATTTCATCGAATTCCATTAAATTCTGCGCATTGGTGGTGGGCGCGAATCCGAGTTTGATCTGGATGGTTCCGGTATTAGGAGTACCCACACGAGTGGATACGACGTCGAGAGAAAAAGCCTACAGGCAATGAATTCACGATCGCACACGATCAAGGATTTATAATAACGTACGATGTTCCCAGGTTGGTCGAAACCGAACGCCCTATCCTTCCCACTGTGCTTATCGGCGAACCAATCCTCGAGCGGAAGAGCAACTTCGCCGAGGTACTCCTTCCTGAGCATGTCTTTGTCCCAGATAACGAGCTCGAGGACACCGAGCTGGTCGGCGAGTGAAAGGTAGATCGGGAAATCAAAGGTGGCATCTTTTGGGTTGTAGACAGGATTGACGGTTCGCTTGGCGACAGGTGTTTGCTGGCGTGAGTTGAGCACCGATACGACGACGAAACTGCGCAGAACTTGTCGTTAGCTGCGGGCACGCTGATCTGGCGTGGTCAGACAGCTCACGGATCGCTGGTTCCTCCACGATCCTTCCCGAACAAATTCATGCAGCCCAGAACCTGCAGCCTAAAGATGACGACGGGTGGCTCCCCCGGAGCTGGTGACCGTTGGTTCCTACCGCTGCCCCTGCCAGCTCGGATTGCAGGGACTCGAGGTAAGCGAGTCGCAGATTTGAGGACCCGTCGAATTTTCGTTCCTTTCTTCGCTGGTTGAACCGACATGGCGAAGGAAAATGAACTACGTGGTGAGTCGTTTCCAAGTGTGAGCGATACGAAACCGTCTCATGTGCCACCGCAGCTTGCCGAACACAACCCCTATGTCCGCTATCTCCGAGTACGCCGACTTTTTTGATTAACGAAATTCAGCTCCCTGTTTTAAATCTAGTAGGAACTAATCTTTATAATACGTCTAATTGACGCTTTTAAATTTTATAAAGACCGCAGTTTCTGGGTAACTTCGAAAAACCAACCAATGTTGAACTTCAACGTTTCAACCGCTAGGGCTGCGCACCGTACCCGTCACAACGGGTACAACGGCCGGTTCTTACGGGTGAACACCCGTCCCGTTTGGCCCTTGAATTTATTTTTTTATGGCTGTTGTTCAACGGCCGTTACGGCCGTCATACGGGTGACGGATCTGGCTTACAATTTGGTGTGAAATCCATAGGATTTTGGCATGGATCGCGTTGCATACAAGGCGGTGGCAAGCTGGAATATAT
>Ga0307509_10004908_pt1 | contig 18946 bp, 11 predicted proteins | sample 10_EM_MG_FD_202245 | JGI IMG/M metagenome (GOLD analysis project Ga0307509, IMG submission 202245) | Populus trichocarpa ectomycorrhiza microbial communities from riparian zone in the Pacific Northwest, United States - 10_EM | ecosystem: Host-associated > Plants > Roots > Unclassified | place...
ACCTCTCAAACAATGTGCTGCCAAACACGGTTTACCTTACAAACTGCATTTTATAAGGTAAACCTTACAAACCGCAATTTGTAAGGTGTTACCTTACAAAAGTTGGCCTGCCAAACAGGGCCTAAGTTCTTACACAGTTCCCTTTCCCATTTTGTAATGTCATCATAGATTGTCACTCGTCTAGGTTTACGTAGCGTATGATACCGTTGAATGTGATACAGTATGGTGACTACGTTAGCTCGGTCAATATAAGAAAAATATGCTTCATTTCAGCGAAAGAAGGTGCAGGAAGTCAGAGGGGAGGTGGTTCCACATGGCTCAGAAAAGTGGAAAAAAAAAAGCTCGGTTGGGGTTAACTATACGATTGGCATCCGGCATCGCTGATAGGGGCCCCGTGGGTCTGATCTGGCTCCTTGGTAGCGCGCCCCCGTGCGCATAATCCTCTTCATGTTACCAAAGGCTCATACTTAAGTCTTTTGTCCAGCCTCTTCCAACCTTCGCGTAGCCGTCTAAAATTCTTATGTTGAAGGAAGCTCAAATTGACAGCACCCTCTGCGACATGAGCTCCTGTAGTAAAAGATACTGTTCCCCGCCATCAGGTACTATATTTGAGATACGCTTTTCTGGTATCCTACCTTTCCGTTCTAAGTTCCTATACTACTCCAATCGGGTTCAATGCTATATCAAGTAGCTTCAACGAGGTAACGTACAGGACTATCCGAGCACTGGTAACTCGGAAGTCGATATTACGTAGCACCATGGCCCTTTGGATCTTATCAAATGAAGGTGGAATACAGGATATGCTCGAGGAACAACTCCTTATTTGTTGGAAATGACTTAATGCTGCTTGACATACGCTGGTCAAAGTTTCGTTATTTCGCAAGGCCCAGGATCTCTGCAATGCCTCCGTTGGTAAATGTGTCGGATGCGGGGATCCGCAGCACTCAAATGCGGAAGAGTTGAATGAACTACATAAAACTCGAGAGTCTTTACTCTAGAGTTCTTTCTTGAGGGGATCATTGCAGGGAATTTCTCTTCTTCTCCTATTGCCACGAATAGGGACGTGCGCGGAGGAAAATGGGTATGTGAGGTGATCAATGGGGGGGGGGAAGGATGATTTCATTACGTTCCATACATACTCCTGCTTTCACCATTATTTTGGAGAGTGATGGGCACCGGAGAACTGAGTTGCGAGCTATCCACATTCTTTACCATGCGGTGCCGTATTTGATGTGTACGGCATTATTGGCCTAGTTACTATCATAAAAATCGCTTTTGTAAACTGGGCTCAACAGTTGTTGTAGCCTCTGCCCTTTTTGGTCACAAGTGCGTGGCTCAAATGCTTGACATCCCTACCTGCGTAATGGGATCCGGAGGCTAGGTTGGGTATGGGGGATTGGAGAAAGTAAGCTAACATAGGTCGGGTACTCCTCCCCGGAATCGCACGTCGATTGGCATCTGAGACGACGCGGAAGGGTCTGGCTGCGCAGTGGGTTCTTGGAGTTTATATCACATCATAGAGCGACCGCCCTTGACAGGCGAGACCAAAGTGCCAACAGCCCCGCACCCTCACCTCGATTCCCAGGTCTGGAGGGCATCCCAGATAAGTGTTAAACCTAAGATGTCTATAATGGGAACAAGTCGCCGCCGTGCCCTAGGCCCTGTTTGGTACGCCAGGATTAGACATGCTGTAGATTTGGGCTTCAAGTTAAAGTCCGGGCATGCATTACTTGTTAACAACTAGCAGTTACGCCGCTTTCCATGAGTGCCAGAAATACTTGAATTGTAGATTCCCCCCTCCTATATTTAGACACCCGTCGTAACAATAAATTCTGGAGAAAAAAATGAACAACAAAGCCACGCTAGCTTATTTCAATACATCAGAGACACCCCTGGTCTCAGGCTAAATTCTAGATTTGAAACAGGAGACACAAATCTTAACTTGACTCTAAGAAAAATCCGGATAGGGTGTTGGTCGGGAACAAGATAGATGCGTGCATTCCCATTGCATATGATTTCTTTTGACAGAAAAAATAAATTCTAAGCAGACTTTCTGTGGTAGGCTGACCTGGGGAGGAAAGGCAAGATCGCAATCAAGACAGGGTAGCGTTTTAAGTCGTCGGGGAAGGTTTGGCGGGAGTGAGAGGAGGAGGGAGGCAGTGGCAGCGGCAGACACGCTTATAGCTGGTGCGGTCCTTGCGAAAATAGCACACAGGTTATTGAAATAGTATCCAAGGGCTGTGGGGGGGGGGGATGTTTCCTTGGGCTTAGGCCGGGCTGTGGGTGGCAGATGTTGGGGGCTGTAGTAGAGATATCACTCCCTCGTGGCAACCCTTAGTAGCCAACAACAGGGGTGTTTGGCCCTGGCTATTTGGCATGTCGGGATCGATGTCACCCCGGCCGAGTAGTAATCTCACCATTGTCTCATTTCCACCGCAAGAAGCCCACAGGAGAGGTGTTTCGCCATACTGATCTGGTTTGTTGGGGTTGACGTCGTCTCGTTCGAGTAGCATTTCTACAACCCCCTCATGCCCTTTGCGAGCAGCCCACCAGAGCGGTGTTTGGCCCTCCGCATTTGGCATGTCGGGGTTGATGTCGTCCCGTCCGAGTAACGTTTTCACAACTCCCTCGTGTCCATTGAAGGCAGCAAGCCAAAGCGGTGTTTGGCCGTGTCTATCTGGCTCGTTGGGGTTGACGTCGTCTCGCCCGAGTAGCATTTTCACAACTCCCTCGTGCCCACTGTAGGTAGCAAGCCAAAGTGGTGTTTGGCCGTGTCTATCTGGTTCGTTGGGGTTGGCGTCGTCTCGCCCGAGTAGTATTTTCACAACTCCCTCGTGCCCGCTGAAGGCAGCAAGCCAAAGTGGTGTTCGCCCGTATATATTTGGCTCGTTGGGGTTGACGTCATCTCGCCCAAGGAGAATTTTCACAACTCCCCCATGCCCATTGCTAGCGGCCCGCAACAGTGGCGTTTGGCCGGCCTCACCTGGCTTATCAGGGTCGATGTCGTGCCTGCCGAGTAGTAGTTTCACCACTCCATCGTGCCCATTCCCCGCAGCCCATGCGAGAGGTGTATCGCCCATGCTAGTTCTCTTGTTCGTATCGCAGCCTTCCATCTCCACCAAACACACTGCAATCTCATCAATCCCAAAGATGGATGGGCGGTATAGGCAGTTGAGCAGGGAAATCTTATCGAAATCAACACGGTAAACACACAGCTTCTGTGCCCTCGAAATGGTTTTAGTGGATACGAGGTTGTGGTTATCAAATAACTTCAGAGCGAGCAACCTCGCACAATCCGAGAGGTCCGGCTTTCCGTGGATTGTCCAATATAATGTAGAAAATATTCGGGGGACTGTATGTGTCGGGGGGGAGGGCGTGTTGGAGATGGAGAAAGGCTGCACTTTGGGGGTTGGGGGTGGGGTATTCGAAAGACCTTGACTTGCTGCGAACTCAAGCGACTAAGCAGGTTCTTGCAACCGTCTAGTGAGCTATCAATGAGCTCCGGGCGGGAGCGGAGGTGCTTGCGAATGGAAAAGTGGGTTAACTGCGCGGTGGGAGCCTCCTTGCCAAAAAGTCCTTGACAAGAGGGCAGCAAGGTCCCTGTTCAGGGGATAGTGTGACTGTTGATCGGTGCCACTACCGCTATCTCGATCACTAGAGTGTGGCACAATTCATCGGAGTCGCCATGCCAAGCCTCACTCCCCACCCGCCTCACACGTCCACACTCCGGCTGGGGGAAATTGAGAAAAAATAGACTAAATCTTTGAAAAGTAAATGACCAGCAGCCAAAATAATAATATGAGTATAATAGCATGATTAAAATTTCAAACCACATTAGATTATCTCTCAATACAGTAGTAGCCCTCCATTCGCACTAAACTCGGCTGAAGCGAGTATGAGTAGATATTTAAACTGGCGCTTGAAAATCCTGGACTTGGTTGGAGGGGGAAGATACTAGTGAAGGGCGCAACTGGTATGTGATGGCTTTGTGCATCCCAATTGCCTATGACTTCCTTCCACTGAAAGATAAATTTAAGCTATGTTTTTACTGAAGGCCTAGCCTCGGGGGGGGGGGGGAGGCAAGACAACAATTACTTCAAAGTGGTGTTTTAAGCTGCAGGAGAGGGTTGGAGGGGAGTGAGAGGAAGGAGAAAGTGGCAGCGGTAAAACACACTTGCGGGGTTGTTGCGGTCATGGTGGAAGTGACACAGAGGTTACCGCATTATTTAGGGAGACAGGAAATGAGACTAGAGACTTAGCGGGGGCCCCGATATGAGTGCGTAGTGTAAAGGTTATAGCCGATGCAAGGTAGGGTGACAGGTTTTGGCCGCTACGTTTCACCTCAAGCAGTGAAAACTCTGCTAGTACATGTGTAGCCCTATGTCTCCGCATATGCCCTATACATCCGTTTTTCATGCCCTAGAACTTTCGCTTGTCCACACTTCAGTGTTCCTCCATACCATGTGCGCTAGCCTTCGCCTGCGCTCATCTCTGCTCTTAATACAACATTCCACTACTGGTATACTATCGGCCCTTCCCAGATCTCCACAGAAAAACAAAACTGCGTCTCGTGTCCACCTCCGCCACCGGGGCGCCAGCCTCCAAACCCCTATGTTTGTAAGAGCCATTCCCTTACACTTTCGACTCGGCTCTCCTGAATGCCCTGACGGCATAGCATGGGCTCCAGTAGCGACAGCCAGGTCGGGGTTTGTGACCTCAAGTCGGTAGTAGTGCGGTTGTTCCAGACGTTACTGCTGGTGTTCAAAGAGATCACGGAAGGTTAGAGAAGCTTTCTGTTTTTCCCTGCTTAGGATTGTAGGAAGTGGGTGGCGGAGTCAGCCACCACCAGAATTACTAGGGCCGGGAGAAAGGTGAAGTGTCTTGCGAGAGTACCCCAGTGCCTCATGGCCGCCCACCAATCCACCCCAAATTTATTCCCACACAGCACCTTCTTTGCGCCTGCGGTATCGGTAGCAGATGTAATTCCTCTCTAATTTCTACTCTGCGGCACGGTGCTAGTATTGTACCTCGATGGCCCAACACCTTAGTGCACTTCAGGTGGGATCAGCTAGCTTGGCATATAAAGCTATACAAGCATGTCATGCCCTATGAATAAGCCCACTGAGAAACCCACATATCGCCTAACTTTACCCAGCACGGCAGAGCCCTTCGCGATTCCGATGCACCCCGGGCGCTCTTCCCGCAGCCTCATGCTGGGTTTCCTGAATGTAGGGACACTGTTTCTGATGTCTACCCTAGCCACCAAGTACAGTAGTCTTGCAATAGAACGTGGTGCGGTATCACAGCCTGATCATGCATTTGCTATAAATTACTCTAGAAAAAATCTCTAGTGATAGCCTTAGTACCCTATACCCCAAAACATGAACAAAACTCTCGGGTTAGCATCGCATAGTGGGTTCAAAGTAAGAAAACCCCTCAACTCCAGTCTTCATATAGGAACTGCGACAATTGGCCGCTCTTGTTTTCAAGTCGGTGACTGAATTATCACCACCATTTCCTTTTCTGTTTTGAAATGCCGTCCCAGATCGTCACTCGTCTAGGTTTAACCTTCGACTGATAATTTTATGTAGCATAAAATACGATTAAATATTATGATATTATATAATGGCGACTTTCTGTGAGATAACTAGACGCTGTCCCGGTCAACACAAAAAAATACATTCCATTTCAATGAAGATGTAAGGAGTCGGGGGAAGCTTAAATTGCCAGCACCCCCTCCAACATCAACTTCTGTAGTAAAGAAGCTGTTCTCTGGCATTAGATAGTATGTTTGAGATGCACTTTTCCGGTTTCATACCTTACTGTTGTATGTTCCGGTACTATGTCAACTGGATTCAATACTATATCAACCAGTTCCAGCAAGGTAACCTACGGGACTATTCGAGCACTCATATCTCGAAAGTCGATATCACGCAGCACCATTGCCCTTTGAATCTTATCAAATGAAGTTAGAATACAGCATATACTCGAGGAACAACTCCTTATTTGTTGGAAATGATTTGAAGCCGCCTGACACGCTCTGATGGGAATTTCGTCTCGCAAGGTCCAGGGTCTCGGTGGTGCCTCCATTAGTGAATCTGGGGAATGCAGTAATAGGCATCGCTCAAATGCGGAATGGTCAAATGAACTACATAAAGCGCGAGAGTCTTGACTCTACAGTTCTTGCATGAGGGGATAACTGCCGGGAGTTTTTCTTCTTTTGTTAGCGGAGTAAGCGAGAGAATTGGAACATGCGTAGAGGAAAATGGGTATGTGGGGTGATCCATGGAGGGACAAGGATGATTTCGTTATGTTCCATACATACTCCTGTTTTACCATTAGTTTGGGGTGATGGATATCAGAGAACTAAGTTGCGAGCTATCCACGTTCTCAGCCATTCGGTACTGTATTTGATCATGTGCAACATTATTCACCTAGTTATATGCAGGTAGGGATATCAGGTATTTGAGCCACTCGTGACCAAAAGGATAGATGGATGTTATAACAGCGGTTAAGCTCAGTTTATAGAAACCATTTTTATAATGTGATCCGGAGGCTGGGTTGAATATGGGGAACTGTATTATACTAAATTAACATGGGCCGGGTACTTCTCTCCGGAATCGCGTCGTATTGACATCTAAGACGGCGCAGAAGGGGTTAACTGTGCAGCAGATTCCTGGAGTTTATACGGTGATCGCCCTTGACAGGCGAGACCAAGTGCGGACAGTCCCGCAACCTCACTTTCATTCCCAGGTCTGGAGGGGGTCCTAGATAAGCATTAGACCATGTCTATAGTGGAAACAAGTCGCCACCATACCCCAGGTCTTGTCAGGACTAGACTGGGACCTGGACTTAAAGTCTGGACATATGACACATTACGGTAGTTGTTAACAACCAGTAGTCACGCCGCTTTGTATGTATTAGAAATACTTGAATTATATATCCCCCCTTATATCTAGACACGTCGTGACAATAAATTCTAGAGAAAAAAATGAACAAAAAAAACCACGGTAGCTTATCCCAATACAGCAGAGACATCCCTCCACTCATGCTAAATTCTAGATTTGAAACAGGAATTCACAAATCTTGACTGGACTCCACAAGAAGGATCCGAAAGGGGGATTGGGCGGGTATGTGACAGATGCGTGCATCCCCCTGGGTATGATCTGCTTCAGAGGAAGGAAGTAATTTTAAGCAGTGTTTCTGTGGCGGCTGACTTGGGAGGAAGTGTAAGACCGCAATTATAACAGGGCAGAGTCTTGAGCTGTGGGGGAAGGTTAGGCGGGGGTGTGAGGAGGGAGGCGGTGGCGGCGATAAACACGCTTGTGGCTGCGGTCCTGGTAAAATGGCATACAGGTAATCAGAATGGTATTCGGATGCTGTAAGGAGGGCGATGTCTCTTCGGGCTTAGGCCGGGTTGTGGGTGGCAGATGTGGGGGCTGTAGTAGGGATATCACTCCCGCGTGGCCATTCTCAGTAGCCAACAACAGGGGTGTTTGGTCCTGGCTATTTGGCATGTCGGGATCGATGTCACCCCGGCCGAGTAGCATTTTCACAACTCCCTCGTGCCCATTGTGAGCAGCCCACAAGAGTGGTGTTTCGCCATAGATATCTGGTTTGTTGGGGTTGACATCGTCTCGTCCGAGTAGCATCTCGACAACTCCCTCGTGCCCACAGCGGGCAGCCCACCAGAATGGTGTTTGGCCATCCCGGTCCGGCTTGTCGGGGTTGATATCATCCCGTCCAAGTAACATTTCCACAGCTCCCTCGTGCCCATTGTAAGCAGCAAACCAGAGTGGTGTTCGGCCGAATACATCTAGCTCGTTGGGGTTGACGTCATCTCGTCCGAGCAGCATTTTCACAACTCCCTCGTGCCCATTGCGGGCAGCGCACAAGAGTGGTGTTTGGCCATCCTGGTCCGGCTTGTCAGGGTTAATGTCGTCCCATCCGAGCAATGCTTTCACAACTCCCTCGTGCCCATTGTATGCAGCAAGCCAGAGCGGTGTTAGGCCGTGTATATCTGGCTCGTTGGGGCTGACGTCGTCTCGCCCGAGTAACATTTTCACCACTCCCTCGTGCCCGCTGAAGGCAGCAAGCGAGAGCGGTGTTTTCCCGTATATATTTGGCTTGTTGGGGTTGACGTCATCACGCCCAAGGAGCATTTCCACAGCTCCCCCATGCCCATTGCTAGCAGCCCGCGATAGTGGTGTTTGGCCGGCCTCACCGGGCTTATCAGGGTCGATGTCGTGCCTACCGAGTAGTAGTTTCACCACTCCATCGTGCCCATTCCCCGCAGCCCATGCGAGAGGTGTATTGCCCATGCTGACTCTCCCGCTCATATCACAACCTTCTACCTCCACCCGAAGATGCATGCACGGTATAGGCCGTTGGGCAAGGAAACCTTATCGAAATCAATACGGTAAACATACAGCTCCTGTGCCCTCGAGATGATTTTAGTGGATAGGAGGTTGTCGTTGTTGTCAAATAACTTCAGAGCGAGCAACGCCGCGCAATCCAAGAGGTCCTGTTTTGCATGGATTCCTCAATCGGAGAAAATAACGGGGAGACTGCATGTGTTGGAGAAGGAGAAAGGGTCGCGTTGGGGGCTGGGGGCGGGGGTAGTTGAGACTCGAGAGACCTTTGACCTGCTGCGAATTTAGGCAACTAAGAGAGTTACTGCAACTGACAAGTGAGCTGCATTAATGGGGTACTCGCGAAAGGAAAAGTGGGTTAACTGCGGGGAGAGGCCTCCTTGTCAAAGGTATCGTAGCGGTGTGATTGTTGATATGGTGCCACTACAGGTGTCTCGACCCTAGAGTGTGGCACAGTCGCCATGCCAAGCCTCGCTCTCTCCCGCCTTGTCGCCTCACACATCCACTGTAGTAGGGAGGAATGGAAAAACAATACAGTAGACTAATTTTTTGAAACAGCAAATGACTAACAACCAAAAAATATATGAGTATTAACATGATGGATATTTCAAACCACACTGGCTTTATCACTCAATACAGTACTTGTAGAAGTAGCCCCCCATTCGCACTAAAAGGCGGAAGCGTGCCAGTATGAGTAGGTTCTAAACCGGGGCTCGCAAACCCCAGACTTGGTCCCTAGGGGAAGATACGGGCACAGGACGCAATGGGTGTGTGACGGCTTTGTGCATCCTAATTGCCTACAGTCCCTCGTCAGAAGTGTTTGTGAAACATGTCTCGCCTTAGTAAGCAATCTAGCCAAATTTAATCACCACAAAATATATTGCAATCTACCCTGCTATTTACGCTACAGTAAAAATACAAATAATTGAACCATGTGCTAGGGCATTGGGTCAGCCTGGCCTAGTAGGCTCTTTGTTTGTTTCGCTTTTTTTTTAATATTTTTGGGGACCAGTTTTTTTTGGTGTGAGTTTTCTTATTCTGTCACGATTCTAGGGATTAGGAGTAATACGTAGAGTCACTCGTCATAAGTGTTCGTGATGGCTTAGTCAGCAACCTCGCCAAAAAAATGCCAGATCATCAAATTGATCGCAATCGGTGATCATTTATCATATCATATGCATTGAACAATATTCGACCACTCCTGCAGCTGAGTTGAAGTTGGACACGGACTATAGTAATTGCCACCTTAGATGCCCAACATCAATTAATTAGAGGGAGTACTGGTACAGCCAACCCCTGTTGTCCCGGATGGTCAAAATCAGGAGTTGACTGTCACAGACATAGAAACATCCAGGACAGTGAAATAGTCCATAAAAATCATGGCTGCCTTGCTGACCCTCATATGGTTAATAAGATTTAGGTCAGCCTGAGGGTAGTAGAGTGGAAAATACAAGGCCTGAGAGATGCCTAAAAGGAGAGGATTTAAGAAACCTCCCAATACCAAACTTGAATAGATGTGTCTTATCTCAAATGACTAGGTCAAATTATGAACTCAGAGCCTGCCCGATACCATGGGCAAGACTTGGACACAAAGGTAAAAAACAGAGAGCACTACAGAGCCTTTGTCTATCACCACTGCAGATATATGAGCTTTTCCGACTTCGTGCAGCTGTGATGTGATATTTCAGGCTAGGATTAGGAGAAAATTCAGGACACCAAACATACTTTCTATGTGAGCAAGGATTAGAGATATCTAAATTTTCATCCAGTCCAGAAACCCTCACCATCTGAGACAATGAGGTACATTTCTATGTAGCTTGCACAAATCTTCAAAAATTGTCAAGGACAATGGGTGCCACTGTACTCCCTCAGCTGAGTTGATGTTGGACACCTAAGGTGGCAATGACTAGAGTCAGTGTCCAACTTCAACTCGGGTGCATGAGTAGTTGAATGTTGTTGAAAGGGTATGATGAATGATCACTGGTTCCGATCAATTTCATGATCTGACATTTTTTTGGTGAGGTTGCTGACTAAGCCATCAGGAACACTTATGACAAGTGGCTGTACAACAGACAACAACTCTCTGTTCCTAATATCTAATAACTAGTGACACTCTATTCATGTTGTCTGAAGAGCTGCACCTCATACTCCTCTTGGACAACCTAGACAATAGAGTTGGGATGATGGATACACCAACACCTTAGCCTGATTGAAAGGTACAATAGTAAAATAATATATTTATAGGAAATAACTGAGATGGTAGTATGAAAAGCTCATCCTTCTAGATATTTTTTCTTTCTTTTCCGTTTAATATTTGTTTGAGGTACAAAATTCCTCCAGCTCCTGCTATGTAGACAAAAAACCTCCAACTACTGTCCAAACTCCATCTTCACTGCTAAAACCCTCTGACCCTGCCTAACCCGTAAACAACTTTGAGTAAAGGTGGAAACAACACTCAGGACTATGGGTAGAAACTACAGAAGAAACCCCAGGCCTGAATACAACGAACCAATAAATCTTCACAGATATGCAATCCAAAAGGAAGAAACGCCGGACAGTGAACAAACAAACATGCTTACACAGGGAAAACATAAAGCACATCTAGAAAGGAAATACACCTAAGCCCAAAGTTATAGTCAACCTACCCATAGCCTAGCGACGAACCTTATTCCGAAGGAGAGGAAGAGGGACAAAGGAGTTAGCAAGAAAAAGACATAGGATGGTGCCACTCATCAGAGGTAAATATTCCACGGCCATATGGACCAGGCAGTCTGAGGCCTCCGGACACCTCAGAGAGAGATCTGCAACCAAGCTAGCACTTATAAGAGTGTGAGGAAAGACGAAGTTGATCTTTAGGTCTACCAGACAAACAGCGGGAGGGGATTGCGTATTTCCGAGAGGAAAGAAGTGGATGATATGAAACTCCTACAAACAAGGTAAGACTACCATGCACAGAGTTACAATCATCAAGCCAGGTTATCAGCAGGGCACAGATGTCAGGGAGAGGGGCAGGGGAGGCATTGCCGCAGTATTGAAACAGTAGGGTGGTAGGTGACGTAACCGAGAAGTGAAAGAGAGGAAGGAACAGTAACAAGGAGAAATGCAGATGCGATCATCTGAACCAGGGTCACAATCTTTGGGTGCCGACCATACCAAAACGTTTCACTGGCATTGGTGCAATACTAGGGAGCAGAGTCATCAGGGCACTTACTTTAATGATCATCTAACACTAGTAGCCGTATGCGGACGGGTTGCAACCATACGTGGTTTTTCACATGGTAAGCAAGGGCAATGAAGCAAGTTCGGAGAAGAGGATAGTGGAGTAACCGTAACCCCTTAGATACTGACTGGGCAAGGATAGTGGTATTAGAAGGGGTAAGAGGGGAGAGGTGGATAGGAGGTGTTTCACCCTTCTAGGCAGTGTGGCTATCAGAAAAGGGGAGAGGGAACCAAGCAGCAATAATTTCTCATGGTGTTGAGATTTCAATTGTCAGAGGTGTACAGGAGATGGTTCATGCTCATCCTTCTAAAGACTTTAGATCCCTTTTATATTCATTCGTTGCATAAACACCTAACACTTGTGACTGACCCTGTAAGTCTCCTCACCTTGTAAATCCCACAACTGCAAGTTTTCATGTCTAATTTCATAATATTTCAATCATATTATTAGCCTAGTGGGAATAGCTTACCTAATATTAAGAGTATGGTATATAGCTCCATAGGATGACAGTATATCCAATCCCATACTACCAGAGTTATGAGCTTTCCAGAGGCATATGGGAGACGACTTGGAACACAGAATGAGAGCATGTTTCAAGATATGTTTGACTGATTGGAACAATGTTTAGAGAATACAACTCCTCTCATTTTCTTCTTGTATATGCATTAGCTGCATAATGCTTTGATAGCTGAATATTGGAACAGATCACTCCATATGCCACATTACTATTAGTATGTAGGTATCAGGTCCGCATATCTATACATAGTCCATCATGACAAAGAGATCGAAGAGTATCTACTGGTGGAGTGGAGATATCCTCAGATCAAAGAGCAGTTTGGGAGATTCTCTGAGTTGCGTAGGGCAACACTTCAGGGTCAAATGGTATTCTCACTTTGTTCTGACGAACTGAATTGTTAAGAAGATACTTATTAGGCCCTGGTTGGCATGCCACAAATACCATGGTATTTTCAATTTTCCTCACTATTTGTTGTTGAGATAGGATAAATAAACTATGTCGTGTTTGGCATGCACATAAATACATTAGCAAAAAGGTAGCCTGTGTTAGATACATGAGTATTGCGTCCTGACACTGGTAGTCTGGACTCTGCGCCCTGTGCGTCCAGTAGTTAGGAACCACATTTGGTTCCGTCTGGTCCATCCAGAGACCCTTGTGTACACTAGACTCCATCCGGATACATGCAACTAAGCAACCCTGCCTCCTATGCATCCAGACTTAGACCTCAGCACTATCGCACATCAGAATTGACCACTACACCTGATTATGCTTCTATCCTTCTTTGTGTCCCAGCCCCGTGGTTCTCAAGGAGTATTTCTTGACAAATAAAATATGGTTAGTAATAGCCCCTCGCGAGCAAGCCATTGTACCATTAATCTTAAATGTGCGCTAAAGACTTAGAGTTCTATTTTCAGAACTTCAGCCTTGAAGAAGCGAAAATGCCAGCTCACTTCAGTCTGAAAGCGAGTGATAGCCAGAACGCTCTCTAGTCTAGTACTCAGGCTGTTCATAGTGGTTTCTCAGCACTTAGCCTCCAACTTGAACGCAACGCGACCTGGGCCACTCAGACTCTTTCATCAATAACACCCACACTCCTAGGTACCAGCTGCAATACTCCACACCAACCACTCTACCAATCCTGAATGTGATACCTGAAGGTTACTGGGCTTACTGCCAGCTCCATACTGGTATAGGATTCATCTCTAGAAAGCTATTATTCATGAAGTTACAGTCCTGGCGATCTTTGGATTAGAAGGCTGATTTCTCCACAACTACGAAACGGATTTTGATTCTGTTTGCAGGGAAATGTTGGGCTCGACGCCACCTTCACAATGATATAAGGTCCTTCTCCCCGAGATCTTTATTCATGAGGTTATAGTGTTAAATGGGGTGCTGGCAATCCCAGAACTTGATGGCTGATTCATCCATGACGAGGACTCCGATTCTGGATCAGTTTGCAGAGGGATGTTGGGCTCAACGCCAGGTACGCAACGGGATAAGGTACATCGCTGTCGTATCGAAACTCAGGAATTCGCTGTCTTTTGTGGAAAGGATCTCTATAGTTGCCCTAGCAATTCATTAATTGACAGTGGATTGCTCCACAACTGGTTGATAGACCTTCATTCCATTTGCGGGAGGTTGTTGGCCTTGACACCAGGTACCCAACGGTATAAGGTATATCCCTGTCGCATCAGAACTCAGGAATTCACTGTCTTCCGTGGAGGGTGTCTTAGGTATTAAACTGATGATATTTTACTCGACGGCAGATTAGTTGACAACCGCTTCAAGGATTTTGATACACTTTACGGGAGGTTGTTAGGCTAGACGCCAGCAAGGTAATGGTATAAGGTACGTCCCTGTTGCATCGAAACTCAGGAATTCGCTATTTTCTGTAGAGGGTGTAATCGCTATCAAGCTGGTGATATTTTACTCGACAGCAGATTACTCCACCCCTCACAGAGGGATTTTGATACTCTTTACGGCAGGTTGTTAAGCTCAACGCCAGCTACCCAATGGTAGAAGGTACGCCTTTGTCATATCACAACCCATGAATCCGCCAACCCTTCTGAGAGTGCTCTTTAGACTAAAGTAATGGAAACCTTGATGACCGATAGCTCTACCACTGCGTGACTGATTCTGGATCTGATTGCGGCAGACTGTTGGCCTCGATGCCAGCTTCACAATGATGTAGGATCCTTCCCCCTGAGACCTTTATTCATAAGGTTACAGTGTTAAATGGTGCACTGGTGATCCCAGAACTCGATAGCTGATTCCTCTACGACCAGCACTCCAATTCTGGCTCAGTTTGCAGAGGGATGTTGGACTCCACACTGGCTACATAATGGTAGAGGGTATGTCTCTGTCGCACCAAAGCCTATGAATCTGCCAACCCTTCTGAGAGTGGTCTTTAGACTAAAGGAATGGAGAACTCGATAACAGATAGCTTAATGGCTGCCTGGCCGATTCTGGATCTGATTCCGGGGGATTGTTGGCCTTAACGCTAGCCTGACAATGATATAAGCGTCTTCTCCCCGCAACCTTTATTCATGAAGTTACAGGGTCCCGGGTAAAGGTCTAGTCCCGGGTAGCGGCGGGGTTGCTTATGAGTATCATGATGGGTCCTGTATAGTATTAGAACAATAGAACACTACTAGTAGTAAATTTAATACACGGCGAGCAGGAAAGCTATTGTGACTCAGGTCAGGAAAAAGTAACAGGGGGACTCATCGCTTATCTCAGAAAGATGTGGTCTGACATCAGATGTCGTCCTGACTATTAGGTACCTCATCTGGTGCATCGTGAGGACCAGGTGCTGCATCAGGTTTGTAGCATGTGTATATGTTCCGGTAACGGTACACAGGAGCGGGTAGTGCAGGATCTCCTATGTTTAGTTGATTTATATTTGGTTTATTTGATTTGATTTCAGCTCCGCCACTGCCTCTGAGTCAGATAGGCTATGCTATCGTATTGCTATGTTTAGTTTGCTTTGTTGGAAGTTTATATTTAGGATTCCAGGTATGGAATGGTCATGTAGCACTGGCGTGGGCTGAGCACTGTTTGTTTGTTTCTTTCTTTGGTCTTGCAGGATTACAGGATTCCGGTATGTGCGCAGCTACTAGGAATGATCGTGATTGCAGAAAGGCTATCGCTCTTGGGTTTCGTATTTAAACAAGTCTCCTGGCTAGCGGGAAATAGCAGACTTCGACAGACCTTCAGTCTAAGAATACACTTGCTTGAAGGGCAATCCCTGAGTCTCTAAGTCCAATTTGTCCTGCAACTATTATCCTTCTACCTACCAGTCCCTAGAAGCCTGCCATAGCACCAGCGCTAGCAGGTCTACCGCCGGTTCTATTGTATTTTCGTTAGACAGGAATAAACCTGTTACATTTTTTTGCCTAGGGCAGGTAAAACCCCTTTGTTCTCAGGATTGGGAACAGCCTGGTAGGATTAATCACCCTTCCAGTATCTTGATAACTAGTTAGAAGCAAGAGCAGCAGGGAAAGGAACTCCCGGCTCAGGTGCTACATTCACAATAGCAGAACGCAGGAGCAGAAGCGTTACCAGGTCCGATAGAGCCTACAATCGTCCATCAGCAGAACCCACAGATGATACACCAGAACCAACTACACAGGAACCAACCCCTGGGCCTATGCCAGGCTCAGCAGATACACCAGCAAGAACCAGTCATCTCCTTCCAGGAGATCTAGATACAGATTCAGACGAAGACCATGACATCACAGCTGAGGAACTCATTCAAAGAGAAGCCCGGCGGCTTGAGGACAGAGCAGCAGCAAGAGCAGCAGTACAGCAAACTTCGGAAACTGAACGCCTACCAGAACGCCCCACTACAGGCAGGTGGCGAGCACCCAGCATTCTAGGAGTCTTTAGAAGTCAGACACCAACTCGAGCGCCCTTCCGAGAGCATAGAGAGCAACAACTACCCAGTACATACATCCCAGACACACCAGAAAGACCCTCAAGATCCCGGAGCACCAGAGAGCCCCCTGAACGACCAGACCCACTACCTCCAGACCCAGACCCACTTACAGGCACTATGGCAGACCCAGGCCCGGCCTGGTTGCCATCTCCCAAGCTCCCCAAACCGCCCATGTTTAGCAGTGAAGGAGAAGACCTGAAACCAGACAAACTTAAGCGATGGCTTAGACCAGTCAAAAAGCACCTAGCAAGATCAGGACTGAACGACGACTCCCCTGGAGTGGCGGACTACTATGGCGCCTACACAGATGGGAAGGCCAACAACGCTTATCAGACGCTAGACAGAGAAGTAGAGGACCTAACTCTAGTGCAGTTAAGCCAACGCCTTCAGCAGCTATTTGAAGCCTCTACAAACACCGATGACACCTATCATAAGTGGCAGAATATCCGCCAGACAGCAGGTGGACAGCCAGCATGCATAACGAAGATAGCTGGAGAGCTAGCGGACCTAAAAGGATCTCTTCCAGCAGGATCTATCTCAGACTATGCACAGAAGCAAAGATTTCTCGATGCTATGGATTCTAGACTACGCCGTAATGTTGAGCCCCTGCTCAGACCAGAAGATACCTGGGACCAGATGGTAGCTGTGGCAGAACGCTATGATGCCATGTACAGAACTGGCGGCTACAAAGGCAGCGATAGAAGCCAAGCTTCTAGCAGCAAAACCCATACACCAAAGAAAGAGAATACCTACCGCAAACCCTCTACCACATCAATGCCCAGGAACACAGGCAAAGGAAAGGCCCCCGCTAAGAAGAAAACCTATACCAAAGAAAGAGAATACCTACCGCAAACCCTCTACCACATCAACGCCCAGGAACACAGGCAAAGGAAAGGCCCCTGCTAAGAAGATGACCTATACCAAGTCCAACAAGCCCAGTAAGGCTGAAATGGATCGACGCAAGGCAGAAGGAGCCGGTTTCTACTATGGCGAAAGCGGACACATGGCAAATGAATGCCCAAGGAAAGAAGTTAAGACCAACCATGTTCGCCTCTCTGAGGAAAGTCCGGACAGCAGCGTAGGTGGATATGAGCCCGATACAGACAGCACACAGGAGCTAGATGGCAGCGGCTCTATCAGAACCTACAATACTACAGTAGGTACACCTAAAGGCAGGCCATTCCAGGCACTCGAATTCACTATCAACATCAATGGCAAGCCGGCCAGAGCCCTCGCTGATACAGGAACCATTCGTGATACCCTGATATCCAACAAATTCGTTACCACATACAACATCCCCTACACAGCTAGGCAGAATCCCGTCACCCTGAAGATGGCAGTCAAAGGATCGCGATCAACTAGCAACTTCTCTGTTGAGGTTATGATTCAGCTAGGCAAGATGAAAGTCGACAAGGTACCTATGCTGGTCATGCCAGTATCAGACTATGATATCCTCATCAGTATGGACGATCTCATAAGACTAGAAGCTGTCATCGATTGCCAAAAGAACAGCATCTACTTCTCCAAGTACAAGGTCAGAGTGACCTGTGACGGAAGATCTAGAGAGTCTAGATCAGCCATGACGAAACCTCAGGAAGTACCAGACTTCCTGGCAATGTTTCCCAAGGTATTTGTCAAAGAAGCACCTGAGGAACTGCCACCAGTATACAAGATAATGCACAGGCTAAGGCTCATAGACCCGAGGAAGCTTTTGAAGACACCCACTTTCAAAGCGCCACAAGCCTTGATGCCCAAATACAAAGCATGGATCACCAAGCAGATGAACGCCCGTATCCTCCATAGGACTAGTGTGCCCGGAGGAGCCAGCATGTTTGTGGAAGCCAAAAGCAATGACAGAATCTGACCCCTGGTAGACCTCCGCTTCCGGAATGATAACACCCAGGCCGATCACACACAGATCCCAGAACAGAACACTATATAAAATGCGTTAGCCAGAGGACGATTCCGCAGCAAGATAGATCTCAGTGACGCCTATTTCCAGACCAGAGTACATCCAGATCATGTGAAGTACAACACTATCAAGACACCCTTCGGCGGCTTTACCAGCCAGGTCATGATACAAGGAGACTTGAATGCTCCCGGAACCTTTGTGAGAACTATGGAGGACCTATTCCATGACGTATTAGGCAAGAACATATGGGTCTACATTGACGATATTTTTGTCTTTAGTGACACCTTTGAAGAGCACGTTAAGGACGTTACCAACGCCTGCAGCAAGCTGCAGAACGCCGGCTATTATGCCAACCCAAAGAAAAGTGTTTTCTTTGCCACAAAGCTCGATATCCTAGGCCATATGATAGACGATGATGGCATCCACCCTGCACCAGAGAAAATCCAGTCCATAATGGACTGGACAAGGCCAGAAAGCCAGAAAGAACTGCGGTGATTCAATGGAATGGTAAATTATATCTCGCAGTCCATTCCCCATATCGCCACCATCACAGCCCCACTCACAGAACTGAGTGGGAACGCTGAATAGCTGTGGACGGATCTGCAGGAAGCAGCCTTCGAAGCGGTCAAGCGAGCTGCAGATAAGCACAAAGTCCTAAGACCGATTGACTATAATAAGCCAGATATGATATGGCTTTTTACCGATGCATCCCCTACAGGTACGGGCGCTTGGATAGGTCAAGGACCAACCAGAGATGCAGCCAGGCCTGCAGCGTTCCACAGCAGGAAGCTGACCCCATCACAAAGCAACTACCCCACACACCAACAGGAAACGCTCGCAATCATTGAGGCTATGGAAGCATTCGCTCCCCATTTGCTACACAGGCAATTTACAGTGGTTACAGACCACGAGAGTCTCACCAAACTCATGACACAAAAGAATCTCAATGGACGACAGCAGAGATGGCTAACGCACATCAGTCACTTTG
>Ga0307509_10004909_pt1 | contig 18945 bp, 9 predicted proteins | sample 10_EM_MG_FD_202245 | JGI IMG/M metagenome (GOLD analysis project Ga0307509, IMG submission 202245) | Populus trichocarpa ectomycorrhiza microbial communities from riparian zone in the Pacific Northwest, United States - 10_EM | ecosystem: Host-associated > Plants > Roots > Unclassified | place...
TTGTACTGAGTCCCCCATAGAACAGTCTGAAACTGTTAGCACACTCGAGAAATCTGCTAGGTTGCCTGAGCGCCTAATCGAGAACATGGGTTGTACTGAGTCCCCCATATGTGCGAGCCCTGTGGTATATCATGAAACGCAGCATACACCTGCAGCAGAGAGAGTACAAACGCAGCCTACACCTGCAGTGTGCCTGGATTCCCGGCCAGCACCAGTACCACCTCAAGCACCAGTAGCAGTTCCCCCACTGCGAAGATCTGGTCGCATTAGTTCACGAGTTGCACAGGTTGCTCTCGCTGATGGGGTTAAATCTGCTATAAATGACTATGAGGGCAGTCATGGAGAGGATCCGGCTTTTTATGCCGACGCTGCTGGTGAAGAGCATTGGAGAGCAGCAATGCGCAGCGAGTACCAATCACTGTTAGACAACAAAACATGGACACCGGAGATGCTGACGAGCTCTACTGTGCCAATCCTGAGTTGCAAGTGGGTTTACCGTACCAAGGTTGAGGCAGATGGTTCAATCCGTTATAAAGCCCGTCTAGTTGTACAAGGATTTGAACAAGTCGAGCATGGAGAAACATTTGCTCCGGTGGCTCGCCTCACAACAGTACGTATGCTACTAGCTGTGAGTGCCTTGAAAAATTGGCAAGTACATCATATGGATGTTACTACTGCGTTTTTAAATCCATCTATTGGTGATGAGATTGTTTACATTAGCCCACCTGAAGGGTTTGAGTGGCTTGATCCTGGCTTGTATGGCCAAGCAGGATCTCGGGTTTTGAGACTACAAAAAGCCCTTTATGGCTTGAAAGAAGCTCCCCGTCTTTGGTTTCAAGATATCGATGCTTACCTTCATTCTATAGGTTTTAAGTCATCTTTGAGTGACTCTAATCTCTACCTCTCGCCAGCAGTCATTCTCATTCTCTATGTAGATGACGTGCTCTTGGCTGGGTCTAATACTTCTAATATACAAAAGGTAAAGGCGAGGTTACTGCTAAAGTATAAGATGAAAGATTTAGGTCCAGTACGGCAGTTTCTAGGCCTCGAGATCTATCAATCGAGTGGGAGGATCCAAGTCAAACAGGAAAGATTTATTACAAGTATCCTAAGGCGATTTGGACTCGAGGACTGCAATGGCCTTTTTACACCAATGGATCCTAAACAACTTCGGCCTACTTCTGGAGCGGATGATCCTGTACTCTCTACTGAGGATCACCACTTATACCAGTCTATGGTTGGAAGTATTATGTATGCAATGACTGGAACCAGGCCCGATCTTGCCTATTCCATTTCGGTCCTTAGCAAGAGTCTGGCTCACCCACTAAAGAGTCATCTTGCTATGGCTAAACGCGCTTTACACTATCTAAAGCAAACCAAGGATCTTGGCCTCTCGTATGTGGGAACTAAGGATTCTAGGTCTACCATACCATATGGATTTACGGACTCAGACTGGGCTGGAGATACTGGAGACCGGAAGTCCACTGGAGGATACACCTTTCTGCTTGCTAATGCGGCTGTTTCCTGGAAGTCCAAAAAGCAGAATATGGTTGCCTTATCATCTACGGAGGCTGAGTATATTGCTTGTTCAGAAGCAGCTAAGGAAGCGATCTGGATTCGTCGTCTCTACTCTGAACTACTGACTATTTATCCTCCTTGTACTGCTCTTTGTCTTTATGCTGATAACCAGGGAGCTATTCAGCTGGTGAAGAACAATAAGTTTCACGAACGTACTAAACATATAGATACTAAATATCATCATGTGCGCGACACGCTTGCTCAAGGCCTTATTGCCATTGAGTATGTCAGCACACATGAGATGACAGCAGACATACTAACTAAAGCTTTGGTTCGAGAAACTCATTGGAAGCATCTTCATAGATTGGGTTTGTTCTAGCTTCCTATGTTCTACACCTTACATTGAACTTTTAGCTTTTGTTTCGCTCTTATGATTTGTTTTACCTTTTGTTGTCCCCTGTCGCAGTACTCTTTTTACCTACTACAGATGGTTTTTCCCACGAAGGTTTTCCACTGCAGAGGTTTTTAATGAGGCTGTGGGACTTGTTTTTCTTTCTATTACTACTTTGCATAGTTGAGGTTTTATTCTACTGTCTGCTTTATATACATGAATGTGGGGCAAGTGCGGCACTGTTTTATGTGCTTCTTTGGCCTGAGAGACCTTCGAAGCAGTGGGAGTGTTGAAAACTACAGTTCTATGGCCGCACTTGGTGCGGGATGTGCCAGCTCTCTCTGCCCGCAGTGGCCGCCGTGGTATACGTACGCACTAGTGAGAGGACGCGTCAGCCTGTATTTTTGTTTCCACCCCCTTGTTTCTACCTTTCTTCCTGTCTTCTCTCATGACACAACCTTTGCTCCTGTACACAACTTTCCTCCTAACTTTCCTTTTATCAACTCAACACAATCAATCAACGATCTTCATCTCCATTGAAGCGGTTCCACTCCACTGCGTAGAATCCTAACCGTAAATCATTTCCGTTACAACCATTATTTGCAACAGTGTGTTTGATTTCGGGAATGTTATGTATTCCAACGGGTGGGAGGTACGATAGTGGTGCCCTATATCAATCTAGCTATCTGCCGTTGCTGTCACCCGATGCATAAGGCAGCTGCGGAGTGTGTTCAACTCGGTATGTTCCGCTGATTTTTAGTCGAGCACGGATAGGACAATCTCCGGGAGCGGGGAGTCGGGTGACAAAAAAAAAACTCGGGCCATTGGCCGTTTTATTATACAACTTGTCCCCTTCTGCTAGGACGATGTCGGCTTTCACTCGGAGACAACTGCCTCACAACCCATAACAGCTGTCTTTTTTATATATTTTTTATAGAAACTCATAGCTTGACACTAACTTACCTATGTAAGAAAAAAAACTTCAAGCGATGAGAATGAATTTTTGCTTTCCATCCTGGAAAAAAATATTATTAAGGCTGTAAATTAATAACTCGAGAGTTTTTTTTTTTTTTTTTGTGCAATTAATGGCGCGGTAAGTAGGATTGGAAAGTATGATAGACTTGAGATTTTGTATGAATGAGGCTTCCTTCCATAACAAAAGATGAGTTACATGACAACCACCTTTCTTGTTGTAGGTTCTCTCTGGTTTCTCAAAAATTCCATAGACCCCTCTGAGTTAGCCAACTTTCTTTCTTTCTTGAAAAGCTACCTCTACCTGTTTCTCCAGGTTGACTCAGTCTAGCTTGAACTGGAACCCCTGGATTCATTGCCGGGGGGGATTAAATGGTTGGTTGGTAAAGAGTGGTCGGTTTTGGTTGTAAAATGGCCTTCGGATCGAGTTTTTCTATCACTAGACTTTGTGTACTCCATAAAAGAAGAAATATACTAAGTGAGTGAGAAAGGTCTCTGGAGACAAAAATCCAGCAGGGATGCATGAATGGTCCGGGAAACCTAGTGATACTAGCGGTTACCGCCATGTAAGACGCACCGGGGGTAAATGGGGATGAGGATTATATGAGCCGGCTGGGGAGGGAGGACAGTGAGTCCTAGAGGGCTATTCGAGCAGGATGTTTTGGTCATTCACTCGTACGGGGCTAGTTTGTTAAGGTGTTGACGACCTTGGCCTGGCAATGGGCAGGTAGCACGGAGATAGACTCAAAGTTCCCATTGGAACTTTAGTGCTGTGTAGGACAGTTGGGGAAGGTATCGTTATAAATTTGGTTATTCCTCTTGTCGTTCCCATCACACCACCGTTCTAAGACAAACCAATGGATGGCAGATAATAGGCACGAGTATGCACTTAAACATAATCAACACATCTTGATCTCCCCGTGGTGCATTACAAATTTCTCTATCCCTCTCCGCGCTCCTTTCCATCCCTCCGCACACATCTATGATGACGGTTTGAGAACATTTTCTATAAGTCGCTAAAGCCCTGGAATGATCCTCCTAACTCCAGGGCCACCCCGCCGGGCTCCCGCAACCAGTGTTCCGAGCAGTCCAGTTCAATCCTTTTTCTACTCCGCGGAGGGGATGTAGGTAACCTAGGGCCCCTGGAATGATTTTAGTTTTATCACCTCTGATCCGAAGTGATCGATGGAGTTTTTTTTTTCCCGTAAAATTTCCAGAAAAGCCCAGGTATTCCGACGAGAATCGACTTCGGTAGTATTGGTAGTTTTGGTTAAAAAGAGAACGATTTAAAGAAGCGTTTGAAGGAGTGAAAAATTGAAGGTAGGAGAGGAATGAATTAATTCTGTCTTATTCTTAATACCTGAAGGACTTGAAGATCTATTTATTTAACCTTCTCTTGTAGGAACTACGTTTTACTTCCTCTGCTGCATTTCATCATAATATATCACTCGTAGTTTGGCCTATGGTGCCCTGCAGTCACCAGCCATCACTGGCCGCCCCTCGCCCTCCCCCTCATTTTTTGTTCCCTTGACCCCGGTAGTCATCCTGTAGCCATCCCCCATAGTCCTTTCCTTTCATACACCCTACAATTTTTTTGATACCCCTTGTGGTCCCCCCCCCACACAATCCCCACGGTCATGCCATCTCCCGTAGCCTCTCCCTTTCCGTCTACCAGCGGGGTGGCTGTCCGGTGTATTCGATTGTACCGACAAAGGCACAGCGTGTCCGGCCCGGTGGTGGTGGTCATAGCAAAGGCAGGTAGCCGGCCATGTGATTTGCCCTACACAAAACCAGGCAAAAACATCCGGTCCGGTCCGATCCGGTTCCCGCCCCGCCTGGTTGGCGTTATCCCCGCCCGTCCCTATAGAGCCCCCCCCCCGGAGGGCTCGGAACAACTGTCTGTAACACCCTAAGTCGACCGCCATCCTTCCGCATCGTGTAACGAAAGAGAAGAATTACTTCTTTGTTCCACAATAATAAACTGAAGCTTTTGGTGGTAAGGACAAGTATAGGGTTTAGGATCCTCAACTCGGGTATAATATAGAAGGGCAAATGCGGGTGGGTTGATCGGAATTTTTTTTTAACACTAGCATTAACTTAAGCTTTTTGTTTTCCACATGTGTGATGCTATGATAGCAAACAAATTTCTTCCTAATACAGCAAGGGGGGCCGGATGGCGCAAGTTGTTGTTGAGGAAATAGGAAACCGTGCGAGGGCACGAATTCGGGCTGTATCTTTCTGCACGTATGCTAATTACCTAAACATCCAGATCACACTCTCATTGTGGTAACCATGTAACGTTACTCACCATAGAGCGCTTATCTCGTTAGATTCACGGTATGGGAGGAACTCATTGTTGTGACGATATCATAAGTTTAATGTTAGCGCCCATTGGGTCTAGGTTTTGGTTGTGGCGTAGCTCGTATTGTGCATGATATATCATTCGCAGAAAGCCTTTTTCTCTTGTATATTGGGCATCGTTATTTAGGCCACCTGCATATCATACAGCCTGTGTCAAAGTGGTGTCTAAGTCATAGGGATTGGTATGGTAAGTTGCCCCGTATGTGTTTCTTGGGACCTGGTAATTCTACCCGGAAAGCTAGTTGCCGGCACCACTTGTGGTCTGTAGAGCTCTTAAAGTGGCAGTGGACGGTTTCTGAGTATGCCAGTATGACATGTGCTTGAGACGACCCTGCAACATTTTTTTAAGAATGTTACCCGGGTGTTGTACCGGTATTTCTGGATCAGATTTTAGGACATGAAGAAGGATGTGCTAGCTATCCAAAAAAAACACCGAAAGGTTGAAACTATGATACATTACTCTCTATCTCTTATAGCGCTCTATATCTCTATCTGATCTGGGGATAGATATTAGGGCATTAACCACCATCTACCCTCACCCGGGGAAAAAGTGGTTCGCCGGGCATTTTTTAATGCCAGACTACATCCACTCGACCGCGGTTCAAACTTGAGATGTTCGCTGTTTCAGAGGAAAAGGTCTGATAGTATCAAGCGCTGCAACTGGTATATTCAACCTTAAATAGGGGGGGAGGGATACGACATAGGTGACGGATGGGTTGTTGAAACTAAGCTAAAAGAGAGACCAGTAAAGCGAAGACGCTGACAAATAGAGGACAGCAATCGAGGCAGTGGGGTTAGAAGAAGAAGGAAAAAAAACCTCACTTTGGATCCGGAAAGCAAAGTTCTTCTTCCCCAATTTCTAGTGAAGGCGGGTTCTATGTACAGTAACTTACACACTTACCTCGATTTCCTAACCGATCCGTGCGAATGGAAGTCATATTTCTACTAACTTTACCGATAAACTCTATGTTTCAGAGGTCAGAGTGGGACATTTGCAGCTGGTGGCTTGGGCTTGCCTCTTGGGTGGGAGGTGGCTCCAAGTTCCGGATTTTCCCTGAGGTGTAAACAATTATTACGGGTATTCTGAAGGGAGAGTTCCCGAGGCTTGGGCCAAAGGATCAAACGATAGTGGATTCGGTGTAACGAGATGTATAATAACGCCTCATGGGGGATTTTCTAGTGAAATTTAGGCTTTAGGCTTAAGGTATATATGAACATGCAGTGCGAGGTATGGTGGGTGGGATTGAGGAATGGCACATCCGCAGATCTGAGTTGACTTGACTAAAATATGCGGCAGTATTATTTCTCAACTTTCCTTCCATTCAATGACGTCTGATATCGGCTGGCCGGGGATCTGTGGCGTTGAAAAAGACAACTATTCCTACTATATAGTCTTTGGAGATGTTGCCGTACCTTTTAACAATGTTCGGTTGGTAGGCCCTTTAAATGTAGAATACTGTAAGATCTCAGGTATATTGTAGTTCAACGAACCTGCCTGGACTAGCCGCACAGTAGTTTTCAGAGGGTTAAATAGCCCAAGAAGGCGTACAAAGATGCTTCCTTACATTATCAGGCCCTGTTCTCAAGCTTACTACTAATCGGAGGGTCTGATTTTGCTACACGACTAGCCTAGGTGAGTTTGTTAGACTAGGATATATACCTGAGATTTTAAGGTACTGCTATCAAGGCGACCTATCGCCGAGGTGGAAGAATACAATCCCTGAATTATTGAAATGTGGTGACTATCTGTATATACGGGATTCGATATGCCTCGTTGTCTAATACCCCCAGGCCCTAAGCTAGGAGTAGATCGCTACGTGCTCCCAATCGCAAACGCATATCATAGCATCTCACTCGAAGGCTCACGTCAATAATTGTCTTTTAGTATGTCTATTCAGACTCTAGAACCCACCGGAATTGCAGGTTTTCAAGCTAGTATTACCTAACCACCATAGGTGGAAACAACATGGAAAACATTCAAAAAGTAATTTGTCTAATAACATCCATCCAAAAAAAAAGTGTGGGATTTTTCCCTTCAATTATATCCCTTGCGATGTTAACAGTACCGATTTTCCCTACCTCACGCTAGAATGCAATCTAAAAAACTAGCTTCCCGTTTTTTTATTATTTTTAGATATGTCAATTGAGTGGTATCGAAAGCATTTTAGGTCAAGTTGTGGTGCAGATCTTTTTTCATCGATAGGAGAACTAAACCTGATATGAGAGTGGTGTTAGCCATAGCTGTGAGGTAACTAATGCACCTCTTGATACTTACTTAACCAACGTCCAGATTCATGTGATAGCTTTAAACCTTTATGAGGTTGAATCTACCAATCAAAGAAATACGCTAACTTCACTAGTGCCTCTTTAGCACCGTGTGGGGAGATTCGGCGCCATCAACACTACAGGGGATAGTAGTGAGGAGTGGAATGTCCTTTTCCAAAAGGTACGTTCTAATACTAGGGTTATTTGTATGGGAAAGCTACATCACAACACACCTTACACAGTTCATGTGTCTACAGCCCTGTACAAACTCCAAACAAAAGCCCGAAATTGATAAATGCGGTATTATACTTCAGATATGGTATGTTTTTTCGAAAAAATTCCAAGACTGAGTTTCAATATATCTGGAAATATAACAGCTCAAGGACCTGCAATTCTGGTGCTTTTTGGTCTCTAATTATCTGGTTACCAAACGACCCCCAATCGATGTCCCCCATGCAGCGTGACAGCTCAGAGCCAGCAGTCTGTTCGTCTCAACCCTGTTACAATCCGCACCAAGTAGACCCTCGTATCGCAACTCTACTCGAGTAGCTGGTCAAATTTATCTGCACATTTCAAGCCATGCCTGCAGTCACTAAATCCCTGCAACAAGGAATCCATCAGCCCATTGCGATCACGGATTTCCGAAGTGGGCGTTCACTGGTTGAGCCCTATTTGGATTTGCACTTTAGGTAAATTTAGTTTATCAGGCACCACAGTAAGTTACTGGTGGCACAGTGGATACGATACATATGCTGTAACCACACTCATGATCAGGAACAGCCGCCTGATGGTCAGGTTAGCAATCAACATTTCACTCGCGCTATTTTCATTGGATCTTGAATCACGTTATCGCTTGGTGAGCATAGCCCCTGTGATCTGATCCTTTAGTACTCGCAGATAAACGAACTTTGACAAGCGCGGCGAACTCCGCTTCTCTAGAAACACTGCAGTTTTATACGAGACCCCGAATATTAGGAATTGACAGTATCATGCTCGTAGAAGCTTCCACTTTCAGTTATGTGGGCTAGTATGGCCGACTATCCCGCCGCCCCTGTCGGACAACATGCATGGCTAGGTAGGAGAGGGACCAGGAGCAAAAGAATTGCGCCGGCCCAAAGTTCTCCGGAGCATTAAAATACGGTACGGTACGGCTGAGTTATTATGGTTTCCCCAACATTTGCTTATCTTTCGCCTCAGCACAGATTCCCTGTTTCTAATTCCCCTGGGCAAGCCTTTCAGGATATGCAGGGTCGGCGCCGTTATTGGAGTACGATGAAATACCGTATCAACTGAGGAGAACCGCCTGGTACTAGTATGATACGTTCAAATAAGATTTTTAATCTTAGTTGTGTCTTGAAATCGCAATAAAGCGCCATAGGCTAACTCTTTATAGCCAGGACCAAGTCTTTCAAGGCAGTGATTTTGACGCAATTGCAAGTCTCACCTCAGCCGCTTATTTCAACGTGAGAGTGTTATTAGGTGGTTCTCCCCAGTTAATGCGGTATACCCCACTCGACACAAACGACAGTGGTTTAAGGATGACCGAAACCGCTTGCTTTGCTATATCTTACTGCCGTGAGGGCAAGTGCTCATTGACCACCGCTCAACTTGGCACTCGTCAGGGAGAATCATTAGAACGTTGCTCGCAAAAAGGTTCAATGGAATTTATTTATCATCAGTATAACTATTGAGGCTTCGTGGGTATCCAATTCGGTGGGATCAGCGAGGGAAGGCACTCACAGAGAGTGCTTCAGCATCGCATCCGAGCTGGGTGAGTGTTGTTCTCATAGTTACGTTCTTACAGCTACGAAACCTGCTGTTACAAAGCTGAAAGTTTTTTGTAGTGGCTTGAGTAGATTTGGCTATACGTCGACGTGTCTCAAAATGCTTGGATATTTTTATATTTCTGGGTTGGCTGGCAAATTTTTATCCAGATGTCGTGTCCTTCATATGGTACTAAGAGCAGCGCAGTATATTAGAGCTTTCATGTGATGCTGCGCCGCTCACATGGAGGAAAACAATGTAGTCTGGGGTGTACCGCGTGGTATGCTCGGGAATCGCATAGCGGGATACCACAGGGTTCCTAAAAAATCGTCCACAGCCTTGGGAAATTTTAACTTTCAACGAGTGTATGGGTATGCGGAAATCCTCGCCTAGACTTTTTAAGTTCCGGGGATTTGAGTATGGGGGAATAGAGTGTTATGCAGTGCTAAAGTTATATTAGAGTTCTATGGAGCGCCAAACAAAACGTACAGTGCTTCCTCTTGAGCCACATTTTCTCTTCCTCCAAGTAACCTCCCCGTTTGTAGAAGTGGAAAAAAAAGCTCGATCCGGGGCAGGATGGAGTTTGAATAACGGCGCAAGGGCGTTGTTGGGATACAAGCCCCTCTCCTATGCTCGCTCAGCCGGGGTTTTATATCTCCGAATTTTGAGCAATGTCACGAGTCGACACGAAGGGGTGCGGGGCGAGCGCAAGATGCCGGTGGAGCCATTTCCGTTGGCCTTGGTTAGGCACTCAGGTCAGGGTACTTGAAGTCACTGGAGCCAACGGAGCTTCACGAGGATTCAGTGGTGAGAAACAAGTACCAATGTGTTGGCAATATCAAGCGAAACGGCGATAATTTACTTGCATCTCTCCAATTATATTTTATATTTCTTGCTGGTCGCAGTGCATCCCTTTTGATGCCCGCTCGATTCGCGACGAGGTGTGACTTGGTCTTGTCTCGCCCAAGAAGATTGAATGAAGATCAAGGACCCCTTGTTTCGCCGGGACGACAGGGATTGACACGTCCGCTGTAAATTTGGTCGAGCACCGGTACTATTCTCGAGCTCAGTCTCTTCCACACCGAGAAAGGACGAAAAAGCAAGTCACTCGAAGAGTCGCAGATCATCGACTAAAACTGTCCGGACGGCCTAGGAGCCTTTGTCCGCTGATACCGGTCCCGTACTCGTGCTGTCGTGCCGGTATTACAGTGTCTTCCGGTGTCGCGAGATTCTCATGTCGCGAGAGTAACACTTCTCTTTGTAGTATGATAGGTTGAGCTTTGTGATTCCTATTTTCTGTGCGGGTACTCACAGTGCGAGAATCTCGCGATGCTGGAATAGACAGGAATGATTTCTCACAGATCAGCTCCCCTTGGTGGAATTCTCGGGAGGGGCAAGCGAGCTATTCCTGTTATGGAGTGTTAGCCGAGATCTCCGCCCTCGCACAGAGCTTGTAATACGGGTAGCATGCTCGGCGGCGGCGTCATTGTCCTTCCTGTTTCTTCAACCCCCCACCCCTCCCATGCCTTTGCTTCTCCTGTAATCTTTGAAATGCCCAGGACAATACGAGCATGGCAGATCCATTCCTAACTCTTCCCGCTTAACCGGCTGGAGCAATTGTATGGGAGGAGGGGAAACGTCAGAAGCAAAACGCAGGAATTCTACAGGATAACCGAATATTCTGCGCTGTTGAAAATGATGCTCTTACCAGTACCGTCATCATAAGAGAGGAGTAAGGTTGGGAGAGAACTAGCCCTGGAAATAATTTCCTCTAAATTCGGAACCCATAGCCAAGGCTCATGCTAAAAAAATCGAGATAATAGAATGATTATCAAATTTTTCGGCGAAGGGAGGAAGGAATGCTAGGCTATTTTATCCCTTTCGTATGGGATGATGGCGGGCAACGCACCAAAAGTCACCATAAAATTCCTGAGCTATCATAGACCCCCAGCCTTTTGAAGTTGGGGTATGAGGGAAGTGCTTTGCACAAAAGTTCCCTCAGGAACAAGAAACATATAAAAAGTCCCCCTACAACACGTGATCCCCCCACACACACTACGATACTACTCAGCGCTGGGCGCCGCTCTAATAGCTCCCCTAGCCAGCTTCTTGTCCTACGTTTCTTCTCTTTCCGTCTCCCTTCTTGCCTCTTGTCCCTCCTCCCATCTGGCTCCGTATCCTTGCATCTTCCGCCGACCCTCAGACCTTTCACGCTCCTTAATATTTACTCAATTATTTCTGGTCTCTATAAACTCACTTGCATGTGCCCTTCCTTCCCATTTCCTTGGCCTCAGCCATAGTCTCCGGTTGTGTTGACTCCATCTTGTCCATTTTATCCAGGAGGGGTGCGTTCTTGGATTTGGGTTTTCCGTTTCTTCTCTGTTTAGCTCTTTTGTATTCACTCTTTTCACTAGCTCTCAACTTTTACACACGTAGGCTCGTGTTATTTAGTTCTCCTGTAAGTCCCGCTGGTATCCTCAAAATTTTGAGTGATATTGGATTCCTTGGTTCTCCCAAGCATTCAACAAGTGTTCACGCTATTCAATTCGCATTTTGCCAAGATGACTGATACACGGGGTTCACTGGTAAGCTTCTTTAAAGCTTCTCCTTTCATTGGCTTTGGGATACTAGAAGCAGCTAACATTGATTGTAATGCGGCATACAGATAAAACTTATTTCCGTACTATTACTTGTACTTCCACTTACTTCCGCCTGGTCTGTTCGCGGTCGTAATCTCGGACATGAATTCGACAGCGAAATTCGCGACTGGCATAATACAGACGTGCGTGTAGATACCCACGCCGAGAATGAAACTACATACACTGCTAAGACCTTCTGGTTGTCTGCGATTACGCATTGTGGAGCGCCGGCTTTCAATCCAAACTCTACCGGATATAAGGTCTTTCGTAACGTTAGGGATTATGGCGCCATAGGTGTGTGAACACCTTAACCTACTTGCTCCGAATGGCAGAGTAATGTATGTCATGGAGAGAGTCTAACAAACTACTGTACTATAGGTGATGGAACTACCGATGATACTGTAGCTATCAATAATGCTATCGCTGATGGTGGACGCTGCGGAAAGGGTTGTGATTCATCGACTATCACTCCTGCGCTTGTTTACTTCCCGGCTGGAACATACCTTGTCTCAAAGCCTGTGGTTGCTATGTACTACTCACAGTTGATCGGTGATCCATTGAACATGCCAATCATCAAGGGTGCTCCGAGCTTTCAAGGCATTGCTATAATCGATTCCGACCCTTATGAGCCTGACGGAAGGTCAGTCCTCCAGGCATTCCCAACACAAGAGTATAGCTAATCCGATGACAGCAACTGGTACACCAATCAGAACAACTTTTTCCGTTCTGTCAGAAACTTGGTCATCGACACCACCGCCATGCCCTTGGGCGCCGGCACTGGCATACATTGGCAAGTGGCCCAAGCATCCTCCCTCATTAACCTGCGCTTTGAGATGTCCCAGGCAGAGGGTAACTCCCATCAGGGTATCTTCATGGACAATGGTTCCGGAGGATTCATGTCAGACTTGGTCTTCAACGGAGGCAAATTCGGAGCATTCTTTGGCAACCAACAGTTTCTGACCAGGAATCTCGAGTTCAACAACTGTGGGACTGCGATCTACATGAACTGGAATTGGGCATGGACTCTCAAGTCTGTTAGAATTAATAAATGCAAGATTGGTCTTGATATTACCGCTAATGGGCCGGCCCAACAGGCCGTCAGCTCTGTCATCCTTCTTGACTCTTCTATTGCGGATACTCCTATCGGTATTGCTACGGTCCGCGGAAATTCTAGCGGTTTTGCCTCGGGTGGAACTCTCATCCTTGATAACGTCCAGCTCACTAACGTCGGGAAGGCTGTTGCCAACCCTACCACGGGCGCCACCAATCTCGCCGGAGGGTCTCGCACGATCGATATGTGGGGGCAAGGGAAGGACCATTCCGAGAGCAACATTGGCGGAAGCACTGTACAAGGTGACATAAACCGCGCATTTTCGAAACCAACCCCCCTCCTCACCAACGGACAAAAGACCGTCTTTGAGCGCTCCCGTCCACAATATCAAGACCTCGACGTCTCCCACTTCGTCTCGGTGAAGGATAAAGGTGCCAAGGGCGACGGAATCACTGATGACACCGCCGCAATCCAGTCCATCCTGGACACCCACGCCGGAAAAGTCATCTTCTTCGATCATGGCGCATACGTCATCTCCGAGACGGTCAATGTACCAATGAACACCCGCATCGTGGGAGAAGTGTGGCCGCTGATTCTCGCAAACGGTGACGCCTTCAAGGACGTCAACAACCCCATCCCCGTCTTCAAGGTGGGGGAGGAAGGGGACACCGGTGTCGTCGAGATATCCGAACTCATCTTCGAGACCCAGGGCCCGCAACCTGGCGCCGTCCTGGTGGAATGGAACTCCCGGGACCCCGCTGGGCAGCAAGGCGTCAACGGCCTCTGGGACGTGCATTTCCGCGTCGGGGGGTCAAGGGGTACTGATCTCGGGCCCGATAAGTGCGCAAAAAAGCCCGGGCAGAATAATACCCCTGACCCAAAATGCTTCGGCTCCTTCATGCATCTGCACGTCAGGGAGACCGCCAGCCTCTACATGGAGAATATCTGGGCCTGGACGAGCGATCACAACCTCGACGGACCGGATTTCGGACAGATATCCATCTACAATGGTCGTGGAATCCTGACCGAGACCACTGAGGGCCCCGTGTGGTTCTACAGCACCGCTGCAGAGCACAACGCCGTGTACCAGTACCAATTGCAGGAGACGAAGAACATCTTCATGACAATGATTCAGACGGAGACTCCGTACTGGGAGAGCAACCCTATGGTCACAGCGCCTTTCCCTGTAAACTCCGCCTTCAACGACCCGACATACTCCGGATGCACGGCGAAGACGTGTAAGTCCTGGGCCCTCCGCATCGTCGATTCCACGGATATACTCATATACGGCGCCGGGCTGTACTCGTTTTTCGAGAACTACGATCAGCAGTGCGTGAATTCACATACCTGCCAGGACTCCATCGTCTCGCTCGAGGGGAATAACCAGCTAAGCCTGCTCAACTTGAATACCGTTGGGAGCAAGAGTATGATTGACATTGATGGAAAACCGAGCATTACCGCAGCCGGGCATGAGAACCCGTTTGTTAGGACTTTGATGAGGTTCGATTCTGTTTGAGTTTTGGATGCGCAAGGATGGACGGAGATCGCTCGAGTTCCACCTTCCTCTACAAGTCTATTTGAGCCTGGTACCCGGAGCCCATTTTCGTTTTCCCCTCTGTTCCTTTTTTCTTTTTTGGTATTTATTTCTATTTTTTATTTTTACTTTTACAAAGCTACAAGCCTTATTTATTTCCTTGACGTATACCCCCCGATATTACATTGATTATATGGGATGATGTGAAGTAGAGCGGAGCGGCAGACGGGGTAAATCTTTGTGCAAAATATTGTTTATTACCCGATTTTTGGTCTTGGTTGCTGGGCTATCATATGTTGTACTGTACTCGCACCCGCAATCTCCCCTCGACGGAAGTGAGGGGGGGTGGTGCCGAAAATAAACCCCGTCGTCACCAGTTGCGTTTTTTGGAGTATCATTCTAGTGCGATCGTAATTTACTGTCTATAAATATGCTACCCTGCGATAGCAGTTTTGCCCCCATAATCATTTCTCCCTGAGCAGATAATTCGTAATGATTATATATATCGAAATAATAATAATCACGTTATAACTTGGGGTGTATGATAGCTATCTTTTGGCAGGAGGGATGAGAACGCGGTTTCCTGTCATTACTTCTCACTCGGTTTGGAATTAGTTGAGGCTGGCCCGTCTGCCGGCCTATTACATATTATTATGTAGGCATGGCGTAGAAGAGGCCGTTTCTTCCGCGAGGCGTGGCTGCCTGTCCCCGGGCGCCTCAAAGTCCTAACTTGGCACAGTACCGGCTCCTTTTTTTCTCTTGCGATTTCAACGATTTCTTGCCTGCTCTGTTTTGACGTTGATAGGCTGCGATTGTGATGTGCGATAGTGTTTACGATACTAGTACTACAATGACGCCAAGCTTGGGTTCCGCTAGTGTTTATTTCGCGCTATGATAGTTCTTTGGCTCTAGGACGGGTTGGGGGGGGTTCCTAGCCGTATGTCCATGCTCAACGCTCAGCACCAGCACTTAAAACCGCTGTGTGCCTTAGGCCCTGGTCTTGAGAGATACCGGTACGGACAGCGGAACGTGCGGAGCGCCAGTCCGGACCGAGTGAGAATCTAGGTAAACCTGGAGGGGACCATCCTTGGTGACGAACTGAGGCCGAGCACCCAATCTGGGGTCCCCACTCCGGAGACACAAATCCAGCATAGCGAGTAGACTTCATGTGCACTATGCCTTGGGAAAATACAAGAGAGAACCCTCACGTAGCCCAGAATTCCCCGATATAAACCTCAATGTACATACTAGCATTGTTCTCAATTCGGGGTTTAATTCCAAATAATAACAAACTACTTAAGCTTAGTTTTGAGTTTCTGAGTTTCTGGTGGGAGTAAAGGGAGAGCAAAAAAGAAAGAAGAAAAAAAGGTATGATAGAGGCCAAGCCAATCCTTGGTTCCCCAAACCGGGAGCCAATCTTTTATTATCTTGACGTCCCCACTAAAGCAATTCTATTTTTCTTCTCCCCCCCTCCCGTTTTTTTCCAGCAATTTACAAACTGTAAGCTCAGTATGCAACCATACGCTGGTATGCAAACGCAGACAAAAGATGGGGGTGAGAAAGTTTCAACACTAGACTTGCCCTGGTATGCGCTTGTCTGGGGCCGCATAATGATTTCATCTGGAAAAGAAGAAAATGAGTGATACAGTGTGACTTGCTGAGGAAAACCGACAAGATTACGATTTTCTTTGCTGGGTAACCTGTGATGGTATAATAATCCCAGTATCATAGTAGCACATTATATTAGGAGCAGAGGGGAGCACAGGCGACGGGAAGAGCACATGTATGATGGAGGAACACTGAAGTGTGGACGGGTGAACGGATGAATAGGGTTACGCATGTAGAGTTTTCACTACTTAAGGTGAACCGTAGCTAGCAGCCTCCATAGAGAATACAACCAGCAACATCCTTCTCCTATCGTCACACCTACACGATCGTGCCACCACCCCCATCAACCCGGGATTGCCTTCTGGGGGACCGGGCCCAGCTCGAACTCCTAGTTTCCCGACCTAGCTTAACCCAACCCAATCCCAGCCCGGACTAACCCAGGCACCGTGGACTCAACTACGAGGCTTGGTGGACTTCGACTCCCAGGTGCCGTACATCCTTGTGAACCCCTTCAACACGGCCCACGTGAGCCTTAATGCTATCAACTTTCGTGTCCATGTTGTCGATCGTACCCTGGTGTCCTTGGCGGCAGTCGCTAATGAGACTACTGGTTGTAGCTATGGTAACGAGAACCCTAAAGAGAGGTGGTTTTCACTGATTAGTTATTGGATCAGCCCAGGATGGATATGTGCCACTTGCTTGTCTCAAGCCCCTCGAAAGGAACCGTAGTCTTCACTATGGGACTCCTTGCTGCTCTCCTGCTCTTAGAGCCACTCTCCCATTGGCCTGTTATCCCCGTCCAACGCCTTCATGACATAGTTCCGGCTTTCTAAGACCATCGACTAGCAGTAGCGGACTTCCACTACAAGGTGTCGTACGTATTTTCAAACCTCCCGATGTCGACCTGGAGGGCCCAGGCTGCTAGATAGTATTTAGTTGGCGGTGGCTATAGAACGGACGGGGGGGACGCGGTGGTATTCATGGCGATTATTATGGATGCCATAGGGTTGATGGAGGAGTTTTTGTGACTGACTGAGCCCCCGAAGCAACATGCGAAGCTAGAAAGCTAGTCTTCGATACCCCACCGTAAGAACTCGAAAACCGGTAGATGGGTCAGGTACCAAGTAGTCCAAAATACCCTCCTCTGGAAAAGGGGAGAAAGACACCAGAAAATAGCTCTCCGAGAAGGAAAAAAAGGGAAAAAAAACACAAGACAATACTAGGAGAGACAACTCCAACGTCCTAGCACATGGTCAGACTATTCGTGCTCTTACATAGCGAGTTGGACAACGCAGTGTACCCGACTAAGGTTAGACACCCTTATCGAGTTGTTGGGTCTGGGACTCGAATGAAGGATTGTGTCTGAAATTGTGACGATTTCATAACTAGAGGTGATACTACATTAACTGGCGAGAATTGGCAAACACTTTTACGTTGAGATAATTCAATAATAATATTCAAACTACATAGTTAGGGAGCGACCACCCATCCAGGCATGCACAACCCATAGCATTACAATCCCGAGGTAAGCCAACTCAATTTGCCTATCTTGCAGTACGTGTACATATGAAAAGCACCACCCGCGCGACATGTTGAGATAAGAAGCTGCTGAGGTGAAACATACTGTACTTGTAGCCTACAGTACAATTGCGTCAAAACCAGAGCCCTGAAAGGCTTAGTCCTGGCTATAAAGAGTTAGCCCATAACCTAACGTTTTATTGAGATTTCGAGACAAAACTAGGGTAAAAATCTTTCTTAATCTTACTGGCACCTGTCCATTATTCTGGCCAGCAAATGAGGCAGTGTTAGGGGTTGTGTTGTGCTAACAAACAAGATCAGAGTTTTATCGAGGTTCAAGAAAGCTGGGAAGAAAATTAAAAAGAAGAATGGGAGGAAGGAGAGAGGGCGAGGCACTATATAGGGCACTATATAGGGAAGCAAACATAAGGAAATAATCAGAGTGCAGGAGTATCCGAAAAAACAGGTCAAGTTTTAGTGTAATTAGGGGAATTTGAAGTCATAGAAATTCAGATGGAGTAGCGAGGTATCTAGACGATTGAGATCCGGGATAGCCTGGCGTGAGTGTATTTGAGTTCTTATAGTACAGTATTGATAAACAATACACAAAAACCACATGCAAAAACCACACTGACAAGAATTAAAGGTTTAGAAATACGGCATTATTTAGATAGCTTGCTAGTAGCTTCAGCCCCCCAATTCATCCTAAAACACAACAACTACAGGTACCCATTTACAGAATGGCTATTGGTTACTCCACCTGGCTTTAGGACACAAATTTCAAGCACTTCACCTGCAGCACCACTGCATACCCCCTCCTACCATTTCCTCCCCTCTCTAGTTCGCCTCTTCAGACTACCTTACCCAGTGCTGCATATCAACACCCTTAATTACACCCTGATTTGAGTGGGAAAGAAGCTTGCTTTGAGTGACTTTGGGTAAAGAGAACAGCTATGGGAAAGTGGTCAAAAGGGAAGAAGGACAGCAACAGGGGAAAAACAGCTCCGACAAGAAAAACAAAGAAGGGAATAGTACTAGTAGCACAGCAGTACTTCTTCTTCTCTTTTGACAACTTTCTCATAGCCGTTCTCTTCACTCAAACTCACTCACAAAACAAGCTTCCTTCCCACTAAAAGCAGGGTGTAATTAAGAGTGTTGATACACAGTACTGGGTGAGGTTGTAACCGGTGCAGGTTACTAGTTTAGGTATGGATTTGTTTTATGTATTTGTTTCAGGATACGAGTTCAGGAGACTTGTATGCCTTGTTAGTTTGTTTTATGTTTTGTTTTAGGATACGAGCTCAGGAGACTCGTAAGCCTTGTT
>Ga0307509_10004910_pt1 | contig 18944 bp, 20 predicted proteins | sample 10_EM_MG_FD_202245 | JGI IMG/M metagenome (GOLD analysis project Ga0307509, IMG submission 202245) | Populus trichocarpa ectomycorrhiza microbial communities from riparian zone in the Pacific Northwest, United States - 10_EM | ecosystem: Host-associated > Plants > Roots > Unclassified | place...
GGTTCACTTCGGCCGAGGGTCGAACTGGAACCACAACCTCAGACTCCCACCAGCCTCACTACAATCCACCAAGATGAGGCCACCCCTGTTCGGGGCAGTCCTTCCATCACGCCAAGTCCTTGAATGACACCCTTGTTAGTGTATTACCAGGCTTACAAGTACAAATCAAGTAGTCGTGGGTGGGATTCCTTTCACCTACTTACCGTATCACTCACAGAATTCGTGCTGCGGACCGTATGCTCCACATCCTGTGTTGGTATTTCATCGGTGCCCGCCCCGGAGACCTGAGGATCGTGAACGGCGAGGGGGTTCGCAAACGCGTCGGGCCGCTGAAGTGACCCCGCACGTCCCCTAGGGTTGAACCACTTCCACCTTCCTCACTCCCCTGTTCGCTATTCGAACGTTCGATCCCGGTTGCTTTGTGCACACCAATCGGCTGTCCGTCATGTCACCATGGTCAGCCAACGGATTCGGGTCAGCCCTCGGTGTTACGATTGGGGTCCACATCACCCACGGAAAAGAACTTCAGGACACTGGGTTGCATCCGCACCGCTCTGGACTCGTTTGTTTTTTTGTTCTTGTCCCCCCATTTTGAAGTTCTTGAGCTCCCCCGTGGTTTTGCCAGCTGGATTTCTGCAGCGGGGCTCTCCTTTGGCTGCAGTGATGCGTTCTTCGTGTTTGGCTCGCGCTCGAGACGTCTGCCTCCTTCCGCCGGAAGGCGGCCTTTCGTGCTTTGCTGGGTGGTGGCATGGGTGTGGGTGAAGCGAGCGTACCCTAAGCTCGTCACCAACCCGCTTAGCTCAAATGTCGGAAACCGTGTTTCATGCACACCGTCCGCCTGTCAAGCTTTCAAGGCTACCTTTGGTTTTTTCCTACCGAAAAAAAAAAAACGAAACGCGTGGGACAGTTTTTTCGGAGATCGATCTTCCCTCACGCCGGTTGTGGATGCGCCCCGAAATTTAAAACGCCTGAACGGACAAGAACAAGCTCGTCCATCCTCCATTTTGCCTCCTGTACTCCAATGATTTGCCACTTCCTGAATCAACCCGAGACTCCTGATGGGTGTTCTGGACCATTGGCCGCTTCCACACTCACAACGCCGGCGTTCTCGCTCTCGAGTTACTTTTGTCTCCTGCTGGTGGAAGACCTCGTAAAACGAGGTACAATGGGGCGATCAAATTCTCCGTCCCTCAGTCGGCGCCGACACGTTATCGAATCGGGGATCATCGTTCCCGAATTCTGACCCTGACACCGTCCGACATCCCGAATCCCGTCTGCTGGGTCATAACAATAAAGTTTGCCCGTCATGTGGGGTGTAGACTAAACGTGGAGATACTGCAAACGGTATGTACGTCGTACAGTATGCGGGAGGACGATATCCTCGTCATACCAGGAGAACAAATTAAGCGTAGAAAATGTAGAATGGTCCGTTGGGTAGTGGGGCGACCGCCCTCTCGAGAAACTTCCTAGTATCCTCCCGCGTAAGCTAATGGAGTCAACAGGCGACTGGGGTGGGTTATTAGTTACGTAGCGAAAGAAGAGTTATTAGAGGTCCAAATCTGACCTCCCTCACTTGCGCCAGAGGTACCGGCGAACATTGGCAGTAGGAGTATCGGGGAAGAAATCGTTCGAGTCAGCTGCGCACTTGGTATACTGCCGAGGTAACTACAACAAAACAATTTCCGTCAACCCCAACCCTCGGTAGGTAGTAAAATCGAACTAAAAATAACCCACCTTCGAGTTCAACAAATAGTTCGATATGATGCTATGCGTGCAAGTCGAATACTGCGCAAGCGTGGAGTGTCCCACAGCCTGGTTCTCAACCAACACCGCGTTCTTGCTCCCGAGTAGTTGGGTGATATACTTCGCGTTCTTCAGTGGTGTGATGGGGTCGATCTACCATAGTAAGGTGGATCAGCCATCGCTGCGTTCGAGAGGAGTTTAGGAGACTGACAGAGTTTCCAATGACCAGGACACGGTTGCTCAAAGTTTTGCGTGTGAAAGTTGGTAAGGTTTCGACGGAACGAACGGGCCACTTGGGAGTTGTTGCCCTAATATAGATCCACCATCTTAGTGAATGCACGGGGGAGTGAAAGGGAGTGTATCGCTTACAAAGGGGACCATATAGCACCAACTGAAGTTGCCGATTAATCCAAAGATCTTCAAAAGTGACGAGGGTTAAGGACATACAGGTAGGAGTACGATTCCTCGTCGTCCGAACGAGATCTTGAAACACCTTCTTCATCGAAACACCATTCGACAGAGCCCCATCCGCTCCAGCGATAGCATCAGTGGAAGAACTAGTAGGAACGTCCGAAGGAATTTCTGGGAGCGACCCTACAGGGTTCTTCGGGAGAATGTACGGGTCGGCGAAGTTATGAGCACGACCGGCTGTCAAGATCGCGACAAGTGCAGGGTAGACCTGCTGGTTCACAAACGTTGGCCAGTCTCCAGGGAAGTAGAGACCATTGAAAAGCGATCCTGGGAACAGATCGGGCATATGTCAGCTCCAGTCGAATGGGGACTTAGGGCAGGGCGTGGACGACTTACGCTTGAGCTCTCCAACTTGTCCCAGGAGTCCGGCGTATCCAACCCTTTGTAACTTCAAGGCGAGCTGTTGGTCAGGAGTAAGCCACCTCGCACAATATCCACATCAAAAGTGGCTGGCTCACATCGATGGTAGAGGTTATGAGCGCGTGGACATCAGACCCGGTCGCATTCCCTTGGATCATACCGACAGGGGGACACTTAGCCGCGCCGGCTTGAGCACACGCATTCGTGAATGTGGTGAACGCCTCTTCGGTGTCAACTAAGGTCACATAGTCCAACTGTGGAACAAAATTAGGAAGGGACCGTGGTACTGGGATCGCTGGTGGCGTACATCGTAGCTCCCCCATCTGATGGGGTTGACAACACCGTCGAGGATGAAGTGACCAACGCGCTTCAGGGAAAGTCAGCGACTTGGACATGGAATCTGATTTTTTGGATAGCGGAAAACTCACGTCAGGGAATACTAGAGTTTCGGGTCGGGGTTAGTACCAACCGTCCACCGGGGCGGAGAGGTCCAGTTCGCTCACCAGTAAGAAAATGGAATCCAATGACCGTTCCATACGAAATCCCGTGATAATCAATCGGTTTCCCAGGTCCAACGAACTTGTCCCCCAACGACGCAAGGTCCCGAATGGTCGATGTAGTTCCAATGTACTTGAGGTACGGTCCGGCTTTCGACGCCAAACACTTCTTCCCGTATTCCTCCAACTTGGCGTTCGTCTCCGGCACGCGGGAGTAAAACTCATTGAGTTCCTGAGGATCCCCAAAGTTGGTCGAAATGGTCTCGTTGATGGACCTCACGACGGTATTATCCCAAAACGCAGCCTGTTCCGCATAGGTACTGAAGCAAGTTACGTCGCCGGGACTGTATCGGAGGCGGGGTGTGTCGGGAGATGGGAAGGATCATCGTATATAGCAGATCAAACGGATCAACGCGATCAACGCCGCAAATTCAAGGATACAGTATTAGTTGGTTTGAGAGTTTTGTTGGGTTATGGGAGTGAAACTCACAACGTATAGGAGCCAACACCGCGAGGGTCCCAAGAAACGATATCATATTCCCCTTTAACGTCTGCACTGAGCTGAGATCCCAGGGAAGACAGGAACTCAATGCCAGACCCTCCAGGTCCACCTACGGAACTTCAGCATAAGGGGTTTTATCGTATTATCATGTCCTGTGGTCGTACCAGGATTCGCGAAAAGGGTTCCTTTCTTCCCTGACACGGTGGCTTGGAACTTTATGAGTGCCAGACGAGCCTTGCCCGCGGAGGAGTCGAAATAATCCATGGGAACTTCATAATACCCGCAGCTGAGGTTAGAGTCCGGACCCACCACGCCAAAGTCGGTGCAGTTTCCCCAAGCGACGTCCGTATTGATTGGATTCTATCCACCGTCCATCCCCATGTGAGTGAGGGGGTGCTTCTAGGATCACAGATCGTACACGGACCGTTGAACTCCATCGCTTCGTAGGCACTGACAAGACCAAACCCAAGGAACAGGCGAGAACGAGGAAAACAGCGCCGACGGCCATTTTGAAGGGTGGCGGTTGCTGGGAGGGGGGTCCAAAGGGCGGCTCGGGAGGTCGCCAGCACTTTGTCGTATGGTCGCGAGCTGAACCTTATAGAATACGCATATAGCGATCGCATGTCCGAACGCCCGCATATGACCGCATCATGATGTAGTGTATAGGGAAAAGATGGAATAAAAAAAGCTCCCGGATGAATTGGGCTCGAGGCTTTGTGGGGAGGTCACCAGAGCGCCTTGTGGATTTTTCGCGGAGAATTAGCTGTCGCTTTATTTAGACAAGGCGGCATTGTCAAAGGCAGGAACGGTGCGATGTCGGCGCGATTACGTGTACGTAGACCTGGAGGGGAAGCCAGTAGGAGTGAGCATGTGCGGGAGGGGAGGATATGGAATTCAGTGTGTAAATCACCTTCAGTTCCAACCTCTCCCGTTTGCCTAACAATCTCCGCTTTGTCGAATATCCTAAGCCGTTTACCCGGGCGGCGTCGGCAACTGTAGCGCGTAGAGGAGTCGAAGGGAGGACGGACGGCGCTCATCTCCCGACGCTGGCTTTCGGCCTGTTACGGTTAGGTTCAAGAACCAAGTTGTCGATCGCCCATGAGGTTGTGAGCGCTGTCGTACATGTCAATCATTGCACAGTTCGAGATCGCAGTCCCTCATCTGGGAGCGCTCTCATAGAAAACCCATAGCCCACTCTTGCTATAACCCAAATTTCCACTTCGCACGGTGCTTTTAACCTTGGCTAGGGGAGTTTTCGATGAAATCGAGGAATGAGACCGCCCAATTCATGTCGGTATCGGTACCCCGGTTCTCAGATCCAGCTTTTGCGGGGTGGCGTACGATGACATTCAGGAGGCATGATAGCGAAGAAACGTCTCCTACGACGACCCAGAAGTATGCCATGATACACCTGGCTTGGCGGACAGCCACCCACTAATCCAAACAAGGAGCCTTTTGACCGTGTACACCGATTCCGAGACAATACGGGTGTGGTACCGGACACTGAAAAATACAATAAATAAAGGAGTGGAGCGTAGATAACGAGTGAACGAAGGGAGGGTGGGTGAGACAGAGTGTAAGTCGCATCACAAAATAATCGATAAAGTAAACAGAAATTAGCTTTGGGCACGGAGGGTATCATTTCGTTACACGCGTGCATCAAAGTCTGCGCCTAGGTTTGTGCACATAGTCCTCTTTCCTTCATTTGCGCCAGAGGGACCGGCGAACGCTGGTGGTATTACCAGGGAAGAAATCAAATGAGTCCGCCGCGCACTTGGTGTCCTGCTGAGGCAACTACAGAATACCCCCTCCTCCATCAGCGCCAGCACACGGAGTAAAAGAACGATAGCAAACCCACCGTCGAGTTCAACAGATAGTTCGACACGATGGCCTTAGTGCAAGCCGAAGTCTGCGACACTGTAGTATGTCCCACGGCCTGATTCTCAAGCAGCACCGCATTCTCGCTTCCAAGAAGCTGAGCAACATACTTCGCGCTCCTAAATGGGGTAGTGAGGTCGAACTGTTGTGGTACAGTAATCAACCATCAAGCCTGAACGGAACTCAGGAGGTGAAAGTAGACATACTGTGTTTCCGATGATCAAGATCCTGTTGCTCAGAGTCTTACGCGTGAAAGCCGGCAAGGGTTCGACAGAACGAACGGGCCACTTGGGAGTCGTTGACCTGATATTATCCATCCACGTCAGGAGGTACACGGCGGAGTGAGAGGAAAGCCTATCACGTACAAACCAGTCCATACGGCACCGACTGGGGTCATGGTCAACCCAACGATCTTCAAAACATCCGAGGGATGAGAACGTACACGTAGGGGCGTGATCTCTCGTTATCTTGACAAGATCATCAAACGCATTCTTCAACGGAACACCGTTCGACGCAACACCGTCCGCTCCAGAGATAGCCTCAACAGGATAACTTCTAGGGGTGTCGGAATTTATTGCCAGAGGCGACTCGACAGTGGTTTGCGGAAGAATGTATGGGTCTGTGAACCCATGAGCACGACCGGCTTTCAACAGCGTGGTAAGGGTGGGATAGATCAATTGGTTCGCGACTACCTGCCAGTTTCGAGCGAAATAGAGACCACGGAAGATCGACGCTGAAACCGCGTCAGCTCCCCTCTGAAGGTGGGTTGGATGCAAAGTTACCTTTGAGCTCCGCGGGTTGCAATCCGAGATATCCGACTCTCTGTAACTTCAAGGCAAGCTTATCGAGGTCAGAATCCTAGCCAGATTGGGGGCATAGGCGGACAGACTCACATCGATGGTTGAAGTAACGAGCGTGCTGACATCAGATCCAACCGCGATTCCTTTGATCATGCCAGCCAATAGACACCTATTCCCGCCGGCTTTTGCGCACGAGTTCGCGAAGCCGGTGAATACCGCCTCAGAGTCGACCAAGTCCAAAGAGTTCGACTGCGGAGCGGTGTCAGAGAAGGAACCACGAAGGTCGTTGGTAGCGCACATCGTAACTTCCCCACTTGATAGGGTCCTCAACACCATCGAGGACAACATGACCGACGCGCTTTAAGGAAGCTCAGAAAATTGGTTATCCAACCTGGGGCCTGGGTGGGGCGGAAAACTCACATCGGAGAACACTAGGGCCCGACCTGGAGTTAGCATCACCCGTCCAACGATCTGGGGAGACGCAGTCCACTCACGAGTGAGGAAATGGAACCCAATAGCCGTCCCGTACGAATACCCATAATAATCGATTGGTTTCCCAGGTCCGACAATCTTATCCGCCAACGACACCAGATCCCGAATCGTCGAACTGGTTCCAATGTACTTGAGGTACGGCCCACTCTTCGATTCCAAACACTTCTTCCCAAACGCCTCCAACTTTCCCTCCGTCTCCGCCACGCGAGAGTAAAACTCCGCGAGTTCCTTGGGATCGCTAAACTTGGTCGAGATGGTCTCGTTGATGGATCTCACGACGGTGTTATCCCAAAACGCTGCCTCTTCCGTGGATGTGTTGAAGCAGATCACGTCGCCGGGGCTTTATCGGGGGTAGGAGAATCGGGGTTCGGGTGGCCGGGGTGTCGAGGGAGGGTAAGAAAATTATCAGATACGGGGACGAACGTTTAGGCATATATTAGATAAGGAGTTCGTGCCCCAGATTTAAGGTTAAGGTCTTGGTCAACTTGGGAGTTTCATCGGGCTGTGGGAGGGAATAAACTCACAACGTGTACGAGCCAACGCCGCGGGGATCCCAGGAAATGATATCGTACTGCCCTTGGACGTTCGCACTAATCTCGGCCCCCAATACAGATAGAAGTTCGAACCCGGACCCCCCAGGCCCGCCTTTAGGGTTTTAACGTAAGCCATTTCACCGAAGCCACCACACGTTGTGATCATACCAGGGTTCGTGAAGAGGGTCCCCTTCTTGTTTGGCACGGTGGCTTGGTACTTCACGAGGGCCAAACGAGCCTTTCCCGCGGTGGAGTCGAAATAATCCATGGGAACTTCGTAGTATCCACAGCTGAGGTTGGGGTCAGGTTCCGCCATACCGAAGTTGGTGCAACTGCCCCAAGTAAGGCCCGTGGTCATTGGATCCTATCCACCGTGCACTTTCTTGTGAGTGAATAGTGCTTCTATGATCTCAAACTATACGCGTACCGTTGGACTCCATCGCTTTGAAGGAGCTGCCACGGCCAGACCCGAGGAGCAAGCAAGAGCAACGAAAACGGCACCGGCAGCCATGGAGGTAATCGCTGCGAAGGGTCCAGAGGGAACGAGAGGCCGTCCGTTGGCGAAGCCCGATTTTTATAGTGTGCGCATATAGCGGACCCCTACGCACGCGCATGAAAACCACACCCACGATTCCACGTACGGGAGAAGGCGAGATTGATTGTTGCCAGTGTGAGTTGGCTTCCGGACCACGCGTCGTCAGAGCACCTTACGCGTTTCCAGCAGAGAATTGGTTGTTGCTTTACTCTGAAGCGCGTCATATCGTCGCGGGTGGGAACGGCGAGCATTGGAGTAGGTCTAACCATGGGTGTCAGAAACGCCCTTTTCGCTAGAGAGAGGATATGGAATGCTGAGAATCACCTGCGGCCATTCCCACATCTCCCCAACAAGCTTCGTGGTGACATCCTAAGCAGTTTACCCGGATAAAACCGGCAGCTGTAGACCGGTTAAAACAAGCACAGACGGCATCCGTCTGCGTCATCCCGCCAGCTTGATTACGGCAAGAGTGAAGGTGTCGATCGGTCATGGGGCTGGCTGCCGTCACTATCGGCGCGGACAACTATTGAACTAACATCCCAATTCCGTGAACGCAATCCATATGCTGAATAAACCACGAACGTCTACGTCTCTATATGGGTCCAACAAGCCTAAGAGGCTTTCACACTTCGTGAGTGGTATTACAAGTGGGCGGGCGGATGGTAAAGGTACAAGATGAGGGGATGATTACGGGTGCCGAAAATGATAGGGAGAGCCTGACGTAGGTGATTAACAAACAGAGGAGTCGGATGAATCCGAAGCGATTCGAGACATCGATGATGGACTAAGCCTGAGTGGGACAACGGTCTTGTCCATGTACATCGAGTCTACGACATCGAGATGGTACTGGACGCGAGAATCTGGGAGGGAGAAACTCTTGTTTAGGATACCCCGCATGGCCCGTTCGGCTTTCATCAAAGTCTTTTGGGACGGGATGTTGGTGCATTGGCCCCAAACTTGATACGAGACCTTTTGGTCTTGCATGATCTGTCGGAAGGGTGGATAAGCCCAAGTTGATAGAGCCGAGCGGGTGGAACGTACCCGAGATGCCAGTATCACTCCGCCGATGAATACAGAACAGGTCATGTTCACGCCCTCCTTCATGTGTGTTCTTCCCTCAATGCGCTCGACATAAATCAATGTCGCGACGAGTAACGCGGCGAATCGCCTAGGGGGATAAACCCGGCCCACGTTCCGGATCAAGAGCTTGAGAGCGTCGCGTTCTTCCTTCGAGATCTTTGGTTTGGTGTCTGACGAGGATTCCATGCAGCGCTCGACCACCGCCACTGTGAGGTCGGTGGCGTAGTCAACTGGAGAGCAGATGGGGAATCAGCGGTGCCACAGGAGTGAGCTGTCGGGGTGGACTCACTGAGAAACTCTGTGCGTGAAGTGTCCCGAATTCGAAATATGAGGTCTCCCGACTTCTCGGCGGGCCTTTGGGATTGGGAATTAACCATGGTGGAGGTTTGGGAGAGAGGGTGAGGTTGGATTGGAATCCAAGGAGGCTATAAGTGGACTTGTGTATCTAGACCCGAACTCAGCGTTCTTTGTCATTCACCACCAAACTATGACTCACCTCTTTCGTTCAACCGCGATTCTCGTCCAGGCGGAACCCGACTATGAGTTTCTCTCTCTCTCTCTCTCTCCGACCATTTCTCCTTTATACACGTACGGGGAATCGATAAGAGAGATATCGATGGTCACCCATTGGATCTCTCCAGAATGAGTCCTTGCGTCTGTGTCTCAAACGCGATCGCCTCCAATGAATTCACCCATCAACATACATCTTTCAATCATCACCAACTCACTTCCCCTTCCAGCCTCACCTTCCGTCATACACATCCTCCTTATCTTGCATCCCCGCTGTCTACCGCCGCCATCCTCTGGGGTCTTCAGCGACCATCGTAGGTCATCACGAGCACGCCGTTACGTCAAGGGTCTCGCGTGCGGTTTCTCTCAAACTTTCCTCGTGGACCATCTGGGCCCAGGATTATCCGACGGTTCGATTTTTCTGTGATGGCTGCCTTTGATTGGACGCGCCCGCTATGAACGTCGACGGTGGCCATCGGCACAGAATCTCATGTATGAACCGGTGGCGCATCACGACCTCTGGCGCGTGATATTTCCGCCTGTCAGCAACCGCCAGCTCCCGGTGAGGAGAGGGCACGGTCATCCCGTTTCGACCGGGTACAGGGACATGTGAGACCTTACGCTACGTTATGGGTAGTCCACGGACGCTTATGCATTCTCTTCCTATCGCAGCGCGGCGCTAGGGCGTGACGCAGGATTTCCCCAAGACGTGCCAGGACGTTCCAGACTCGCGGCACACATTCAAACCTCGGCATGGACTAATTTGTCTGGGTCTCCGCAGTACGTCCTTCAATTTCGATCCGGGTTCCACGCAAACTGCTTCCCTACCAACCTACGATACACCAGTGTTGTCATACATCCGGGCCTGGAAAAGTGTCACAATCATGGCCTTCGTGTGGGTACCATTCTATACACGGACCTCACAGGTTGCTGTGCTCGAGGTTATATCAGCAGTAGGAATAAAGTTCCGATGAGAGAATATTGCCTGACGTAGTCTCAATAGTGAATGAACGTTGCGGCAACTCTCCGCGGGCTCGCGCATTCTCTGCAAATATGTCCACAGGCTGTGCCGGAATCAACCGGTAACCGGCGGTCCGACTTTTCAGTGATCGGACGTGGTTGTTGTGAAGGCCGAGGACGGCCATCGGTCACCACAATATATCGCGTCTGCCCGGTGGCGCGTCACGACCTCTGCCGCATGGCACTTCCGCCCTCCATTACCCGCCTTTTGGCGAGGAGAGCTCTGTCATCCCGCTTCAACTGGGTCCGAGAGCATGCGTGGTTCTTCGCCATGTTATGGATTGTCCAGAGGCTCACCTTTCACCGCCTTTTGCAGCACGGTACCACGACGGTGACACATGATTCGCCCGGGGTATGTCGGGAGTCAGGACGTTCCCCGCTCGACGCGTACGTTCAACCCTCGGCATGGCCTAAAATACGAGGATCCCAGTGGTGCGTCCTTCGGTTCCGACCTCCGGAATGTGTGTGACCCACGTTCTTACCAACCTACGATGTATCAGTGTTGCCTTGCGCCCAAGTCCAGGAAAACGGCCACGGCGTAACATTCACGGTCCTCCACCGTCCTACGCATGGACCTAATAGGTTACTGCACTGGAGGCAAATACGTCCCTCTCAATTCGTCTTTCCGCAACAGCTGCTCGAGTCTGGCGCCGGCCAGACGTATATAAAGAGGGCAGGAATGGATCTTACTCTCCCACCGCCCCTCACACAATCCCAATGGAGAAGACACGCACCAGAAGAGGTATTTCCTACGACGACGGACGAGGTTCGTCCTCCAAACCGTTTTTATCTGCATTCCACGATAGATCCTGAAACAATGCTTTAGTTATCACCACCATATTCGAGGAGGTGGAGGAGGTTCAGTATCACCGGGGCGCGACGGCACACAACAACCTTCGGGGAACCTCCCCACAAGTAATCGGTTACACCTCCCCTCCGGTAATCCCAGTAATCCCAGTAATCCCACAGGGATCTCATTACGGATCATCGTACCAGTCACGCCCAACGCTTTCACACCAATCGGCTTCTTCGACCGTTTACCCTGATGTCACCCACCATCCACCCCCCTCTTCTCGCCAAAGAGTTCCTCGCAGTCAGTCCAGTGGGTCCCATCGGGGTTCGGACCATGACCCCTACAATAACCCCAACTCCATCGAACGTTGGGCCCGTGGCGTAACTCCAGGAAATAGCCAGACTGCGAGCTCGGTAGGCTCCAACGGGCAACGTAATGGCTCGACCTCGCATCGCAGTGACAAGACCAGAGACCGGGACCGTAGGCGGGACGAAGGAGGATCTCGGCGCGGTTCTACGCACCGCGATTATGGGAGCGATGCTGGGTCGCGAGCGGACGGACGGACCTCCAGGCTGAATCCCAATCCGAATGTGATTCGGAAGGAATCCTCTTCCCGGGGACCTCCCTCCCATTGTTCTCGTGACCCCTCGGTGACTCGGAGGAGATGAGGGGAGTCCAATATTTTATGCACTTCATTATTTTCATTTCTCACTGCGGATTTTCACTATCCTTGATGTAATATTGTACATGAGTTTATTTGCCAGCACCGGGTTTCTAATTGCTGAATCTACGAAAATTATTTTCCCACCTCTTTCTGCATGGCCCATGCTGTGGCCTCCGGCAACGGTGTGGGTTAGGGCAATGCCATTTCCACTAGATTTGTTGGGCCTGGTGACCACAGTTCTCGCTACGTACGTTCAACCTCGGCACGGCCTAAATCACGAGGATCCCAGTGGTGCATCCTTCAGTTCCGACCTCTGGGTTGTGTGTGACCCACGTTCTTACCAACCTATGATTTATCAGTGCTGCCTTGCGTCCAAGTTCAGGAAAATAGCCAGTGTAACATTCATGGCCCTTGTGGACACCCCCCTACACATGGACTGATTGGTTGTTGTGCTGGAGGCAAATGCCTCCCTCACGATTTGTCTCTTTGCAACAGCTGCTTGAGTCTGGTGCTGTCCAGATGTATATAGACAGGGCAGGAATGGATCTTGCCCTCCCACTGCCCCTCCCACAATCAAAATGGGGGAAACACATGTTAGAAGGGGTATTTACCACAACAACAGACAAGGTCCATTTTCCAAACTGTTTACACATCCATTCCATGATGGATCCAAAACATTACTTTAGCAATCACTATCATATTCAAGGAGGTAGAGGAGGTTCAGTATTACTGAGGTTTGTTGGAACTGTTACCCTAACAAGGTTAGTACCTTGGTTGCTGAGCTCACAAATCCTGTTACAAGATGTTATCATGCGAGGAGCCTCACTAACCTGTACCATGGGAATTATTTGCAGGTGTCCTTGTGTAAACCAAACTTGTGGTCACATTCATCAACACTGCATTGACAGTTGGAGTATATGAAGGCCAGCAAGTCCCCATTGGCATTGGGAGTTTGAAGTTCTCAAAGGATGGGTATATCTGTAGTGTTTCAGTAATCTCCCCTGCAAAAACCCATAGACAGTGCAGGGGATCTGGCAGCATCTGGTAGGATGGAAGGTGTATTGAAACCAAGAAAAGGTTAAGCACATAGTCTACAGGATATTGGTGGGGAGTACAACCATTCTGCACTGAACTGATCCAAAGTACAGCTATCGATCTGGATGGAACAGAGTTTTGGGATACAACTTCAACCACAAGGCCATGGGAACTGACCCTACTACATCAAAATAGTGCACAAGAGTAAAAATGGCAAGAGGGAGCAAAAAAAGACAACTTATATAACAATATAGAGAGGTCATTGAGGTTGGGTGGAGAGTGGGGCAGGGGAAAGAAATGTTCCAGATATATAACTATAGTCATGGGAGAGGAATTGCACACATGAATGTGTTGCGCCCTACAATTGTTCATGGGGGTTAGTATGCTAAAGAGGAGAGCTAGTCTGGGAGGCTCACGAATACGCTCATCAACTGCTTCCCCAGTCACCTCAAGTACTACATCCTTAAGTTGCCAGTACTGCAGTATCATTGACCAGATATCATTGGCAACAAGACTTGGCTTGTACTGCTGGAGGTACCCAGAACCCAGGTCCAACTGCCCCAAGATGTAATCCAGTCGTTGGAGGAGGTCTCTCCGGTGGTGTGCCATCCCAACTCCACAGAAACTTTTCCTGAGTAAGGTGGACATCTCATACAAACCTCCACGGTGTAAACCATCCCACTCTGACCAGATGAGGAGCAGGTATGACTTGAGAATCTCAATGTCTTCAAGTTTCCCAACTGCCTGTACAACACCTGTAATACTTCCATTGCTACGTCCTACACAGAGAGGAGGGAGATAAGGGAGTTTGTTCAACCATGACCACATTCCAGCAGGTATGTATATCTGGAGGTACCACTTGGATGCAATATGTAGGAGTGTATCAACCACACTCTCACAGATCATGTCTGTTTCTGGGACTACTGAGGTTGCTGCTACCCACAACTGGACCAAACCCTGATCATTTGCAGAGCCCCATCCCTTGTCCACAGGAACCACCGAGGTTGCTGCTGGCTGCAATCGGATCAAGTCATCATCTGTAGAGCCCCACCATGGCATGTGAGGTAATGCAAGTATGGTGATCTGCTTTAAGCAAATCGGACTCTTTTCATTGAGCAGTGTGGTGAAGAGTGGTTTAATCAGATTCCGCAGGGGCTCTGACCAGTGTGCAGCTAAGCTCGCAGCATGTAGGAAGATACCAAGCTCCTCATATTGCCCATTTTGTTCTTGCCAGACAGTGGTTGGAAAGAATGCAGCAATCTCCTTATGAGTAGATTGGATTGGATTTGGATTAGTGCCTATAGTCTCATCTATTTGTGCACTGGTTCTAGGTCAGAGAGAGTAATGTCTAGTAGGTATGAATATACCTTTCATCCAAAATTATAGTTCCAGTGCTTGAAATGTTGTAACCAAGGTTGATTGCAAGGATTAACAGGCAATCAACAGTGACTGAGGCAGGAGGTGGGGGTTCCAAAGACAGTGAATGATGCACAAAGCTGAAAATCCAATCAGGTAGGTTCTCTTGATGATCTCTTGCTTTACGTACATCCTGGACTAGAGTATTTGCAAAGAAGGCATGCTCCTGAGGACATGGTTTATAGTCTATCCACTCAAAGGGACGACACTCTTGCTTAGTAATGAACAGAGTGCGTACTGCATTGATTGCATGGTAGCATCGGAGGTCATTGAAATCAACATCATGTGGAATCACCGCCTTATAGCGTTGGCACAGGTCTTCAAGCACCTCTGGATCTGCAATTGAGAGCACACGCAATAGGCATAGGGAGGCCACCCTCATTACCTGTTCTGTTCCTGGACCCACCACCTGATTGCGGTCCACAGTGATAAGGTTAGAGAGGACACTCAAATATCGCAATGCCAGTGCAGGATTGGTAGTGTGGATTTGATCCCAGAGTTTGAGTGATTGTTGCCAAGTGGGGTGGGGTTCATTGGGAATTTCAACAGGAATTTCCCATAAGTACCAAGTGGTGATGGTCTCACGCTTGAGACCAATAATATCAGGATTTCCACTAATGTCTTGAAGCTGCAAGTATATCATGGAGATAATATCCCCAAGGTGTGCACTAATAAAGGGTCAGAATGACAGACCACATAGTTAAACCATCTGTGTGTGTGTATACACACCTCTTGTCCAGGTTCCTAATCAAAATCTCTGGTACATCACATCCCAATTCAATTGCAATAATTAGCAAGCAGCTGGTGGTGACTGATGCAGGGGGCTTGGGATTCCATAACAGACAGTGGGATGAGAAGTGGAGTATCCAGTCAGGTACCTCCCCCTGGCCCTCTGGTTCTAAGATCTGCCCCCGGGAACACAGCCAAGCAACTTTGGCCAGATTATTTGCAAGTGAAAGGTTCTCCAGAGTGGAAGGGTCGATCCCTTCCCAGCTGAGACCCTTCGGGTAATCATTCCTATTAAACAAGTTGTGAACTCCACTGATTGTGTGGTGGAAAGGGAGGCCCTCCAGATTAACCCCAGGTTGAAAGACCCTGGCATACTGCTGGTGCACATCTTTCAGGACATTTGATTTTGAGTCCACAATTAATGAGTGGGAAATTGTACCAAGAAGGCATGCAGCAGCAGTTTCTGCAAGTTCCTCTGACCCCTGGAGCACTGTTACCTGGTTGTCCTTGGTAACACTGATGGAACTTGTAAGGACTTTGAAGAGATCTTCCACAATTGATATCTTGAATGCAGGGGATGTAAGGATGGATGCAAGAAATTTGAGGGACAACCATTTGATGCCCTTGTTCAATGATGTCTGCAGTATCCATGAGATGCAGAGGAAATCCAGAACAGTTGCCTGTTGACCTGGTGGCTGTTCTGGATCAGGCTGGGCCTCAGGATGTTGTACAGTAAAGGCCCCAAGAATCATTTGCCAAAGGTAGAGGAGCACCAAGGCAACAGGGGTTTTGTATGGACAGTGAACAGAGACCATTGCTGCAACTATGATAAAAACATAGCATGTAGCACCAAACACAATAAAGCTAAGGACCACTGATGCAACAGTTGTGTTAATCCCCCAGATGTAGAGGGTAAGTGCACAATCTAGTAGCAAGAGTGCAACCTGCAGCATCAGTGGCAATAACTCCATCAAATGGTGAAAATGCCATATGACAATGCCATTGTGTTTACTCTGCCGATTCTGGCTGCGTTCAATGGCAGTCCCTTGCATGTCAGTTGAGGCATATTTGTTTAGCCACTGCTTGCCAAGCATTGCAAGGAATGCAGAGAAGAGGGAGATGGCAAGGCTGACATACAGCATGGCTTGAACACAGACAATTCTGTGTGGGGGACCAGTCCACTTGGGGACTGTTGGAATATGGTCACTGAAGATGGTAGTATTCATCTGGTTGATGAGGACACGGAGAAGAGCAGCAGTTTCCTCATTTGGGTCTGACCGGAGCTCTGAGTTGGTCTCAGTGATAAAGGCAGAAGTGACAGCGGAGAATAGACCAGCCTGTGGCCCATTTTAGTATGTACATATCCAAGAAACTTGCAATACTCACAAATATCAGAGTTGTGCTCAAATCCTCTTCATATCTCTTGTTGAATTCCTCATCATACTCCTCAGCCACTTTATGGTAACCTTCATAGAACTGAGAGCGAATATCCCCTAAGGTTGAGTGTGGATCTTGTTCCTGACTGTAGGGAAGTTCAGTGCTGTTCAAGGGGGTGTAAAACAGAACCCTACCCATCTTCTAGCTTCCTGTTTTCTACCATGGCCTCTTTTGACTCATTCCCAGGGTCCTGGCTGGAGTTGTGCATCAGCTGACAAGATGTTGTAGTGGAATTTGGAACCATACTCCAATGATCTGTTCACAAGGTCGTTCAAATCATCGGCAGTCCGACGCTTCTTGGATCTAAGGTCCAAGTGATCAGATGCCCAATCAGTGGTGAAACAAAATTGTAGACGGACCGCCTTCGGCTCTTTTTCGCCCGTCTGCTGGAGTTTAATTCATTCCCGATTGTGTGCCCGGTTTCATCAATTCCGCGTTCTCGGCTATGGGAATAAACACGAGTCAGGGAAATGAAATGACGGAACCCCGGAGGACCCACTCATCGACCATAACCTCTTTCAGACCCCCCACCATACTGGGGAACACCGCTGTAGCTCACTGGGACGCCAAGGGCAGGCGGTTGGAGGAAGGGGAAGGGGAAGGGAGAAATGAGAAAGGAGAAGGGGGGTGAGCGTGGAACTGCGTTGGAGGGTTGAATGGATAGATAACGGCCGGTCACGAGGCAGAGTTAATATCCCTGCATGGCGCCACCATCACGAAACCAGGAACACAGAGACCACTAGCCGGGTCTGGTAAACGACGTCAACGGCCCATGATGAGATTGTCCCAGCAACAGAACCCCAAGGTATATCGTAGGATCTTGATTAACCCACTCAAAAACATCCAGCGAACGGTTTTCCAAGGAGGGGCAACGCCCAAACAATTGTCTGAACGTCGCCCGTCCTCTGCAAGAGTACTCAAACGTATCTTCTCCGATTGACGTTGTCTTCCAGCTCATTGGACTCTGGGATAAACTTAACGAATCTCTGGCTGAAGCAACGCGGCTGGCCCTGTTGAGCGGGTTGGGGTATAATCCTACAAGGGATGGACTTATACTACAACAGGATACTCTACTCTTACCTTAGGATGAGGGGAGGACTTCTAGGTGGGGAACGTAGAAGAGAGAAGCGTTTTTATTATTGCATGGAGGGGTCATGTATTTATACATGTGCATAATGCGCACAGACCATGTTTGGTCGTGCTTGGCACCTTAAGGGTGCGGGTATACATCAGCTGCCATAAGGGCGCGTGATGGTAATACTACCGGGGGCTGCGCTGATGGGCGCGCACACACCGGATCTCTCCGAGCTGCCGCATAGGCGCTATCATACCGGTTGCTGCCGTATAGGCGCTACCGGGCGCTACTGGGTGTCTGCAGTAAATGCGACACCTGTCTGAGTCGAACCATAGGCCTCAGACGTCTCCGAGTTCAACAGGCCCTATCAGCGCGGAACAAGATTACCCGGATATCTCGACTACCCTGAGAAATACTCCTACGCATCTGCGAGCTGGCGTGCCCCCAGTCGACTCACGGCTCAGCCCTCAGCCCTCAGCCCTCAGAGTGATCACACTCACCCACGTGTATCGACGCTGGCGCTATGCCCTCCTATCATACCCCATCATTTGGTCCCATATCTACATGTGGCATAGCTCCTCAGAACTGCTCCTCAGAACTCTGTTACGACGTAGCCGGGGAGTTCCGCTGACCGTCAACATCCAGTACTACAGCGACCACACCCCGCCATTCGGCTACGGCTGCAGCTCCCAACCCACATGGGAAGCCGGAGATTATTGTCCTCATAAAACCGAACAAATGCCGTCGCTGGATCTTTTGGAACCGTTCAGAGCTAAAATCCATACACTGAACATCCGATACCTCCGAAACGAGATTTTTGACGGCGGCACGATGGAAGACATCCTCAATACCCCCTTCTTCCTCAAGTCATTTCCGAACTTGGAGTCACTCCGTTGGAGTTGTCGTCACCTCGACGGAACGGTTCCGACATTCAAACTCCCTCGGAAACTGTTCGGGTCATCCCTCCCGCGTCTCCAGAAACTATCCATGGTCAACTGTTGGGGGCTGCTCTTGACTGACACACCGATGTTGAAGGTGTTGTCAGTGGAATGCACTGCCCAGGTCACTCGTACAGAGATCTCCGCCAACCAGCTCGTCCAGCCCCTCCGTCGTCGCCAATCCCTCGCTTCCCTATCTTTCACCAGCTACCACATCACCTCCGACACGAATAACCCCCCCGATCCAGTGTCAATGGAGAATCTCAAGGAGATCACTCTACGAAACATCGAAAGCGGGGATGTGTTCCGTTACCTCCAATATCCTTCGATAAACACAATCACGACCCTCCGAATCGCACCCTCCATTCAGGGTGCCTGGGCCGATGGCTGGTCTGTGGGTGTTACTGCAACTGATGGTTTAGGGGAGCCGTCTCAA
>Ga0307509_10004911_pt1 | contig 18941 bp, 26 predicted proteins | sample 10_EM_MG_FD_202245 | JGI IMG/M metagenome (GOLD analysis project Ga0307509, IMG submission 202245) | Populus trichocarpa ectomycorrhiza microbial communities from riparian zone in the Pacific Northwest, United States - 10_EM | ecosystem: Host-associated > Plants > Roots > Unclassified | place...
GCGGGAGGCGTCACCACGGTGGTCGGGGAAACGGCGACTCCTTGACGTCCGGGAACGGCCAATGCTCATGAAAGCCTCAACCATCAGGGATCCATGGTGTGAACCTTAGACCAAGGAGTGCCCAGAAATAAACCCGTGAAGGTTAAAATCCGTGTTGGGTGGAAATCATCTGCCATCGTGATTGGGAAGGCACTCTCCGCAAATTCCGGTTTCTCATGGAGCTTTTTCGGCCAGGTGGGTCAGGGTTGGTGGGTTGTTTTGGGCGTTCCTAATTTTGTGCAGCCCGCGCGGACATGATGTCCTTCGGAAATTATTCATCGAATGTGATACCCGGTACCCACCCGCGGAGGCCGAGGGTGTGGGGTCTCGGGGGGGACCGCGGCGCGGAGATGGCTGGGCGGGTGGGTACCTGAGTGGTATGTAGGCACAGTGGGCTACAAAACATTCTGTTGTCCTTTTACGTAACCTATAGGTTACCGCTCCTACCGCCACAATCGCAATGGGGGAGATCAAGAAAGCCTTGGACACAGCGGTCAGCAAACTATCCGACCAGAACTACGCAAAGTCCTTCGCGTTCTGTCGCGTTTGGATCGGTATAGGACAAAGATACCACCAAATCCCCCCCCACTACATCATTGACAGTATCTGGAATAATAGAGCGACGGATTCGATAGTTCCCAGGGATGGCAAACTCATCCACCCAACTGCTCACTTGGCCCTCCGTCTGGCGAGGGACGCAGAATCGGATCATTTTCTCGCTCCATTCACCTCTGGGTTTCAAAGTCGCCTCAGCATAATAACTCTCCGAGAGTTTTTCGCCAATAATATGAGAGCCGCGCATTCCGATAATGGGTCCATAGGATGCTTTTACGCAGAAGCTAACCTCATCGCACACTTGGCCAACTTCGGATACGTGGAAGAAGATGCGATCCGTCATCAGATCCTCCAGTCGCTCATCTCTCACGAAAAGCTGCACGATCACCAGGCGGACGCGCTCATCATCCTGTTCAAACTGGCGGGTGCCACATTTGAGGCGTACGCTGACCCATTAGTGGTCGACCGCTGCTTTGAACTACTCAACGGCCACAGTTACGATTCGCCCTACCGCAGTCGTGATGTGCCCCACAACGTTTTCGGTGGGCCATACCGGGGGGGCCACGACAACGGCAACGTGAAAAAGAAGTTGATACAGGTACGTGTGCCCCCGGGCGGGTAGTGAAAGGAGACCACGGGACTAAGGCATATCTTCAGGAGGTCGTCACGTTACGTGAGCGTGGCTGGGAGGGACTCCCTCCCCCACCTGTATTCATGTCCGGGAAATCAAACCCGACTGGCACGAACCAGAAAGACCCCACTGCAACTCCAGTTGCGACATCCCTCGGACTCCCTAACAGAGATCTTGAACCTCAGATCCCTCAATCCCCTCCATCCGAATCTGTCGCCGTCCCAGAGATCGGCACCATTCCTGGATCCCCCGTCACTCCCGTCATTCAATCTCCGTCCATCAGCATCTCCACCCTATCCGACTTCACGGTTGCAGATGTCTCCGACGACGAGCCCACCGGTCGCACGTTCGTGAATAGTCCCGACGACGAGCCACCCATTGGCCCCACGGCGGTCGTAGTTCCGCATGAGACATTCTACCTCGATGACGGGAATGTAGAAGTGTTGTGCGGAAACACACTCTTCCGCGTCCACGCCAGTACCCTGTCCTTCCACTCTCCTGCACTTCGTCGGATGTTCTCCCAGACCAGCCTGGTTGCAACGGAATCACCCAACCGCTGTCCCCGTCTTACGTCCTCGGACCCTGCCACGGATTTCGTTACACTTCTAAATATCGTATATCTCCCAGAGTATGCTACCTGCCCCCATCCCAACGAATTGTTCCGCTGACCATCTCCGTCTATAGATTTCCTGAACGAAATAAAGTGCCCGATTTCACCACGTTCTCGTCCCTCCTCCGAATCACTATAAAGTACGAGATGTCCGCCGTCCGATCTCGGATCCTAGACATCGTCAGCGATGCATACCCGGCGGCCTTTGAGGGTCTCATCCCTTCCAATCAGATTGGAGAGAGGGTCTTCAACGGACCGACCCCCCACCCGAACGAGGTCCTCAACCTGTTTGTTCACCAGAAGCTCGCGTCGGCGTTGCCGATGGCGTATTACATGGCGGCTCGAAGAGGGTTGGACTCGCTGATGGACATACGTCTCCCTTCGAGTGCAAGATTGTCCCCTGAAATCCTTCGGGTCGCGATGAGGGGTTTGCTTGTACTCCGTGAGATGGAGCTCAAGGAGACCCATCGTTTGATCCACGGATCAAGGGGTTCCAGGTCCTGTTCCCGGCCGAACTGCCCTTCGCGCAACACGGGCCCTGGGGTTTCAGAAGCCCACCAGAAAGTTGTTGATCGAATCGCGGATTCCGCCCACTCCGGGACGAAAATATTAGAGGTTCTGTCGCTGAAGGAGATTTATGGAGGCGGTTGCCTTGGGTTCTGTGAAAACTGTATGGAAGGATGGGAGGCTGGGCATGCAGATGTGAGGAAGAACGTTTGGGGCGTGCTGCCGGGTTTGTTTGGATTGAAAGGCTGAATTCCTGTCGATAGCTCAACGTTAAGTACTATACGTTATCTGGTTTCGAATCCATCTTTTTTCCTGTATAGTCAATAAATATAATGTCCGCTGCCCGCTGTGGGGGCCTGTGGTGCAGGCTCTCGGGAGGAGTTGCGGCGCGGAGAGTGCCTGGTGCGGGTGGAGTGGGCTCGATCACAAAACACCTCGCCGACGTCCGTTTACGTAACCAACAGGTTACCTCTCTCACCGCTACAATCGCAATGAAGGACATCGGGAAAGCCTTGGGCCCGGTGGTCAGCAACCTATCCGACGAGAACTACGCAGAATCCCTCGCGTTCTACCGCTTTTGGATCGATATAGGTCAAACCTATCACAAAATCTCTCCCGACCTCATCTTTGACACCATCTGGACGAACAGAACGACGGGTTCGATAGCTCCCAGGGATGGCAAACTCATCCACCCGACCGCTCACTTGGTCCTCCGTCTGGCGAACGACGCGGAATCGGATCATATTCTCGCCCCGGATGGCCCTGGGTTGCAGGGTCGCCTCAGCACAAGAGCCCTCCAAGAATTCTTCGCCGATAATCTGAGGGCCGCGCGTTACGAAGGCGGGTCAATAGAATGTTTTTACGCAGAAGCTAACTTCGTCGCACATTCGGCCAACCTCGGATATGTGGAGGAAGCTGCCATCCGTGATCACATCCTGCAGTCACTCATATCCCACCCAAAAACACTGTACGATCACCAGGCGGACGCACTGATCATACTGTTTAAACTGGCGGGCGCCACGTTTGAGGCGTACGCAGGCCAATCAGTGGTCGATCGCTGCTTCGAGCTTCTCAGGGGCCACAGTTATAATCCGCCCTACCCCAGTAACTATCAGAGTGATAACGACGACTACTTTCGGGTGAGAAGGGAGTTGGTACAGGTGTGTGTGCTTGGGAAGGACTGAAAGGTAACCACCGGACTGAGGCATATTTTCAGGGGGTAGTCGCGTTACGTGAACGTGGCTGGGAGGGACTCCCTCCCCCACCTGTATTCACATCCGGGAAGCCAAAACTGACCAGCGCGAATCAGGGAGACCCCACTGCAACTCCCGTCGCCACGCTCCTCGGACTCCCTAACAGAGATCTCGAACCTCAGGTTCCTCAACCCCCTCCACCCGAATCGGCCACCCCTCCAGAGACAGGCACAATTCACGAATCCCCCGCCACTTCCGTCACCCAGTCCCCATCCACCAGCATCGCCACTCTTTCCGACTTCACCACCGCAGATGTTTCTGATGACGAGCCCCCCACTGAACCAACGTTCGCGAATACTTCTGACGAGGGGCCACCTGTCGACCCCACGGCAGTAGTTCCACATGATACATTCCACCTCGACGACGGGAACGTGGAAGTGTTGTGCAGGAACACACTCTTCCGTGTCCACGCCAGCATTCTGTCCTTCCACTCTCCTGTGCTTCGTCGGATGTTCTCTCAGACCAGCATGGTTACGGCAGAATCACCCAACGACTGCCCCCGTATTCTGTCCTCGGACGCGGCCGCAGATTTCGTCACACTTCTAAACATCGTATATCTCCCGGAGTATGCTATCCGCCCCCATTCCGACGAATTGCTCCACTAACCATCTCCTTCCACAGGTTCCCTGAACGGAACAAAGTGCCGGATTTCACCACATTCTCGTCCCTCCTCCGAATCACGACAAAGTATGAGATGGTCGCCGTCCGATCTAGGATACTTGACGTCGTCCGGGAGGCGTATCCTGCGACTTTTGAGGGCCTCGCTCCTGCCAAGCCGATCGGAGAGAGAGTCTTCAGCGGTCCAGCTCCTCACCCAAACGAGGTCCTGAACCTCTTCGTCTGCCAGAATATCATGTCGGCGTTACCAATGGCGTATTACATGGCGGCTCGAAAGGGATTGGATTCGCTGATGGATAGGCGTCTCCCGGCGAGCGCAAGATTGCCCCCCGAAATTCTTCAGGTCGTAATAAAGGGTCTGCTCACACTCCGTGAGATGGAGCTCAAGGAGACTCATCGTTTGATCCTCGGATCAAAGGGTTCCAGGTCCTGTTCCCGGCCGAACTGCCCTTCACGCAACGCGGGCCCAGGGGTTTCAGAAGCGCACCAGGAGGTCGTTGATCGAATCGTGGATTCTGCCCACTCCGGGACGAAAATATTAGAGGTTCTGTCGCTGAAGGAGATTTATGGAGGTGATTGCCTTGGATTCTGTGAAAACTGTATGGAAGGGTGGGAGGCTGGGCATGCAGATGTGAGGAAGAACGTTTGGAGTATGCTGCCGGGTTTGTTTGGATTGAAAGGTTGAATTCGTGTCGAGAGCTCAATGTTAAGTACTGTACGTTATTCCCACGAATTTAGACCTCTCTCGTGCTTCAAGCTTCAGGGGTTAGCCACCCTTTTGACTCTCAGCTTCCGGGGCCAACCCGTCACGCCATCGAATACGGTCAACCACCCTCCCGTCGTTCCACAACCATGGTTAAAGAACACGGTTTTTACAACCGACGGTCCTACATTTCTTCGAAGATCTGGTCACTGTTTACCACCCTCACCGAAGAGCCATCGGAGTACGACAAGATCACACTGAAGATCGAGTACTGGATCGCATAATGTCCTCCGCGGGCGGTTTACGACGGTTGATGAGTTGGTCGAGGATTGCTCGTACGTGATGTGGGATCGGGGTGGTTCCTATCCAAGTGTCTGGAGATTCCTCAAGCAGTTCCATGACCCATCCCATCGCTCTGAGCAACCAAGATCCTGTTGGCAGGCTATTCGGTGAGGGGTTGGTACACCACTTCATCGTCTTGAGCAATGGTCGTCGCACTCCAAGTGAAGAACGGGTCATTCTGTTTCTAGGTAATCTGGGTGAAGATGGAGCGGTATGTGTGAGTAATCCGACTGCGGGGTAGTTTTTGGGTGGCGCACAACCACGAACGGGTGAAGTCTAGCCTTGGACTGGATTGAGGGGTTGAATTCGTTTCAGGAGCTCGATGTCAAGAACTGTCGACTGAGCATCATCTGTTCTTGAGCTATCATTCTGCTGATTTGGAATGCCCAGGTTGGTGACCTTTCTCGCGCTTTGTCTGGACCAAAGGCGCCAGCCACCAGCGTCATCACGCTTTGTTGGGTCCACGGCTCAGCCACACTTTTCATCGTTCCGCAACCATGGATGAAGAGCTTGGTTACCGTTACGGGGGGTATGACACTACCATGAAGATATCCTCCCTGCTCGTCTCCCTTTGCCGAGAGCCCTCGGACTACGACAAGATTATACCGAAGATCGAGTTCTGGATCGAATATGTCCTCCGTGAGGGGCTCACGAAAGTTAACGAGCTCGTTGGGATTGTTTCACGCGTAGCATGGGAAGGTGGTGACTCCTACGCAAACATCGCACGGTTCCTCAAAGAATTCCATGACGCGCCCCACCGGTCTGAACAAGCGAAATCCTTCGTGGAGGAGTTGTGCGAACACGTCCTTCGGTTATTCGCAATCGTTTCGGCGGAGAATGTTTCGGCGGATCGATACTCAACGTCGGTTGGGAGGTGTGGAGAGAAAGGTTTAATAGGTGCGGCGTCACTCATTGGACATCTCATCGAACGGGGCTTGCTCAGTCGCGAGCTCGTGCGGGGGCATCTCGTCAAGCCACTGATCGCCCACCACTACACGGATCGCAAGGATGCTCAGAAATCCGTCAGGGCCATGGCAATCTACCAACTTTTTCTCGCCGCAAGAAACACACTACTTCAGGGATTCCTCGAACCCGGGGATGTCCAGGCCTGCTTCGAAGCGTTGGACACCGATATCTCTCTCGAAGGAGTGGTGGGGCCGGACCCAGTGAAGTTAAACGTGCAGTCTTCCAGTTGCCTTGAATTGGAACCTGCATACTAACTTGCGACCAGGAATTTCGCGAGCTGCACACTGCATGGTTGAAGAGGGAAGAGGAAGAAGTGTGGAAGGCCGAGGTGGTCCGAGAACCTTGGGGACAAGAAGAGAAGGGTATGATTGCCACTCGGGTCCCCACAGATATTGGAACTCCCATCGCTTTCGCGCCCAACAACCTCCCTACCATCGTTGGTCTAGACATCCCTTCCTCAATCTTGCAAAGCATCGTCTCTCTCCCCAGTCTGCAGGATGCGGAGTGTTTCTCCGAAACCAGCGCCAACACACCAACTACCGCCACCTACTCCCCAACGTTGAGCATCTCCACCATATCCGACTTAAGCCCAACAGAACTTGGCGAGGAGACCGGTCATACCGGGGAGCAGACGACTACTCGCCACGAGACTTTCTACCTCGAGGATGGAAACGTAGAGATTGTGTGCGGGCACACAATTTTCCGGGTCCACTCTCCCGTAGTCTCATTCTCTTCCCAAAACCTTCGAGTCATGTTTTCTCCGTCCAAACTCCTCAACACACCAACGTTAGATGGATGTCCTCGGATTGTCTTCACGGATAGCGCTGAGGATTTCGCAGTGCTATTGAAGATGATCTACACGCCAGGGTATGTTCCTTTCCCCCTGGAAGCGGGTTCTGTGGACTGACCAGCTCACGGGTGACCAGGTTCCCTGCGAGGCACGAGGTCCCGAAGTTCAGCGTGTTCGCGTCGCTCCTTCGGATGACAACTAAGTACGGCTTCACCAACGTCCGCGATCAACTCATCAAGGACCTCAAGTGTGCATACCCGACCAAGTGGGAAACATACCAGGCTGCGGAGGTTCTTGGCGAGGACTTGTTTGGGGTACCCAAACCTCATCCCAACACAGTTTTGAATCTGTTCGTGGCACAGAACGTCAGGTTTGCAATACCTTTCGCCGCTTATCGGGCTTCCCTTGGTGGTTTCTTAGCCCTCATGAGCGACAAGTCGGGCACGCTGCTCTCACGTCACACCCTTGCCTCCACCATCTACGGAATGGAGAGGACGCGGGGTCTGATGGCCCACGCCGCGCATACAATCTCCTACAAGAGGGGACTTCCGGACTGTCTCGATAGCGCGTGCGTCCTGAACGTTGGTACCGGCCCTGCGGAGCGGAGGATTGAGGCGTTGACGAAACTCCATGATTCGATGATCGTTGAGAGGAAGGGTGGCGTGCTGGACGTCCCCTCGTTGGGAGACCTTACCTGCGCAAAATGTGCGAAAGAGGTAGAAGCACGTCACTCTACATGGCGTAGGGCATGTTGGGACCTACTCCCAGCTGCATTTTCGGTCGCGAACTGCTGGGGTGAAGTGTAGTTGGTTGTTTGTGGTTGTGATTTTAGTCGTCCCCTCCCGAGTTGTAATTTGTAGTGAATCAACTATTGTGTACTTGCCCCATGTCGCCTTCCTAGCTTGTCTAACCGGAGCGAAGATCAGAACGACCTTCAGCCAGGACCGGCGCCCTCAGACATTCCGATGTTGTGGGTCCATCCCCCGGCCACACTTTTCACCGTCCCGCAACCATGACTATACAACCTGGTTTCCACAACCGGGGGCATTATATCGCCTTGAAGATCTGCTCCCTGCTTACCTCCCTTACCCGAGCGCCGGCGGAGTATGACGATATCGCACCGAAGATCGAGTACTGGATCGAATATGTCCTCCGCGAGGAGTTCGCGACGATCAACGAGCTCGTTGAGGGCGTTTCGTGCGTGGCATGGGATCAGGGTGGATCCCATCCAAGCGTTGCTCGCTTCCTCAAGGAGTTCCACGGTGCTCCGCACCGTTCTGGGCAGGCGAGATTCTTCGTTGACAAGCTGTGCGAACACGTACTTCGGTGGTTCGCAATCGCGTCGGTGGAGGACATGAGTTGGAACTCGAGTTTTGTTGCGAGGTCCGGTGGAAGTGGTTTCGTACGTGTGGCGTCGTTCGTCGGTCAGCTCATCGACCGTGATATGCTACCCCACGATCTCGTGCAACGGCATCTTGTCAAGCCATTGATAGCCCACCATCATACTGATACGGACTGCACCAAATCTATCAGGTCCAACGCCATCTATCAATTGTTCATTACCGCGGGAAGCACTTTGCTTTGTGGTCCCCTCGAACCCGGAGATGTCCAGGCCTGCTTCGATATGTTGAACGCCTGTATCCCTTTTGGGTTAACCGGAGGGAAGTTACAGGTAAGATCCCCTCCTCGTTTCGATGCCCCCCGTGGGAATCTAACTCGTTTGGTCAGGAATTTCGCGGGATCCACACCGCATGGCTGGTGCAGAGGGAGAGAAACCAAGGCGATGTGGAGGAGGCAGGGGTGGGCGAGGGGGAAGGAACGGAGGATGTGATAGCCGTCGGGATCACCGCAGAGATCGAAACACCCATCGCTTTCGTCCCCCGAGATCTCCCCGCCGTGGAGACTGGTACCGAAATCCGTCCCTCCATCTTACGGGGCGACGTATGGTCTTCATCTGGGTCCTTCGTGAATATCCCAGCAACCGCAACCTCCTCCCCCACGCTGAGCATCTCCACTGTGTCCGACCTGACCCCAACCGAACTTGACGAGGGGACCGAGTATACTGGGGAGCAGACGACCACTCGCCACGATATGTTCTACTTCGAGGACGGAAATGTGGAGATCGTGTGCGGGGACACCGTATTTCGGGTTCACTCCACCATCATCACGCTTTCCTCCCCAAAACTCCGAGACATGCTTTCCCCGACGGCCCTCCTCAATGCGCCGACGCCAGGAGGGTGTCCTCGGATCATTTTCACGGACAGCGCCGAGGATTTTGCGGTGCTATTGAAGATGATCTGTACACGGGGTACGCCCCTCGACGTCGATTTTCTGGGCTGATGGTTGACTGACGACAGATTCCCTGCGAGGCACGAGGTCCCGAAGTTCAGCGTGTTCGCATCGCTCCTTCGGATGACGGCAAAGTACGGCTTCTCCGACGTCAGTGATCAGCTCATCAAGGACCTTGAGGGTGCGTACCCAACAGAGTGGGAAAGATATCAGACTGCGGAGGTTCTTGGCGAGGATGTGTTTGGATCACCCAAACCCCATCCCAACACAGTTTTGAATCTATTCATGGCACAGGGCGTCAGGTCCGCACTGTGTTTTGCCGCCTATCGGGCTTCCCTGGGTGGTTTCTTCGCCCTCGTGAGCGACGAACCCGGCACGGTGCTCCCACGTCTCACCCTCGCCTCCACCATCTACAGCACGGAGATAATACAGCGTCTGATGACCTGCGCCGCAGACACCTTCGCCTACGAAAAAAAGCTCCTTTTTGTCTGTCCTAATAGGGCGTGTGTCTTGAACGTTGGTACCGATCCCATGGAAAGGAGGATGGAAGCGGTGAAGAAGCTCCATAAAGCGATGATCGGCAAGAGGGATACCGGGGTGCTGAGAGCGCCCTCGTTTGGAGACCTTGCCTGTGCGAGGTGTACAAAGGGGATGGAAGAATTCCACACTGTATGGCGTATGCTTTGTTGGGAGACACTTCGTACATTTTGCAATGAGTCGGAAGTTCAGGGATGAAGTGTACTACTCTGTGTCCGTAGCCGTGGTTTTGGATGTTCCCTCTCGAGTTATAATTTGCAATGAATTGATGAGCGTGCATTCGCTTATTTCGACTCCCTGCCCACGGGAATTCCTGGGAACTTGGTTGGCCGATGCAAAGGTGAGCGGGCCACGCCACTGGGGAATGATCTCAATCAGAACGCCCCCCCCCTCGAGCCTTGGGAGCCTCACTGAGCCTGCGGTCTCAAGATCCCAAGTACCAAACACCACAACACGTTGTCGGGGCGGGAGGTTGCCAAATAAATACCATGGATCCTTCCAGGATAATCAAGGTTATCTTCACGCAGCCCACACAGACGATGTGTGCTTCAGGGTTGGTTCAGTTGCCCGCTACCTCTGGTGTCGGCCAAAAACGCAGGCTCTCGGGAAAGGCCACACGCCCAGTGTTCTTTTACGTAACCGGCCACACCCTCCTACCGCCACGGTCCCGATGGAAATCATCGACAGAGCCTTGTGTTCAGTGGCCGGCAACCTGTCCGACGAGAACTACTCAGAATCCCTCACCTTTTATAAGTCTTGGTTCGATATAGCACAAACCCATCACCAAATCCCATCAGACCAGATCTTCGATGCCATTTGGAAAAACAGAGGGACGAGCTCGATAGACCCCGGAGGGGGTAATCTTATCCACTCGACTGCTCATCTTGTCCTTCGTTTCGCGAGAGACGTAGAATCAGATCGCGTTCTCGCCCCGCATAACTCCAGCCTTCAAAGTCGCCTCTGTGCAAGGTCACTCCAAGCCTTCCTCAGTAAAAATCTGACAGTCGTGCGGGACAAAGAGGAAAACCACGGAGGCGGGGCCGATCGCGATTTCTATGCAGACACTAACCTCGTCGCTCATTGGGCCAACATCGGATACGTGGAGGAAGCCGCCATTCGTCATCACATCCTACAGTCGCTTATCTCTCACCCACAGCTATATGATCATCAGGCGGATGCGGTCACCATTCTGCTCAAACTGGCGGGTGCCACGTTCGAGGCATACGCAGACCCGTCAGTGGTCGACCGCTGTTTCGAGCTTCTCAAAGACCACTACAGTCATGAGACGGCGGCGACCAAGAAGAAGAAGAAGAAGGTGAATCCTGCGACGCGACGCTATTTGGCGAAAAGGGAGTTGGTACAGGTGCGCGCCCCACGTGATGAAAGATGGTCACCGGGCTAAGGCAAACCTTCAGGAGGTAATCACCCTACGAGAGCGTGGCTGGGAGGGCTTACCTCCTCCACCTGTATTCACGACCGGGCAACCAAGACCAACTGGTGTGGACCAGAAAGATCCTGCTACAACCCCCGTTGCCACATCCTTCAGACTTCCCGACGGAGATCTTGAACCTCAGTCCCCCCAGACCCCTCCACCGGAACCCGCCACCGTCCCAGATACGTACACACTTCCTGCATCGGAGTCCCCCACCGTTCCCGTCACTCAGTCTCCGTCCATCAGCGTCTCCGCTCTGTCAGATTTCACGACCGCAGACGTTTCCAATGACGAGTCTCCCGTCTACCCCGCGACCGCAGATACCTCTGACGAGGAGCTTCTCACCGACCCCACTGCCGTGGTTCCACATGAGACATTCTACATTGAGGACGGAAATGTGGAAGTGTTATGCGGGAATAAACTCTTCCGCGTCCACACTACCGTCCTGTCCTTCCACTCCCCTACGCTTCGTCGGATGTTCGCACCGACAAACCTGGTTGCGACAGAATCACCCAATGGCTGTCCCCGTATCCTGTCGTCTGACACGGCCAAGGATTTCGCCACACTTCTCAAGATGATATATTTCCCGGGGTCAGTTACCCTTCCCACATGCCGTTGAATTGTTCCACTGACCATCAGACTACCTACAGATTCCCTGAGAGGAATAAAGTGCCGGATTTCACCACATTCTCATCCCTGCTCCGAATTACGACAAAGTACGAGATGCCCGCCGTCCGATCCCAGCTACTTGAGGTCGTCCAGGATGCGTACCCGGAGGCTTTTGAGGGTCTCGCCCCTTCCAAACAGCTTGGAGAGAGGACCTTCAGCCGACCGACTCCTCACCCAAATGAGGTCCTCAATTTATTCGTCCAGCAGAAGCTCGCATCGGCGTTGCCGATGGCGTACTACATGGCGGCTCAAAGGGGTCTGGATTCACTGATGGACAGGCGCCTCCCGGCGAGTGCAAGATTGTCCCCCGAAATTCTGCACGTTGCGCTCAGAGGACTCATGACACTCCGCGAATTGGAGCGCAACGAGACCCAACGTTTAATCTTTGGCCCAGGGGGCTCTCACACCTGCTCCGCGTTGAGTTGTCCTTCGCGCACCCCGACTGGTCCAGCGGCGTTGGAGGCCTACCAGAAGGTTTTCGAACACATCGTGGGTTCCTCTCAGCTGGGGACGAAAGTGCTCCGGGTTCCGGAATTCTACGAGGATCGTGGAGGGGATCTTCAATGTGTTGGTTCCGGTATCTGTATTAACTGTGTGGCAAGGTGGGAGTCTGGGCATGCGGAGTTGAGGAAGAAGGCTTGGGCAATGTTGCCGGACGTCTTTGGGTTGAGGGGTTGAACTCGAGCTTTGTGAAGTATTCTGCCTCCGAATGTCCCGTTTGGCTGACTCGCCGTTTGTCTGATTTCCCCAACGTTATTTCGCCCACGAGCAAAATGTTTCATTCGTCGTTGTGAATATACATTCCGAACTAAACTCGGAGTAAAAAAAATTGTGGGGATCAATCCAGGACCGAAGGAGAAATAAAAGGTATGAACGGATAGGTTAGGTTGATAAATGGAGGCGTAAGAAGTGTGTATGACGAAGTAGGTGTAACTCGATGGACCGGGGCACGCTTAACACAGGTAGAACACAGCCTGGTTATGGAGACAAGGGACGAGAGCAAAGATGGAAACGAACGGAAAGCACCAGCCGACCACGGACACCAGGGAGGGGAGATAAATCACTGAGATACAATGTAGGTGTCCCACGTTATTGTCGGTTTCATTGGTTCGGGTAGTAATTCAGCTTGGCCTGCGAGTTACCGTAACTGTGAGAGTCTTGCAACTCGAGGTAGGTGCGGTTCCCTTGTTCCTTCCCTGCCAAACCAAGCTCGGCGTTCAACTTCTTTTCTCGCGTTCGCCTCCTCCTCTGGCAGCATTTCCAGATCCCAAAGCCGACGAGGGCAAGGAAGACGACGAAGCACCCGAGGAAAATATAAGGCCACCGACTTAGAATTTTTGCCTGGAGTTCTTTCTTCTTCTCACTATCGGGGATGGGAGATTTCTGGCCCTGGTCGACAGGGAGTAGAGCGTGCGCAGAATCTCCAGAAACATCGACGCCGCCCATCCTCGCTTGAACGAAGCTGTTGTGCGCCTTGTCCTTGTCGGTGATTGGCATGAGGTAAGCGAAGGGATCGTTTCCAAATGTGCCGCCTTTGACGCTGCGAAAGGCCGTCAGACTATGCGACACGACCACACAAAACGAGCCCAACGTACAATGACCCGAAGTCGAGATAGGTATACACGTTTCGTACTAGGAGCGACTGTAGTGTCAGATGTGATAGAGTGGCGCCCGTGAAGTACTTACAGAACGACATTCCAAGAACCATATCGTACTCGCCCAAGAGACTGAAAGCAGAGGTGATCGGCTGAAACTAAAAGGGGAACCGTTTGGAAACAGAACGAAATGACCAGGTGTGAACTCACGGATCCGATGCACGCAGATTTCCCGTTTGTGTCCTTATAAGCGAATTCACTCATAACAGTGTCCAGAGGGTGGATGGGGATCTCGACCCCGCCAAACTTGAGCGATACGTGGATGAGAGAGTCACAGGGAACGGTCCAAAACTGACTCTTCTCGTCGAACACGGCACCAGGGACGCGACCATAGATAGTATCAGAGACATGTCGTGGAACTTGAGTGAGCGTGAAACCGGTATCGATGACGGCAACAAGTTGGCCATCAGGTGCTGAAGGGACAATCGAATTGAGGGCGATTGTATTTCCATCGGGGCCAACAAATCCATTGGTATCGGTGAGTATTTGCCAATGTTGGTCGGCGTCGGTTAGTCGGTGGACTTTGTCAACCTTGAGTTTGGTGTAGGAAGTGATACTCGAGTACTGGGGAAGGACCTCGGCGATCGTCATCATCCCTGTATTAGAGACGGCGGTTCCGTTGGCCCGGTCGAGGTAGAAGGTGATGAATGGCGAAGGGACGGTGTTCTCAACGAAAATGCGGTTCAGAACGCTGTATCCCGAGGCCGCGCTGATTTCATCCCAGATTTTAGATCCGGAATTCGGGCCCAGACCGATGAGTCCGGTAAAGCCTTGCGCCTCGATGTTCACGGAGAAGGTTGATGTGTCATGCACCAGTACTGCATTAAAAGGGTGAGAGACTTTAACGGAACGGAACGAGATGTGTCATACGATATGCCTGTTTGTTGATAGTGTATCCACCAAACTGGAGATTCGCTGCGTGAATGTCACCGCCAGCCTTTCCGATGGCATAGTTGAGTGTCTCCTTCCTCCCCATTGGTGTTGTTTGGGGGACGTCTCCAGTAACCCAGAGGTCACTGCTGCCTGTATGCATCCTCAGCGCCTCGAGAATCTATCATCCAGAACATTTTGGACTTGCCTGTATCTAGCAAAACAGGGATTGACCTCGTCCCCAGGTTTACTGTGCCGATGTACTCCGCATTGAACGTGTTCTTGACTTGAATCGTCGAGTTTTCGGCTCGCCCAGACAAGGTATGGGGCTGGGCGTAGCGGATTTGGAAAGGCACTCTGCCCGCGTGCACGAAATGAACATTTACGAGAAAAGAGAGACAGAAAGGAATGAAAGGCCACATGTAGGCCGGGATAATGAGCGGAGGTGAGGAGAGCGGGGAGGTGGTGGTCGTTGGTTACAAGCGCTGATTGTGACCAAGTTACCTCAAATCATGCACAGCTAACCCGCCAAGTCCGTTCACGAACCGCCACGACCCCTCGCCGCCTCGGCCCAGCAAACATCTCTTGGACGTCAGCGGCGACTTGGCAGAACAGACAACCACCAACGAAGGCCCACGATGAGGCTCATTATTTGGGGGCTGCAAGCCGCAGCAATCTGGTCATCTCTCCTACCAACCGGTTGTGCAGCACACGATAGCCGTCTTGAACCGCACGATGGCGGTCTTCACCTCAAAGTTACCGGGAAACGCAACCAGCTCAACGCAAGGCACAGCAAACGAGGGAACATCGAAGGAACCTCGACCCTTTCCAACTCGGCAGACGTCAGCTATTACACGAACATCACCCTCGGAGGTGTTGCCTTCTCGGTACTGATTGGTGTGTGCGATCTACTGCCTTTATGATGGATGCTAAGTCCAGCCACCTCAGATACCGGCAGGTAGATACCCCATGGTTCAAACGACGTGGATTCACCCTAACACTTCGTCGTGCGCAGCTCCGATCTTTGGGTCGCCGGTTCCATCCCAAATGCGAAGGAAACGGGCAAGAACTCTGGCGTTAATTACGCCATCGGTTCCGTGAAGGGTACGTTCTCGACATGCTCAGTGCTCGACTCTCCTGCTCAGACCCTTGTGTGCAGGTCCTGTAAAACTTGCAGATCTCAACTTCACAGGCTACACCGTCAGCGACCAGGCCTTTAGCAAGTCACCTTCCTGGTCACCGTCTGAATCGTCTTTAACATTAGGTTGGCAGTCCAGGTAACCCCCGACAAATCGAACCACGACGGATTGGGCCTCATCGGGCTGGGTCCCAATAAGGGCTCAAACGTGTTCAGCGACATGGGGTCCTCCGCCGGGGCGGCGGTCGTTGATCGGATCTTTCGTCAAAACACTTCCACGCCGAATTTCATCTCCGTTCTACTCGGTCGGCACGATGACCCAACGGATACGTTCCCAGGCGATATCACCGTTGGCGATGTTTTAGACGGCTATGAGAAAATCACCTCACAAACAAAACTGGAAGTGACGGAAGGTGGGTGTTCAGCGAGCTCGAACGTCTGGTTCTCCTGACCTCGTTACAGTCTCAATGTTCCAGTCGGGCTCCCAGCATTGGCAATCTCTAATAGATGAGAACGGGATCCTCGGCCCAGATGGCAAACCGATAGCTTTGACGACGGTGGTCTCCAAAACGTCGAACGGGCAAAGGCTAACTGCCGTGTTTGACACCGGATTTTCTTTGAGTCAGGTCCCCAAGTAAATGGCACGCCCATCAGGCCGAGTCTCAACGCTGACCAGATACTTAGGGCCTTATCAGATGCCGTGTATGGCCGTATCCCTGGCGCGCAATACGTCAATAGATCTGACGTCGGAGGCGTCTGGGAAGTACCTTGCGACAAGGAGGTCAATATGACGTTCGTCTTTGCTGGTCAAAAAATCCCCATCCATCCCTTGGACACCACTATCGACCTCAACCTGACCAACACTTCTGGGGATGAGATCTGCGTTGGAACCGTAAGTACACGTAATCCCCCGAGGTTGGCCACGGCTCACCGTCACCGTAGTATCAACCCATCAGCACCGCGGTCGACAACAATTACGACATCATCCTCGGAATGTCCTTCCGTATGTACTCCCTACTCCCTACCCCTTTCCTTGCTCATAGCTTTCGCATACAGTTCGAAACGTTTATATGCTCATCGATTATGGAGACTTCGTCGACGGCACCTCCAACACCGCTAACCCTTACATTCAGCTCCTATCTATAACGGACGACCTCGCAGAAGCCCATCAAGATTTCGTGAAGACTCGTATGGGCGGAAAAGATGACGCGAATTGGCAACTACTCCCTCCTTCCTCTACGGGTAGCCCGCCAAAGAGCGAATCAAAATTCGTCCGGAAGATCAAGTACTATTGGCCGATCATTGCTGGCGTAGCGGGGTTCCTGATCCTCGTCATTCTCGTTTCCTGCCTCTGTATGCGACGGAGGAAAAAGAAGGGCGCAGGGCCATTCTGGAGGAGTAAGAAGAGTTACCAGCCGTTGAACGAGCCCGCCCCGCTGGGTATGCACACATTCGGTAAAGAGGGCGCTCCAAGGCAGAGTGTGTCTGATTATCGAAACCCTTGGGATTCGAGACACTAAGCAGGTGGTAATACCGGTAAACGGTCCGCCAGGGCTGGAGAGTCGTGTTTTCAATTTGTTGTTGTTTCCACTATGGACATTGCCTTCCTATATATGCTATCTCCCCTATTACGAGACAGACTGTAGAAGAGGATAAATACGGAATTTGTGCTCAGTTCATTGCTATAATTTTGCAACCGCGCTATACCCTTCATAGCACTTACAGTGCCACCGTCCGCTCCGGGGATATCAAGCGTCACGCCCGAGCTGAATAGGCTGGGTTCACCGGTGGAAGCCCCAGTCCCCCATCGCTCTCATTTAGTCCCAGCTCACGTCACCACTTCGTGGTGCTCGGCCATTCTTCTGAGTTTCGCACGCCGTTCTGTAGTGAACACCTCGCGTGTGATGGCCTCCTGTAGCGACATTCCGAGGGTCTCGCGGGGGATGTCACCGCCCCCTGAACTGTTCGGGTTTCAAGATGCAGTCAGGTTCCTTCCTGGACCTCCAAGGGGAACGCAAGGTACAAATTCCGTGCATAAATTACAGCGACAATCAACGACTTCACAGAAGAAAGCGCGTTCGACGTTGCCAGAAGTCGAACCCTTTGTAAACGATCTGGATGGGCCAAGAAACGAGGACGACGAGGAAGTCAACGAAGAGGTGGATTGCGTTGAGCATGGAATCTAGGGTTTGGGTGTGTGGCCTGACCAAGGGTCGGATCACGTAAAGATAGACCGGTTCGGCACCCTATTGGCACAGGAATTTGTTCAGCATGTAGAGTTCCACGGTCAAGCTGGATCGAGGTCGAGGCAAGACGCGATCGACCCACACCAGCGTAGAAGTGGATCCACTCACATGAGCTCGAGTAAAGGTGAAGAAGAGGAGGAAGGCGAATTTGATCGTGTTGTAGAAGGGGAAATAGATTATAAGCGGGTCTATTGTGCTTTCGTACGTCGTGATGCAGCACTGTCCAGAGCGAGAGAGAGGCATAATCAGGGCCTGCTGGCGGAAGCATAGCATACGACGAGAGAAGGCATACCCAGACAGTCCAGATGGTGATGATGCTCTTCATGTCACGCTTGCGCAGGGCCATCGGGCTGAGGCCGGGCTGGCCACCATTGCGTGTGGAGGGGGCGGGGACCTTGAGTACCTTGTAGGTGTCGTAGACGTTCAGGAATAGGTAGGTGAAGCGGATGATAGGGATGATGGGGTCCATTTCGTTGGGTTGGCCACAGAAAAAAATTCCGCTGAAATGGGTGCAGGAACCGAGTGAAAAAGCCAGAGAGGGGGTGAGTGGAGGTGGTGGTTGTTGGAAGAGGGAGGGAGGGAAGGGGTTGAGGTGTGCCATCCGGACGACATGTGGCACCCACGACTCCTCGTAGGGACGTCGGTCCTGTTCCCCGTTGCCTCGATCCTCGGGTTGTCCTCACCTTTCCGGAGGTTTGTGAACACGTCAAGAGTCAGGGTCCCCCATCACCGTGCCTATAACCAGTACTGCGATAATGACCGTTTGTGTGCTCTGGCGGGAGGCGGGGGCCTCAAACGACGACTTCAGCAGGGGGTACTTAAACCGAGTACCGCAACTATAGGAAAATGCGGCGAGGACACACCAACAGCACAGAACTCGTGAGGATCACCAGCCAAGTGATTATGGGGGAACTTGAGATTTGAAAGGAGTGGCCACCATGAGGCATCCACGGGGCCAGTTTCTCGGGCGTCATGAATCCCGCCTGCACGTTCCACTCAATCGTGGCCCATACGCTCCTCGGGAAGCTCAGGCTCGAAACGCCCATCAGGTTTCCAGGTTTTGAGCTTCGAGACCTGTAGAGAGGAACGGA
>Ga0307509_10004912_pt1 | contig 18940 bp, 24 predicted proteins | sample 10_EM_MG_FD_202245 | JGI IMG/M metagenome (GOLD analysis project Ga0307509, IMG submission 202245) | Populus trichocarpa ectomycorrhiza microbial communities from riparian zone in the Pacific Northwest, United States - 10_EM | ecosystem: Host-associated > Plants > Roots > Unclassified | place...
GAATATACTTGGTTGAACGGCGATCTCAGAGTTCCACTTGCCCTTTAACTATTATCCCTCTTTACCTTCGAGTTCTCTGAAGCCTCCCTTAGACCTAGCGCTTGCCGGTCAACCGCTAGCCCTCTATTGTACCTTCCGTTAAACAGGAGTAAACCTGTTACAGATCCCACATGAAACCTAAGAGTCATAACACTGCCTCAATGCTATCATCAGCTTAGATGACTGTTCCTTCACTTATGTTCATAAATAAAACAATCAACATGCAAAACCAAACTTAACACAAGCTACCTGGCCTTAATATAGCCCCGGGGTTATAAAACAATCAAACTTATCAAGGTGAGCAAAAATAATCAAACTAAACATTGGAGATCCTGCATTCCGCTCTAGTATACAGTTACAGGAACATGAATACATGTTACACTAACTGGCCAAAACCACGGAATATGCCACGTCATAAGATGTAGCTTCCATTTGGGCCTGTGGTTGTTACTGAAAAGATTTTCTTCCCACTTGAAGTGTACGATCGTTTTCATTGTAGTTCCTTGAAATTTGTTTTTGTTTCCCCACTCGTCACTTATTGTGTAATCATATAGCTGCCGTTGAAGTTTAATCTTTTTTATGTTCCCAGATTCGCGGTTAATAGTCACATATTTTCCAACAGCTCAAAATCTCACATCACCAGCTATCCCAACCTTTCACACGGCAATGCCAAACAGAATCCTACAACCAAGGTGTGAGAATCAATTCCGACAACCTAATGGCACCACTATGAAAATCCTCCTAGCAACACAACATGACAAATGGAAATGAACAATGGCCTATCCCGTCATTCAGTAATAGTAAATTTAGTAAATCTCAATATACAACTGCTTCTGTCCTAATTAATCAGGGGTTAATATTTTTTAAGCTTACTTGTTGAGGGGTTCACTGGCGGATTGGAGGATAAGAGTTTGATCGCAGGAGTATGATTAGTTTATTGTCAACTTTCGCAGGGATCACTTGGTGATTGGTTAGTTGGCTTGCATTTGGGAGAGTGGCAGTCAGGTCCTAGCTGCCGAAGGGGTTCAGTGTGCTGTCTGCGTGCTGGGTGGGTCGGGGGGGTCCCATAGGTAGAGGATAGGGGTTTCGTGATGTTAGTAGTGAAGGCATTGTTATTGTTACCATAGCCAATATTACCAGTCAATGAGGACTTGGGCGTAGCATAGGACATTAAAGAAGGTTGGAAGCAAGAAAAGTACCCAATTGTAACAGGTTGACTCCTGTCTAACGAAACGGTACAATAGAGGGCTAGCAGTTGACCAACAAGCGCTAGGTCTAAGGGAGTCTTCAGAGAGCTCGAGGATAAAGAGAGATAATAGTTAAAGGGCAAGTGGAACTCTGAGATCACCGTTCAACCAAGTATATTCTTAAAACATGAGTCTGCTGATGTCTGCCGTTCTCCGGCTAGCTAGAAGATGAGTTTAAATACAAGAGTTCTCCCAGAGCGATACTAATCAGATATCCTGCAACCACAATCATTTCAGAGTAGTGCACCTTGCCCTGCATGTCCTGTGATCCCACATGAAACCTAAGAGTCATAATACTACCTCAATGCTATCGTCAGCTTACATGACCGTTCCTTCACTTGTGTTCCTAAATAAAACAATAAACATGCAAAACTAAAGTTAACACAAGCTACCGGGCACTAATATAGCTCCGGGGCTGTAAAACAATCAAACTAATCAAAGTAAGCAGAGTAATCAAACTAAACATTGAAAATCCAACACTCCGCTCCTGTATCCAGTTACAGGAACCTGTATACATGTTATACCGATGGATGATTCATTCCTCAAGCGGAGAAATATGGCTGCTGTCTACTGTTGATATAGACCTTGAATTGCCCTTACCTCTGAATACCTGAACAATTGTTTGCTCGAGGCTTAAAGACCCCTTCCGGGATTTCACAAGGTGAGTACTGGAGTTGTAAGGAAATACAAATAATGTGAGAAAGGGCAGGAGTGCTTTAGTTTGGAGTAGAGTATCTATCTGTGCAGGCATCATTCAATCACGAAGCTTTCTGTTGCGGCATCTGCTCCTTCTCATGTTCGTAATCTCATCCTGAAGGATCTCCGTAGTCCGTACTTATACTCCTAAGTGCCATTATTGTAATATCAGTATCCCTAGTAGTGTTAATTGTATTCCCGAATTTCCTTACCTCACGCTAAAAAGTAAACCTAAACGTGAAACTAGCTTCCTATTATTCTAGGGATGCCACTTGCGTGATACAGGTGTGGGAGTAAAATGTGACCTTCCCTTAGTTGGATGGTGTGTTGACCACACACACAACTATCTGCGAAAGAATGATTGTGACCCACTCAATATACCGTGCAATAGAAGGGCTAAACTTGACCCGTGGTAACTACTGTGTAATGTTGCCGATAAGATGAAAGCGAATCACAGACAAAGCTAAGCTCAATTGAGATAAAGTGGTGATTGAACTAACCAGAGCAAAGAGTGGTGTGGCTGTACGATGCCAACTAAAGGATCTAAGAAGAAAAAGCCTTTATGCGAATTGGCTCTCCGCCAAGCCTCGCTCTCGCTGGCTTCTGCCAGCCTCCCAAATAGGCAACCAGACCTGCTAAACTGCCCCATCAACCGTCCAGGGCACACCGGTACAGAAAGCATTTCAGGTCAAGTTATGATGCATATATATATATTTTTCCGTCAATAGGAGCATTAAGCCTGATCCCGAGTCATGTGATAACTTTACCCCAGGATGGGTCGAATCTACCAATCAAAAAAACAAATGCATGAATTTTATTAGTCTCTCTTTAGCACAATGTAGGGAAATTTGACACTATTGATGGGCACGATCATGCTCGAGCAGAAAATTTGGCCCATGCTCGAGCATAAATCGTGCTCGAGAACACCAAAAATTTATGCTCGAGCATCATCATGCCCATCACTATTTGGCGCTATCAACACAGCAGGGGGTAGCATAACCTTTCATAACGACAACCGGAATAATATAATTCACAAGTCGGGGACTTTAGGTGTGAGAGATAAAGCAACTTATCATGGTAGGATACCATCTAGATTCTAGGGAAAGTAGGGACATTGCTGAGCTATCTTGCGTGCTCGTGATATGCAGTGTTGTGCTAGAATTGCTTTATCGGAGTCCGTTCACGAGTAAATGGACGTGGGCCCGCCTTCACTAATCCAAGATTAGGCAATTATTTGTAGTATGGAAAATGGATATTTGTGGTGATGAAGAAGGTAGGGTGGAAATGAGAAAAACGAAGGGATGGATGAGGGACGCCATGATAAAATACTGGTCAACTGTGAGGGAGAGGGTCGGTCGGGAGTTGTTAGGATATGAATCATAGAGTAATTGAGTTCTTAAAAGCTTGCATGAGGGTAGGAAACAGCTTGATGGAGCATTCCCATTGTGATATGTCATGTTAGGGTATATGGATGGGATTGTCACTAGTAGTGATGGACACGATCAGATCATGATCGAGTTTTGCTCGACTATAGTCTGCTCGATCATGGGTACTGCTCGATCATGCTCGACTACGATCTAGTATACTCGATCATCCCGAGTCATGCCCGATCACTCTACTAATCTTAGTAATTGGATGATGCTATGAACTTATATAAAGGAAGTCTACCTACGTAATAGATACTAATTCTTTCAACAGGGCTTTTATGCTGTTAGTTGTCAGCGAACTACCCTCCTGACTACTGATTTTATCTTAATGTCACCACTGTTGAGTGGGTGGTACTTTCCATATGTACTGTGGGATAGGCGGGTTGAGCTGGCGTACCTCGGGATTGTACTGCCATTATGGATTATAAGCTCGGATGAGTGTTATTCATTACTTTTAGGAGGTAAATATATTATTGAACCACTCCGCTTGTGTCGAGTCTATGGTAGCTCATGAATGTTAACAACCAGATCTCATCAGCCACAAATTACCATAATACACTAGCTGGACGATAAGGTAGGGATCTATTACTCTTGTTATAACACGAGTATGAATGATAACAGTCCCTATTGAATGAATATATTATTCCTGATAGACATAAAATGGATCATACTCGAGCATAATGGATGATAATCGACTATCCTCGACCATGCTCGAGCAGTGGCCATGATCGATCACTCGATCAGGCTCTATCCATTTGATCGATCATTCGATCATGGGTTCTCCTCGATCAGATCATAGTCGAGCATGCCCCCCATTATATGCTCGATCATGATCGTGTCCATCACTAGTCACTAGATTAGGTGGCCTGAGGGGACTGGACTCGGGCGATGTGGGATAGTGAAAAAAATGCATAGGTTGAGCTATATCCATTCTATCGTAGAGTTGAGTTCTTTTCTCTCTATTAACATCTCATAACGAATTAGCTTTTTTTTTTCCCGATCGCACCTTTTCTCTGTGTCCTTCACAAGGGCCCCTTCTCCACGGCCGTTTTCCTCTGCGGCGGGATGTTCTCCCTGTCCTTTATCTGTTCACGACGACCACTTCCGTTTTAATGGAATTACTGCTCTCCCGGAATTGCTGCGTAGAGCGGCTGGTATGAATAGGGCTCGGTCATAGTCGGTGTCTGTATGATCGGTATTGAGCTCCTCTCCTTCTACAAGCATCTTTACGATCCCCTCATGCCCCTCCTCTGCCGCCCACGAGATTGGTGTTCGGCCATATACAGTGTCTACTTGGTTGGGGTTGACCCCCTCTCGTTCTAAAAAGCATCTTTACTATCCCCTCATGCCCCCCCCCCCTCTGTCGCTCACAGGATCCGAGTTCGGCCATGGAATCTGTCTGCCTAGTCGGGATTCACATTCTCTAGTTCCAAAAGCATCTTTACAACTTCCTCATGCCCTTCTCTTGCTGCCCATGTGAGAGCCGTACTCCCCATGCCATCTGTTGCATTAACATCCCCAGCCTTTTTTTCTAATCCAGTAGCAACTATCTCCGGTATCCGGAGAAACGATACTGCATGGAGAGCGGTAAATCTGATATCTCTTCTCCTCAAGTCAAAATATAAGCTTGAACTTCTATCGTTATAATAGAACCATAAGAGTAGTTGAGCAGATACATGCTCACCAAACCTGTCCAGAAGCTTCATTGCAAGTAGTTTGACATTTTCCGTCATCCGCATTCATGCGCGGATCCCCCAGTAAAGTGAAGCATATTCTAAAGGGGGTATTGTCAGGGGAAGGGCCCGGTAGGAAGATGGCGAGAGATCCCTGACACATCCAAAATTAAGGTATGTCAAGCAAACTTCAGGAATTGTCGAGTGGGGACTATATAATAGTGTCGGGCTATTTAAGAGATGCTCCTGCAGGCTAAAGTGCACCGGTCGAACTGTAGATGAAGACGCCTCAACCGTGACAAGTCCCAGGCAATATGATAAGAGTGTCCTTAACTCAGGGATGTTTTTCGGATCAAGATCTCGAGATCCCATCTCCACCGCCAGTCCTCCGCCCGTAATGGCCCTTCCGAATACAACACCCACTTTAGCACTTTCAATCCGACTGTTGCCTTATTTCCTTGCTGGCCCTTCAGTCGGGCCAAAGTTGCCGTGTAGGCATCGCTCAGTCTCTTACCTGGTGCCATCTCCTCAAGTTTCTCTATTAGACCAATTATCATTTCCCCCAGAACGGCCTCAATGTTTAGCGAAACGAGGAGGAATCTATACATAATTCCTGGTAAGTATACATCATTGATAGGATAAAAAGGCTTCCTACTCACATATCCGACATCTTGTCCAAAATAAATTTCACGATATCCGACCGTAAATCGTTGTCCATCGCCTCCGGCTCGTCATCTCTACTTGAACTGTTGGGAATCGCAGCAATTATCCGTAAATGATAAATTATCTAATCACAAGTGAGGGGAGAGAAATTACGATATGCTTTTTTACTCATATTCTGAACCGGGAAAAACGCTGCAGGGGCTGGCCTGGGCAAGGCTTCTCTGTAGCTTCAAAGAATGCTAGAGAGTAAACAAACCTTCCATGGCTGATGACAGAGAAAGGAGCAAACCCAAGTCTTTTCATCCTCTTTCGCCCGGTCTGCAATAATCACACAATCAACCCCAACCACGGATTGGACAAATAGATTAGTTGAGTTGAACTAGGAGAGCCCTCCCCCCTTTTTTTCTCGAACACTTGTAATAACTACCCAACAACCCCCTTAACAACCCCCTCAACACCAGTATCATCTAGGACTTTCACCCCCAAAATCTCATTATCCAACTTATCAGAGTAGTCAGCACCATACCCCTCGCCCCAAATACACCTCCTGATCAAGTCAACAAAGCCAGAAAAGTCGCCCTTGGCAATCTTTTCGTTGCCCGCCTTCTCAATCTCTTCCGTGTTCTGATGCTCAGTGACAAATTTCTCGCCGGTGGCCTTCTCAACCGCGGCGAGAAGCTTGTTTTGTGTGACCACGGCGGATTGGACGAATACATAGCGGTTCTTAGTCTCCTCAGGATGGGTAAGGATACCGACGACGGATTGCCCAACATCAGAAAGGATGGTTGTGCTGAATGGCCTGTTTCCGCCATCCATAAGTGTGGCCTTTTTATTAGGGATATCGATCCCTAGGAACCCGATCTTGAGCCCTGCGCCATCCGTTAATATCTAGTCTGGAGGGGAGAGGAAGATAAGGTAGGGGAAACAAACCCCAATCCAAAAATGGTCCATTGAGTAAAGCACTCCAAGTAATCTCTCCCTCCTTCTTCTTCAAATATCCAACAGTGGTGACCTTCCCCGCGAAAACAGACAGCTTCTGTGTCTTCTCGTTGGTAACATTACTACCAAATTCACTAGGGATAAACCTCTTTACGCCAGCTTGAACAGCGGCATCGATGAGGGTCTGCTGCTCCTGGATGGCGGCACTCGCAATTGTCGAAATGACTGCATCTTGACCAGCGAATGCTGCCGCAAGGGAGGAGACGGAGTTGTAGTCTGCTGTGAGAACTTTGGTGTCTTTAGGAGGGGATTCGGCCGTTTTGGAGTTCTCCCGGGTGAGGATTGTTGTCTCCAAGGAAGGGGAAGCCTCGAGGAGGGCCTTTAGGATTGCAGGGCCGAGATTCCCGGTTGCCTGGAGGTTTATTGTTAATAGTGGAGGAAACAGGTAGAGAATGGGGGGGTACAAACCCCGACGAGAATGACCCTTTTGATAGCAGACATATTTAATTGATACTGCTTTGTGTTTGAGTAAGGTAAAATATTTGCTTTCTCGGTAGAGTAGTGAAGAGGAGGATAAAACCGCTGGTGCTCGTTCCGTTTCCTACAAGACGAGTTCCCGCGCTCTATCTTTATACCCCCCTACCCCTTCCCCGAAGTTCCACCTAACCCCACCATTTCGCCCTCGTTGTGAGAGCAAACATCACCACTAGTGGAACAAGGCTCAAGGCAACACACCGTAACGACTAACACGCAATAGCACACAACCATGACGTCCCCTTACGTCCCACATCTTCCCCGCAAAAAAACCACACGTACAGTAATTATCCGGCTAATCGCCTCCATAAGTGACCTCGCGTAAGGCTAGATGTTCCCCCATCCGAGCACAATAGTGCATGTGGGACTATTCATGAATTGGAAATTGGGCTGTGTCATCTTCTTGGGCACTTTATCGGCTACGATGCCGGAATGATACAGGCCATCTTACGGAGGTACAGCGCCTAAGTTTTGTATGTTCCACAAGCGAGGTTTGCTGCTCTTACGCCCTGTGGAACATACAAAACTTATGGGCTGTACCTCCGTAGGTGATAAGCAGTTTGGATATTTGATGTTCCGGATTGGAAGGCAAAACAGATCTGTAATCAGCGTGTAAGCGAGATAGTGGGGTTAGTGGCATTAACTCCATGAATGAATCTGATTGTTGATTGGTTGGAAACGCTTAGCAGTATGCATCCAGAGGTACGGTGCAGCTCCTAAGTTTTGTATTTCCACAGGGTGTAAGAGCAGCAAACTTCTCCTGTGGAACATACAAAACTTAGGTGCTGTACTCGTACCTCCGTAAGCATAAAAATCGGAAACTAAGCATGGAAGGGCAGGGATGTGGAGAGATCTGCAGATCAAGTTTGTTTTGGAGGAGGTGCATGAGTGAAGAAAATAGAATGACAACGAAATTTCCAATACACCGGATAACAATGTTATTCAGAATGATTAGCAACCACTGAAAAATATTTGAAATCAAAAAGTCATTGGAGTTATTCAGTATTTTTTATTTTATTTTATTTTAATCACCTAAAATAATCTTATCTTTCGAGTGGTCCTTCCACATAAATTATGCCCGTATCATACATCCGATAAGGTGATTACTCTTCCGAGCAGAAGTGCCGATAGCTTCACTTCCTTTCAGCGCGCGCTTTGTTCCAGGCATCCGATTTGCTTAGGGAACTGGGGCAGCAACTAAATCCCTAGGGTCTGAAGCGCTTATTAAGAGAAGCAGCGCATGGGGAGCCCAAGTTAGGTGATGTTACAATAGTCTGCTCATTTAGGTGAGATCCAAAATGTGCGAAATCGGACTTCCGGGGCACAGAACATCCGGAGAAAGGCGGACTATTACACCCAGTCCGTTCCTGATGCGCCAACAGGACTGGTTGGATCCTTCAAGGGCGCATTGTTGTTGGGTGTGAAAAGCTATTATATTTCCCTATTCCAGGTCTTCCGGGGAAGGTGACTAATCTTTCGCCGAGGTGGATTAAACCTGGGCAGGGATAGTGGGGAAAGTGTTGGAATAATGGGAGATTCGAATACGGCAGCTACCGTATTGTTTTATTGTAGAAGAAGCTTCTGTAGCGAAATCAAACTCCTAAGTGATTCGCACAGTACTTTACGGTAGTCCTTTCATGTCAAAAGGGTTCATCACTCCTTTCTGCTGCGCCCAGCTCCCAAGAGTATCATCAATTTATCATACTCAGCAATTTATTCTCTTCAACATACCAAGAAATTGAGAGTCGGAGATGTCTCCATATACCATCAGCGATAGCCGCGACTGCCTCAATACTACGAACTCTTGTGATATTATACTTGTACTACTGTGTCGAACTACTATACTGTGGGTGATAATCTGTCTCCACTCCTCACCTGGCTATCACCCCTGGATCCCGGCCTACGACATTCCGACATTCAAGAGCGCCGTGTCGGCAATTTTAGTGAATGGCTCATGGAGACTGAGGAATTCCGGAAATGGTGCGGATCGAGTGGGAAAGGTGAAGGCGATAAGGCGGTCCTGTTTTTTTATGGAAATCCCGGGGTCGGAAAGACCTATATTAGGTAACGAGGATTATTCTCCGGAGGGAGAAGCAAACTTGTGCTAAAAAGCCGTGGTGACAGTTCACTGGTAGTAGACAAGCTATGCGATCAGACAGGAGGACAGTACACGGCCGTTACGTGCTTTTACTTCGACTTTGCCGCACAAAAGGAGCAGACTGCCACTAGTATGCTCGGTGCTCAACTGAAGCAGGTGATCAGTGGGGTGGAAAAGGTCCCAGAAAGTACATGGTGGGCCATGCAGGAGCAGAAAAGGGTCGTTAGTCGACGCAAACGCCAACTCGGCGATATCGTGAAAATCCTGCAACTCATCACGTCGTCTCAGCGCACATTTATGGTCATCGACCCACTGGACGAATGTACGGCCGTGCAGCGATATCGACCTTTTGATTCTCTAAAAGAAATCCTTGAGAAGTCCCCTGGCGCACGAATATTCGTGACCGGAAGGGCCCATATTTGCCCGAATATTGAGACACGCCTCGCCGGACGGGTAACGAGCGTATCTATTGGTCCTGCCAGCCTCGATATCGTCTGATTCCTTCGTGTCAGACTGAGAGAGGATGAAACACCGGATGCGATGGATTCGAGTCTGGAGGTAGAAATTCTGGAGAGGATTCCCGGAAGTATATCGGATATGCCAGTAGTGGTCGTGACACTGAGGATCCAATCCCGCATTAACTATTAATATCTGTATTTAGGTTTCTGCTTGCATTCTGAAATATCGAAGCCATCTTGCAAGAACCAACAATACTCCGGAGACGAGAATGACTTTGCAATATGACAGATGGGTTGGGGTTAGAGGATATCTATGGTGCGACGATACAACGGATAGAGGCGCAGGGTGGGTATAAATCGCGACTAGGGATGGGGGGTTTGGTGTGGATCAGTTATTCAGAAAGGCCGTTGAAGGTAGACGAGCCCTGCCACGCTCTTGCAGTCGAATTGGGCACCACGAATTTAAATGCTAGTAACATCCCTCGATAACGACATTAGGGATCTGTTGTCAAGGGCTTATCATCGTTGATAAGGAGGCACCAAATGTGCGACTAACCCACAGGTTCCTAATAGTCCGAGCAAGACTGGACGGGACCAGCTAGTCTGGTCGAGAGTCAAGTCTAGTCTAATGGTGGAAATTAGACCGACGAGATTGTCAGGATTAGCAGACAAGACTTAGCCAGGATTGGTCTGACCAGGTCCGCCAAGGGATAGGATATGCACGGCTCTTTGACAAAATTAGCATCCCGTTTTGCATTTTGCTACTTTTATCACAATATATTACGCTCAGATAACATGTTTCTTAAAAACAAACTCACTGTTTCCATCAATTATACAGTGGAATCTCAGGAGAGTGGGAGTGATGGTAGTGCTTCGCTTAGATTCGGGGCAACAAAATAGAGTCATGAGTATCAGAATTTTTTGAGACCTGAGACCGCCAAGTGAGTGATAGTACATGACTATGCAATCTTGTATAGGAGGAAGACTGGTCGGGGACCAGTCCAGACAGGACCGGACCACCCAAGTTAGTCAGGTCCAGTCATTGACATCAACCTGGACTGAAAAGTCTGGTCTTGCCTCCAAGACTTGACCGGTCGGATTATTCGGAACCATGCGGCTACAGTGAGGGTAATATTGAAAAACACCGGAGATCATACCGCACAGAAGTATCTGGCATTTGTACCCACTCCTATTGTGTTAGTAATTTGTACTAGTTTCCTTTGTCAGTATTATCAATGAAAAAGAGGAGGAACATGGATATATGGCTCGTATTCAGAATACGAGAATTCGGAAGTTTGACCGGACATGATTGGCAGGTAAACCGGAGTGTGGATCGGAACACTCTCGGAGGGGGAGACAGGAATTCCTTAGATGTTGGTACATCTCTGGAAAGACCTCGGTAAAGGAAGAAGGAAGAAGTACTGGAGAGACTTCAAGAATTGTCTATATAAACCCTATGTTCTGCCTCACTAGGTAGGAGGATAAGGCACGCCTCCGATCAATATACATAAGTTTCCTCCTTGACTTCTTTGTCCTTCTTCATTTGAGCCTGACCGCCCTTCTCCTATACAGACCTCATAATAACAGGTTATAAGCCCGGTCTGTCCAGACTGAACAACAATAACAAGATCTTTGCCTCAAATAACTCAGCCATGTCCACGTCCGCATCGTCTTCGACCTAACAGGATTCTCCAGCTCCGGCAGCAACCACCTCCTTGACCCAGTCAATCGCTAAGTTGGATGGTTCTATGGCCTCAGGTAAAAGCAACTACCAGGCTTGGAAGTTCAGAATTAGTCGTATCCTCAAGGAGAAGTGGTTACTTACAGCAATTGAAACCGATATAGACAAAGGCAACTCAGAGAACTTAGCCTGCGACAATGCTGCCTTCACTATTCTCACCCTAAACGTCAAAGATTCTCAAATCACTCACATCCAGGAGCGCACGACAGCTAAGGAAGCATGGGAGGCATTGAGGATAGTTCACCTGGGCATTAGGGCAAGTGGCCGCATGGTTCTGATGCAGAGGCTTTGGGCTCTCCGTATGGTAGAGGGAGATGATATGGCGGAGCACCTAAACAAGTTCCGTGAGTTAGCCAACCAAGTTGAGAGTCTATCGGCAGATAGTAAAGGAATCAAAAACAACGAACTCATTACGCTGCTTACTCTAAGCCTTCCAGAGTCATACAAGCCAATCATCATGGCTCTGCAATCACGAGCCGATAAGATCTCTTTCGACATATTCTCCGGCCGGCTTCTGCAAGAATCAGCCTGCCGACAAGTTGTCCAAACTACATCACATAGTTTGGGACAGAGTACTTCGGTCATAGCATTTGCTGCAAGGTCATATGGATGAGGTCCTGGGGGAGGTAGATACGGTGGTGCAGGAGGAGGTATACGGATGCAGCATATATTCGGATGGCCTGCCTCTGCAGATAGTACAGGCAAGTCTGGAGGAACACCTAGTCAAGGATGAGGTAAATGTTTCTACTATCAAAAGGCGGGGCATTGGAAGAGGGACTGTTACAAGAGGAAAGCCGACGAGGCTAAGGAAGGTGGCCAGATATCTCGAGAAGAACAAACTGGCCTGGCCTTTACGATCCAAGAGGGTATGACCAAGGTCATTTATCAGCATAACTGGATTATCGACTCCAGAGCGAGTCAACACTTGTGCAGCAATAAGGATAGCTTTCAGGAGGGCACTTACCGAGAAATGAGCCAGAAAGCGATTGAGATAGCTGATGGATCCAAAATCGCCTCTATAGGAATGGGAAACGTCTCAATAGGGCTGCTCTGCCTATCCGATGTCCTACATGTCCCACAAGCTGGCGGTAACCTTATATCAGTTGGTAGAATGATAGACTCTAGTTACAATGTCAGCTTTGGATCGAAGATGTGCACGATATCCAAACAGGCACTAAGTGTAAAGGGAGACCAACAAGGAAATCTCTACTACTTGAGAAAGTTGAAGAACCACGATAGCGCCCATCATCAGCAAAAACAATAGCTGGCGTCCTGAGCGTCAGGTGTGTCTGATGCACCTGACGCCCAAAATGTCAATCGCGAATCAGGACGCAACCTGACACAGCGCCGGATCTCAGGACGCACCAGACGCAGCAGCTAATCTCAGGACACACTGGGCGCACACCGAATTCTCTGGACGCACCGGGCGCTTACCTAATTCTCAGGACGTCCCGGGCGCACACCTAATAATCAGGATGTACTACCTCATCTTCTGGAGATAAGCGTAGGGTCCCCCCTTTACCTTTTTCTGACCTTGGTCACCCGGGCCACAATATATTTGACATCATGAAAAAGTATTAAATTTACTACTAACAGTCTTCTATTCTTCTAATATACAGGTTATTGAACACCCCCCTTCCCCCCCCCCTCTTACGTCCCCCGGAACCCTATAGCTCCATGGAGAATTGGCACCTCAGAACCCTCTTTATACTGGCGTGTGGCTGGCGTCGAGCCCAATGACGCCCAAGTGACAGATTCAAAATTGGTTGAGCGGTTGTGGAGGAATCTGGCATCGAGTTCAGGATTGTTAGAGACAAAAGACCACTCTCAGAAGGGTGGCGAACTGCATGAATACTGATGCGCCAGAGACGTACCTTATACCGGCGTGTAGGCGGCGTCAAGCCCAGCCATGTCCAGGTAACAGAATCAAAGTCGGTTGAGCGGTTGTGGAGGAATCTGGCATCGAGTTCAGGATTGTTAAAGACAAAAGACCACTCTCAGAAGGGTGGCGAACTCCATGAATACAGATGCGCCAGAGGCGTACCTCATACCGGCATGTAGCTGGCGTCGAGCCCAGTGACGTCCAAGTGACAGGATCAAAATCGGTTAAGCGGTTGTGGAGGAATCTGCCATCGAGCCCTGGGATCGCCAGCATCCCCGCTCAGCCTTCCAAGGACCCCCCCCCGGAGTAGATAGCGATTTCATGAGTATTGATGTGACAGGGACGTTCCTCATACCAGCGTGTAGCTGGCGTCGAGCCCAACGACGTCCAGGTGACAGATTCAAAATCGGTGCAGCGGTTGTGGAGGGATCCGCCATCGAGTTCAGGATTAGTAGAGACAAAAGACCACTATCAGGAGGGTGGGTGATCTCCATGAGTATTAATGCGACAGGGACGTACCTTATACCGGCGTGAAGCTGGCGTCGGGCCCAGCGACGTCCAAGTAACAGATCCAAGATCGGTGGAGCGGTTGTGGAGGAATCTGCCATCGAGCCCTGGGATCGCCAGCATCCCCGCTCAGCCTTGCAAAGACCCCCCCCCAGAGTAGATAGCGATTTCATGAGTATTGATGCGACAGGGACGTACCTTATACCGGCGTGAAGCTGGCGTCGAGCCCAACGACGTCCAGGTGACAGATTAAAAATCGGTGCAGTGGTTGTAGAGGAATCTGCCATCGAGTTCAGGATTAGTAGAGACAAAAGACCACTATCAGGAGGGTGGGCGATCTCCATGAGTATTAATGCGACAGGGATGTACCTTATACCGGCGTGAAGCTGGCGTCGAGCCCAGCAACCTCCCTGTGTCAGATATAGGATCGGATGTGTAGTTGTAGTGGAGTATTATGCAGGATTCCCGGGAATATGGATGTTGAGGGTGATGAGGAGAGAACAGTTTGTCGCATCGCGTCTGAGGCTAAGTGCCGGGAAACCATGATAAACTATGCCAAGAAATCCACAGGGGTACCCCTGAAGCGACCATCTCTCGGTGGTAAATCATGATCAGCAATGGTGTTGAGGCACGAGTCTGGAGGCACTGGAGGAAGAGTTACTTTTTCTTATAGGTCAGGACGGAATGTGGTGTATTAGTTTGGCTCCAGATGCATGGAATTTGAGTGGGCATTGCCAGGCAACTCAGGACGCACAGGACGCAGGAGATGTAACTCAGGATGCACAGGATGCAGGGGACGCAAAGGACGCAATTCAGGACGCACAGGACACACAGGACGCAGATTCCACATCGCGTGCGGCAGGACGCAACGGTGCCGTATCTGACGCAAGATAATCTTTTGCTGATGATCTAGGACTGGCAACCAACAAATCCGTTCCGGACACGGTTGAAGTTTGGTATCGCAGGCTAGGCCACCGACCCCTTGATACCAGGAGTATTTCATATCTGAAATCACGGTTTAGCAACTTTGAGATTAAAGGCAATACAGGAGAGAAAGACAAAAGAAAAATCTGCGAAACCTGTGCAATAGGACATCAGCATAAGGAACCAATGACAGGTTCAAGAGGGAAGGCTGTTGAACTACTGAAGGTAGTTCACTCACGTATCTGCGGTCCAATGCAAGTCAGTACTATAAGCGGCAAAAGGAACTTTATTACCTGTATTGATTCAAAGAGTGGCCGCATTGCAGTAACACTTCTCAAGGCTAAGGGGGACGCACTTGGGGCCTTTCAGGCTTATAAAGCAAGAGCTGAAAAAGAAGTGGGTAGAGAGATTAAGAATCTCAGGATGAATGGGGGAGGAGAATTTATCGGTCACCACTTCAAGTCCTATCTCCGTATTTGTGGAATCGTCCACAGTATTAGCCCACCATACACCACTAGTCACAATGGATTAGCAGAACGTGTGAATCATACTCTAATGGAAGCAGCATGCTGTATGATTGCTGATACCAATCTCGAGGAAAGCTTTTGGGGGTTTGCAGTCGCAACTACTGCCTATATTGGTAACCACTTGCCTTCACGCTCACATGAAGATCAGTCTGTGCTCCAGTTTTGGATGGGAAGAATACCTAGCATTGGGCATTTGAGAATCTTCGGATCAGTAACACATACCTTGATACCAAAGGAACAGAGAAAGAAACTTGACGAACGGTCAAAGAAATGCATTCTCATCGGGTAAGATGAAAATGCAGGAAGCAATGTATATCGGTTATTCAATCCTGTGACAAAAACAGTTTACAGCTCCCAGGATATAATCGTTGAAGAGCAAGAAAGTTCAAGCCCAAGTACCCTTGAACACGAGACAACATGTCAGATCGAATTCGCTCCACAATATGCAGAAGAAAGCGAAAGTAATAATGAAGAGGGACAAAGAGAAAGGGGTACGGAAGAACCTCTTCTGATTGAAACCAGAAGCGATCAGCCAGGCCAAGAAGAGTTTGGTGGTGATACTATTATTGTAAAGCCACCAGCCAAGCTAGTGAAAGCTAGAAAAGAGAAAGTTAGTCGACAGCAAACTAGGCGGTCGGAACGACAACAAAACCTTGGCCAACATTATAGCGCACAACCATGGCACGCAATGATAGCCTATACCGAAGAGCCTCACACCCTAAAAGAGGCTTTGATTAGCGAGAACTCAGAGAAGTGGTATGCGGCTTGGGAATCTGAAGTTGATTCCCATGTAAGGAATCGAACATGGAAGCTTGCTCCGCTTCCAGTAGGTAGGGAAGCGATTGGTTGTTGCTGGCTCTTTCGACAGAAAGATGATGGGCGATTTAAGGCAAGGCTCGTTGCTAAAGGGTATAGCCAATAAGAAGGAATTGACTACACCAAAACCTTCGCCCCAGTTGCCAAGTTCAGTTCAGTACGCTCATTGTCGGCGCTTGTGTGTGAAAATGACTGGGAGATAGAAGGGATGGACGTCAAAACGGCATTTCTGCATAGCGAGCTTGAGGAAAGCATTTTTATAGAAATACCCAAAGGTCTCCATACAAATATTTCAAGTACAACAACAAATGGTCAACGAATGGTCAGCAGATTAATTAAGTTAATTTACGGATTAAAACAGGCTCCGCGAGCCTGGTATGTGAAAATCAACAAGCTCTTCCTAGACCATGGGTTCCAACGCAGCAAGGAAGACCATAGCGTCTATGTTTCATAGAGTTTTCAAGCTCATCTTGCTACTCTAGGTTGATGATCTGGTTATTACATCACCAACTTTAACAGATGTTTCTTGGATCCAGAATCTTCTCCATGAAGAATACGAGATGACCGAGCTAGGACAATTGACAACATTCCTTGGTTTGGAGATTAAAAGAAATCGTCACTTGCGAATCCTGCACATACGACAGAAAAGGTATATTGAAGCAATTCTCACAAGACATAGAATGTCTACCTGTACACGTATTGGAACCCCCGCGGACCCACATGTCCGCTTATGTCACAAATCGTGACTAAGTAAGGCAGATTTCAGATGACTAATAGTTATTAGTCATAAGGTATGTTTATGTTCCACGCTATGCAGTCAGTTGACTCATAGTTCCCACATGGCTCGCACTTGTGTGTCATCGTTATGTTATGATTGGTTGATATTTCCATGACTCACGATTGTGAAGTCGTAATGATATAATGACTTTTGGGTGTGACTCACATTATGAGTCACAAGTTGCACGCAGGTGACGCGCTTTACGCACCTGACATGTTTAATGTTTTCCGATGGGTTTAAGGTATGTTGCGTAGTGACCATAGGAGTCATCTGATGGATTTCGGATATGACTCGTTATGAGTTATAGTACCGCCTCACTCAAGTTATGAGTCACCAGGGTTAGGGTTGTTGGCATGAAGAGTCTATATAAAGAGAAGACTCGGTTACAGTAGTTAGCACGAACCATCTCCCCTACACCTCCGGCGATTGAAATCTCAACACCAGGGAAATCATCGTGGGATCCACCACCACCCCCTCTCCTCCCCCTTGATGGCTTCTGCCTAGGGGAGCGATGCTACAACCCCTCCTCTCCCTCTGGGGTCTACCCCCTCCTCCACAGGGTTCTTGTTCCTGTTCATGGTTGACTCCCGCTCATGAAGTTCGGTTCTCCCCCTTACCCCGCACTTCCTTTGCACCTCGCTTAGGTTTTGCACGGTCGGCATTCTGTCCTCTGGGCTCACGGTCGGCGCTGAGCTTTCCAAGCCCTTTGCGAAGTACCTTTCCGTCTCGGTTATGTGGTCCTGTCGGGGAACACTTTGGTTAGTAACTTCAGCACCTCGTCTTCGTTTCGCATTCGGAAAAGCATCGGTCGCAGTTACTCTAGTCGGTCGTCTCAAGTGTTCGGAAGTCCTTCCTCCTCCAATCTCCCTCCCTCTACCTCCTTGGTTTTCGTCCCTTTGCTCGGTTACAGCTACTCCCATCCCCCCTCTTCACACCCCTTCAGCTGGCACCTTACTGCTTGCCCCCCCCCGCGGTCGATCTTCGCTCGCTATACAAAAACCCGCCTCGGTTACGCCCGTCCTCCTGGCCGTCGCTAAGGCCGCTTTGGCACTCCCTCCGGCGACCCCTCACCAGAGTCGCCTCCATACACCGTCCTATCCTGCCATCGGGCACCGCTCCGTCCCCCGGCACCGCTCCTATGTGCAGGTCCATACTTTCACTTACTAAGCTCAGGCTGATCCACGTCACTTATCAGACGTAAATTTCCTTTGTCAGGGGTTCATACATTCCTTATGGTTTTATACTTTCGTCGTGGATGTCACTAAGGGTTCTCCTCTCTTTCCTGCTTGCTTCTTTCCTTTCCACTTCCTTCAGATGTACGCGTATGTTTGTAGAATTTGGTTGGGCGATGGGCGAGATGTGCGGTTGGTCTCATACCAGAGGGACTTGGGGGTTTGGATGTTTCCTGGGGTGAGGAGGGTATGGTTTTTGTTGGCCATAGCATTAAAGCTGAATGCCGTCTTTGTACCTTTTTTCTTTTTTTTTCTTTTTTTTTGTTTTTTTGAATCATGTGATTATTGATTTAGGTACAAAATCCTGCATGCAGCTCGCGCTATGGCATATAAAAAACCTTAATTCCCAAAACTAACAAAGGAAATAACAAAACTCAAACAACACGTGCATAAACTCTCCAAGCGGGATCATCAGAACCCTGTTGCATCGCCATTGATGACTGACAAAAGAAAAGTAAAGTAAAGCCCTCCTTATAACTCATAAGAAAAACACTCATTGGTACCAAAAACCTCCCCGCCCTACCTGCCCACTGCCACAGTCAAACAGGAACAAAGGAAACTCATAAAACGTATAGAAAATACCCTGAAGAGAAACTCGAGCAGGGGAGTTTGAAAGTAGCAATACCTAGAAGTCTGTGGCCAAGCTAGGGAGATATGTATTAAGCACTTTCTGAGCCCGAACCCGGCTCAGGAGTCACAGTATTGGCTCGAATGCGCACCATGGCTGGAGGAAAGCCCGTGCGAGTAGCGTAGAGATAC
>Ga0307509_10004913_pt1 | contig 18938 bp, 17 predicted proteins | sample 10_EM_MG_FD_202245 | JGI IMG/M metagenome (GOLD analysis project Ga0307509, IMG submission 202245) | Populus trichocarpa ectomycorrhiza microbial communities from riparian zone in the Pacific Northwest, United States - 10_EM | ecosystem: Host-associated > Plants > Roots > Unclassified | place...
TTTTTTACTACAAATCCCACCCCCCCCCCCCCCCCCCCCCCCACTCTCTATATAAATCCGGGACGTGGCTTGCTTTTACACTCACAGTTATCAGACAAAATCCCAGACCTGAAAAGAAGAAGAAGAAGAAAAAACTCCGTCCTATCTTCCAAGATGAATGAATCCCAGGGGGGCACGACACCAGATAAGGCTCAACGGCACCGGGGGCACGAGGGAATGTTAGCGACTCCGGGTACCAAGACTTCTGCTTACCAAGCGCTCACTACTACTACTCTGGTTTATTATTCCAAATCTGTCATCCCATGTACGATATTTCCTTCGTTCCCGTATGCTGGTAAAGACGGAGGTTATATATATAATGTCTTCCTACAAGACAGCGCTCAGGTGTTCTGATAGGCTTAGCAGTCTACTGGTTTAGCTAGGGAGATTCCCTTCAGGGAGGTGTGGACCATGATTCGTGACTCCTGCCACTAGCGGACACAGCGAGCCCAAATGAGGAGAAGAAGAAATTAGGTCACTTGTCACCAGGTTCCGAGTGACAACTCATGTCCCGGACCGAACTCCACAGTCCATTCAGCACACCCCCCCAGGAGTCGCAGAAGCCACTGACCAGTCTACCGGTATGCGGCCCGGTCCCAAATTCCGAACAGCTTCTCGCTTATCACCCGGCGATCCGAATCTAGGTCATGCCTGGAATAAATTTAATCTCAACTCGCATTTGGTATTAGGCGGACTACCGTACTGCACTTCCGGGACCCACGATCCATGACAAAAAAGGTGCCCCCAAGTTTGTGTTGGGGACTAGGTTGGGACTTGGAATTAAAGCCAACTACAAAAAACGTATATATATTCAACCTCTATCCACCACTGAAATAAGTCCCAATACGAGAGTTGAGCCAATCAAAAAAAAGGCGGGAAAAAAGATATAAAATCGGTAGCTACGCACAGGCGGAAAGTGAAGGGGGAAAAAGAAAAAAGAAAGAAAAACTGCAATCACCACAGCAAGTACTTCCGTTGCTAGTGAGAACCCACACAAAACGTAGTTAAGAAAAGGTGCGGGAACTAAAAAGAGCAATAAAGAGAAGAGGCATTCCACTGCATAAAAAACCCCACCGGAAACTAGAACCCGCCGCCTTCAAACCGCACTGTAGCCACTCCGTCCAGCGCCCCTACCCTGCAACGTCCCTAAAACTCTTCGTGCCCAGTCCTTTAGTAGATATGGTAGGTCCCGAATGGTATCGCTGTGGGGGAGGAGGTCCCAGCTGTTGCTCGAAGAGTAATTAGTCGGTTGCCTTTTGAAGTCAAAATGTTTGCTTTTTCCGTCTGGATTGGGGTGATAGGAGAAATGAGGAGAAACGACGGGGGGTTGATGAGGAGGGAAGAGCGGGAAAGTACCCTCTTGCGCCGTAGCGGTTGTGGTTTAGCCAGGAACCGAAGATCAAATATGCTGCAACACCTAGGAACAAACTAAGATTTCAGGGTATAAATGTTAGAGCAGCTTGGAGAAAGTGAGCGAGGGGTATCACATAATGATAAACCAGGTGAAGAACCCCCAGTGGTGTCCTTGGTCTACGCCAGGGTCTTTTTCGAGATCCTCGCAGGCATACTTTGTCCTCCACTCCAATCTCAGCACATCCTTGTCGCTATTGGTGGTATCGTAGCTGATGAACTTCAAACTCTGCTCCTCCGCACCTTCACCCTCCTTAGGATCCTTCCCTTCCGGTTCCTTATCACCACCTTCTTCCTCTTTCTTCTCCTCCCTCTTCCTTTTCTCTTTGCCCTCCTCTTCCTTCTTCAACCCCTCCAGACCCGTCTTGTTCGGATCACAGATAAATTCAACTACCGCTTGCTGAGGCTTCTTTTCGTACATTCCACCATTAAGCACAACTCTGAAACCTTCTTTCCCTGAATCCGCGTGCGAGTCTGAAGTCTTCAAGCGTGTGATCTTCTCGTCTACGTGCCGACCATGGATGTCTCCCGCGATCGGAATAATCTTGTGAATTCTTGTCTCGGAGTCGTCCGTTACGCGCTCGATACCACAAACTATCATCATTTCATCATCGCATCAGCCAAGCGGCGGGGGGGAAAAAAAAATCTATCTCCGTGAAACAAACCTTGAGTACCACTTGGACACTGTTTCTTCGGATCCTCCTCCTTACTCTTCCGTATAGGTCCACACGGGTTGATTGTCCAGGTAGTATTCGTTATCTATCATACACAAAAGAAAATCAGCCACCCACCCCTCTGTTATTATCATCACATACACAGTGATGCGGTAACTCACAGTTGGAGGCGAGTCCTCTATTGTGGTCACAGAATATGGGCCCTGCAGTTCCTTCAGGTCCCATGTGATGCCATCTTTAACTGCCTTACAAGGGAAACTTGCTAGCGCGACCGACGACAAAGCGGCGATTACAGTGCACTGATATAGCCGCATGACGATGTGGATGATGGTGATGATGATATGATAGACCTAGCAACCGTTGCCTCGTTAGCACCGGAAAGGGAGAGAGCCCGACGCGAGATGCTATTCGATGATCGATAACGCTCCCAGTTATCAGGACGGAGAGATGAAAAGAAGATTAAGATAGTAAAGTGCCGTCGGCAAGAGGGGGGAGCAAGTAAGGTCTTAGAGGAAAGTTGGAAACGTGGGCTTCGGGCTGGAAATTCACTCATTCATCGGGATTACGTTCCCCCACTGACTTGGAGGGTGTTAGTCATCACAAACATCCTTATCCGGAAGCCTCTTAACTGGGTGTTTGCAAACCAGGCCGGGTAACTTCCTGCTACTCAAGCAGAAGTATGATAATATTATGATATCCAAGTTTTCGGAGGCTTAAGTTAGGGGTAGGGGACGAATAGGTTACAGATGGGCCGTTTCCAATTCCGGGATGGGGGCATTTTTGTTGATGCGTTCAGCCCCCAATCGAGGAAATTGACAACCTAGTTTTCCGGAACTACCGGTAGGGCTTCCTATTGTCTCACATTTCATCAAATAACATTCTCTATGATGGGATAATGACAATCTAGTATTGTAGGCATAGCTATTGCATACAGCTCATTCAATCCAACTAGATAGACTATGACTGAGCCCGGGCTCTTAACCCTATTATCCTCACTTATCTAGACGTTCATCTTAAACTGCTTCAAGTATTCGTAGTCCTTCAAGTTCTCATCGACAGCTTTCTTTATAATCCTAGCCCCCTCCTCCCCATACTTCTCAACCCAGCTTCTATATTCCTCCTCAGCCGTTTTAACAACTTTCTGCAAAACAGTTAGTCACGACTCACACGGAAAGGCAGAAAGGCACTGCAAACTTACTTTCTCCCTAGGTTTCAATCCCTTGCTCTGAATGGCATCATCGTGGAATCCTTTCCACTTGTCGAAGGCACTACAACCCCCTTCTTCCCACATAAGCATGCTTTCATTGAACACCAGCCCTACACTTTCACAGTATTTCTTCACAACTTCTTTAGGATGGTCGAGGAGATCGTCTGCATCAATGAGGCATAACTCTGCGCCATCTTTACCCCCGATAAGGCCCTTAGCACGAAGGTAATCGAAGAACACCCGCAATTCGCGGTATCCGGCTTCAGAAGAGAGGAAGTAGTCGAAGCCGGTCTCCTCGGAAAGCGGGGGAATGGTGCAGCGGTAGAAAGACGGGATTGCGCGCAGGGGATGGCGGATCAGAAAGGCGAAATGGTAGTTCTTTAAGATTGAAAGAGGGATGGTAGACGGATTGTCGTTATCTTCTAGAGAGACATCCGCCCCATTTTCGTCGTATACCTTCCCCTTGTGCACTCCCAATCGAAGCGAGGGGGCAACTTCCGCAGTTCCAGTAGGCGTATCGTGGGGCACGATATAGTAGGCCATATCTTTCAAGAAGACTCTTTTTCCCTAAACCCAATTAGTATATAATATCTCGATGTCGGATACTTTCCGCGGGAGGAAATACAAACATCTTCTTTCCCACTTGCAATCTCGTCGACTATGTCCCGGTAAGTAGTCTCGGAGAATCCACTTTTGTCCCTGACACCTTGGTGTTCTTCTCCCGAGAACCTCTCCCCAATCCTCTCTCCACCGTAATGGAAGGCATCGCCAAAGGGCTCATGCAAACACCTCAAGTCCTCCCTAGTCATCATAACCCTTTCAAAAGCCGTCGAGCACGACCTCGGATGGGTTGCAAGGAAAATTGGCTTGTTAGACATTTGGTATTCCGTTTGCTGTTGTCCCGTGTAGTTTGTGCTCCAGGGTTTTGGATCTTCCCCCCATCATTTGAGGGGCTCAACAAGGCTTTTTATGCACCATTCTATCATGCTCAGCTCAAGGTCTCCAAAGAAATTCAAAAGAGGAAAAAATAAATGTCAGATGGTATTCCCCATTTCATTACGCATGCTCCGTCAGAGCACTACGAACAGATTCGGGGGGTGTAAGCGATGCCCTATGATAAATCCGACAGGGAATGCCCCCCCCCCCCCAATGCAAGACAAATCAAAGAGGGTACTATTTCCATCTGACTGCGGGATCGGCCCGGAAACTACTGTACTCGTATAAGCAGCCCCTCCACTAAACCCAGCTATCCCTGGAGCCCGGTCTGGTCTCTTGATCGGTAGCGGTGGCATTCGAAACGATTTTGTACCCCAGTACGATAGTGCCCGGCTTGGGGAACTCAAGAAAACCAATAGTAGGGTTAGATCTCCAATTTTGCCAACTGTCTGCGGTCCGGAATGGCCCTTGTCCTACAGTACCACAAACCTCCCATGGTGGATAACGGAAAGAAAAGATTGAAGTTGGATAGCTTGATCCGTGGTCATCACCACTCTCAACAAGAACTGCCCTGTAGCCCACTGACACAAGCCTGTGCGCCTGTGCGCTTGTATGGCATAATATGACTGAAGAGTGACAACACCCGGTCGGGAAAGTTGCAGATAATACTGGCACAAAGCTACTGCCAAAATCTAAGGATCTGTCCGAGGGGAACTTGGCAGCAAGGGTGGGAGATTAGAGAAAGTTAACATCCTTCTTGCGATAGGTTCCCAACTACGACGGTCCGTGCTTGCTCTAAAACAGCGCTCTGTACCCAGACCGTGTGAGCAATTCACTGGCCGGGGTATGCGTTACCACAAGCTACTTTTGCTTATCCAATTCGATGGACCACTCTAGGTATTTTGCCAATAGGATAATTCGTCCATTTTTCCTGTAACCCGAAGCACATTTTCCTCTTTTAGCTAATCACCGGAGCCTCAGAAAAAGTTGAGCACTCCACTCCACGCTATACAAATTGCGTGGATCTCCCGTAGGTTTTTCACACCAGCTTACGAGCACAGAGGGAGGGGGGAGAGTCGGTTCTCCGAGACCACCCTCCGCCAGTCCCCTCGACTACCCACCCTCCCCGCATCTCAGCAAAAGTTACAATTTCACCAGGGGGTGGACGGAACTGTTTCCCCCGTGATGCAGAAGGAAGAGCTCCACCAAAGACGACGTTACGGCATCGTTAAAATACTACTAGCATGCCGAGCATTGCGTGATTACACAACCGGAACACGGAAATTATGAATAAACTTCCCGTATCATACGAGTCGGATATCATCAACAGCCCCCACAATGGACAAAGTCTGAGCAGACAATCGGTAATGACCGGCGCTGTAACTTTTTTTGCACCGCCCAGTCCAAATCTTAACTCATGACAGGGGTTCGAGTGATGGTTAATGACAGGGTGACGTCGTATATTTGCCGTCATACCAAGACTCCCAAGAACGTGAATCCTCTTTTTCTTTGTGGCGGAAGGAATTGTGGGGCTGCGGATGGGCATAGGGCATGGTAGCCGGCTTCCGATATATCATAGGAAAGGTGCGAAGTAGGCTATCGTAACCTGTACGGGTGCTCGAGTGCCAGTGTTCCATCCCGGGGGGGGTTTTTTTTAGTGGTGGGACAGGGGGGACTTCGTTCAGGGAACGAACAGCCTTGCGATTCGCTTTTAACTTTGCCCCAACCCCTCGGGCGCTATGGTTGGGCTTTCAGGCTTAGTGCTTTATCGTTTCACGGATAGTGGTGATAAGCATTCGCAATAGATGGTATTATACCTACCAGTATCTTCCCGGTGAGATAAAGAAAGAAAGAAAGAAAGAAAGAAAGAAAGAAAGAAAGAAAACACAGCCCATATCATACGGCACATGGTTTCTAAATTCGGGAACTATGGATTCCTAGGCCCTAAAGCCTGTCAAGATATTGCTAGTTGGCACGAGAATCTTAGCATCGAGCCTTAAGGGATGGGTGAAGGGGATAAGGAAGCGCCCTACCGGTATGATAAAATTCGGGTGGCAGAAAACCCGAGCCCATGGCCATTTTACAGCAAAACCGAGGACTCTTCACCAGCAATTTGATCACCCCCCAACTAATCCGGGGTGTTCCACCTTAGGCCAAATCAAATTGGGGAACAGGTGACAGTAGTTTTCAGGAAAGGAGATTGAATAGAGGGTTTATGAGATTGAGAAACCAGAGAGAACCTGTCATACAACAAAGGTGGTTGTTATGTATCTTTTGTATGGCCCTCTCATGCAAAGTCTCAAGTCACTTTCCAATCTTTCAGCACCATTGTGCAGAAAATCGTCAGCTATTGATCTATTCACTTGATATTTCCATGCTAGAAATAGTTGTTCTCATCTCTTTTTGAAACCTCCTGAAATTTCTTACCTACAGTAGGTAGTGTTGCTGTATGAATTTCTAGAAATGGCTGTTTTTTGGTGTAAAATAGCCAATGGGGACCAAGTTTTTTGTTACCCAACTTTTACCATACCATATTTCAGAGCGGTTCACTCATGATAGATCGTGGGTTATCTGCTTACGTACTGGTATCTTGCTCTGGGATGAAGTTAGAGTAGTTCGGGAACAAACGGATGGGCAAGATGTCTGTTTTGCCTCAATCGGACAGGCTTGGAAACACTAGGATTCTATCTCTCCTACAAGGGCGGGCAAACTGCTACATGGCACCTTTGGTCGCTGGTCAAAAAAGTGCGGAATACGAGTATGCAAAGAGTCCTCTATCGACATAATAGTAGTGTTGCGTGATAATTCCAGGATTGGTGATTTGCATGGCCCACTCTCCTCTCGTGCATAAGGTATTTGGCCAACAGAGCCCTCAACAGTCTGACACTGGAGTATGGGCCAGAGATTGCAGCCAATTCAATGAAGGCAGAAATAGCAAACTAATGTACATGTATAATGCAGGCCTCAGCAAACTCTGCGTATCATGAAGAGATTTACTACTCCGTCGCCAGGGCCATTAGCCAAGCAGCTCCCAGCTGCCTCTTTACGTCTTCCCTATCCACATCATGAGTATCTTCGACTTCTCCCCAGATCTCTGTCTGATACCTGACCTCAACACTCGCGGCCCTAGCCGCCTCTTCAATCCCCCAACTCCTGTCCCCAACCCCAACGTCGGAACTCCACTCCGCTACCAATCTGGCACCAATCAGTAAACTTTTGCTCGATAATGTCGCCATTTCCAATGCAACTAAATCCCAATCCGTCAAACTCTCCAACCATTCCTTTATGGCTTTCACCGTCTCAGGCGGTTGCTGTGCCGTGGCCATGAAGCCTAAATCTCCGTCGTTGTACTCAATTTTTGTGCCAGGCCAGAGGACAGTTGTTAGCCACTCGACAACAGGCTCTGCCTCCTCCATCTGAAGTTCCCTAAGGGTCTTCTTGTTTGGGTCGCGGTATCCCACGGGTGTTGTAGGAGCGTAAAAGATTAATGTGTCGGTATGGAGATAGCGCATCACGTTTGAGATAGTGGCATCCCGAGAGGGCGTTGAGGCGTTCGGTTCGTGCATGTCAATTACCCGAGCAACGAGCTGGGTGAGCGGCGTTCGGTAACGTTTCGTCAGTGCATCTTTTGTGCTGTGTAGAAGAAACCATTCCAGAGCGATTGCATAGGCAAGCAATGGTTTGCTCTCAGGAACGACTATTGGTTTCTTGAGTGGTGTTCGAATAGGTGCTTTGTCGAGGAGTACCGCAATTCCACCTTTAACATGTTAACCTTGGCATCTAGAAAATTAAGGAAAGATTGTGAAATTACTATCCCGCATCTCAATCCTAACTTCATCCCAGAGCTTCTTCCCCGGATTAGCCCTCTCGGCCTTCTGTCGCCTCCGTAGCTCACTTATCTCGCTTGCCGCTGGGAGTGGCGGTTTCGGTGGAGGGCCGTGGGCCGTTATCGGAAGTGGAGTTGCAAAATTCGCTGGTGAATTATGTAGACATCTAGTAACGGGTAATGGTAATAGTAATTTCCGGCGTAGGGGAAATGGCGATGGGCAGAGCCTAGCAGCCAGACGTGGCCCGAGAGACATCTTGTGGGTGCAGCAGTTGTGGCGTGGGAGATGATGATGAAATTTGAGAGCCACAAGTCTGTCGAGGTATCGGTACTTGTATAGTACCTGCATGCATGCCAAGACTAATGGAGCCACGACAGGTTAGTGCTCATAGAGGCTCACTCGTGGAATCACCAAAAAAAATATTCGGAAGTATGGTGCCTATTTCTTTTTTTAATAAAGCTTGGCTTGCGAGGATTGCCGGTTTGAGTGCACATGACCACCATAGAAAGTCATTCGTTTTTTTTCTTTTTCTTTACTTTGAGTCCATGAGAGGATCTTGCTTAGAGGGCACAGAAGCCTCTAGCCCGGTGGGGGGACTCACGATCGGTGGGACACAATGATGTGCTGCAGATGTCTCAATGGATATAAACAACATGTGCGCTGTTATGGGATCGGTTTATTCATTTGGACGCGGAGGTAGTTTGTCAAGTGTATCCACAAGATAACACATACTGGTGATCGTTTTACAAAACTCGCCAGACACATAAAGGTATGTTTCGCGCGATGAGCACATTTCCGCCTGGCCGAGTACTCGAGTAGGTGGGCCGACCTTTGCAGATTGCGGGGAAATACGGTAGTTTCGGTTGTGATACAGCACTCGTTCTCCGGGTCGAGCAGGGTCCCCAAAGTTGGAAGCGAGAAGACCTTTTCAATATCATGCATCCTTGTGCATACATGTACTGTATATTGGTAGCTGTGTACTTGTACTGTACTGACAGACAAAAACCCAACAGGAGGAAGGAGAATTGTGCTTCTTAGTGGGTAAAGACTGTTAAAGGTGATTTCTTGTCACGGTTCTGGAATTGTCTAAAGATGGTGGGAAACATACTGGGCTGTATCCTACGGTGGATGTATCTGTGTGGATGAGGTCAATGTATATGCCGATGAGGATTTGGTGGCTTCCCCATACCATTCAAATACCTGTAGCACTTATGGCCGAGACATATCATACTATCCAAAGGTTTCACAGGGAGAAGCTCTCTCAAATACTTGTACCACATTTCGGCGAGGGGTGGGGTATTTACCCACTTTCACCTGTCTTTTTTTATCCCTAAATAACACAAAGGAATTCAAAAGTTAGCTGAAAAGATCACAAATTGTTTCAAACATGCCGGCACTTTTCACGATTTTCCCCACAAATTTTTAAGATGAATTGAGCGATAGGATGAAGGAAGGTTTAAGTGGTTCCCTTGGGACTCCTGTCACACAAAGCGCTAGGAAAAAAGAAAACCATTTCACTTTTGCTTGAGACTTTTGCTTGAGAGTAGACCAGCACAAAGAAGGATTTTCTGACATAGAAAAGGTCCCAAAAACATAAAAATCGGTTGCGTCTATTTCACACTCCTGTGATGGATAAAAGGGAGGCCATCCTGTGTACTCGAGTAGGTGTTTCGCTTTTCGACAGTCTGAAGGGTTTTGTTGCCAAGCGCATCGCATTGAAAATGTTTGCTCGTTCCGCGTGAGCTATATATCATACTCGCCAACAAGAAGCGCTAGTACTCTAGCACCGGTACCCGAAAATAGGGGGGGGGGGTATGTTCTGTATGGGCGCTCACACGCGCCCAGATAATTTACAATACAATCCCTGTTTTCTGGTACGGGTGCCTCATGCCTGGGATGGGTATTTCCCGGACAATGGTATCGGAAAGGTATATTGCCAAGTGCATGGTACTGGAAAGGCTCCCGGTTGGACAGACACAAAAGCTTGGCCATCTATCAACCGGCATGATGCCCGGGCAGAGAATTTACAATGGCTCTGGGGAGTGGGGTGCATAGATAACGAGTAGAATCCATCAGTTGTTTGGAAGTTCCAAACAGGCTGAGGTTGCAGTTTGCTTGGCTGCGAAACCCGAGCTGTCTTTGGATGTTTGCATAGTTTGCTAATGGGTTGGACCAGCCTCGGGTTGCGACGGGTTAAGGTAAAACTAAGATCAGAGCGTGTTAGGAGGCGGTCTGATACATCTTGGGTTATACAATTTTTCGCCAAGACAAGGCATGGCTTGAAGTTCTACTGTGCTAGGAATCTGAAATTGACCCCGCAGTCAACTAAGATTAGCTGTCAAGGTTACTAGCGAATGAGGAGAATACCGGTAGCTCTTCTTTAGTGCTACCCTCTTTTTTTTTATTAGGCGAGTATTGGGCAGGGGGTACAGATTTTGTATCGTATGAAGCTGTGCCCAATGGAGCGGGGTTGGATTTAAGCGTCCAGCACGATTCTGCTTGATACACGGCAGCGGGCAGTTTGATAGCCATGCTGGCCCCGCAATTGAGTAGTTGCTGCCCTGTTAGCTGGGTTGCACTGGACCCCAAAATCGACCTTTGCTTATGGTGCATGTTCATACAGGGTCAGTATCTCTTGACTTGTGCTCACTTAATTAGGGAGAACAGAATTGACAGCATTGGGGAAGAATGACCCTTGGGGAGTTCTATAGGAGTTTTCTTCAAGTATTACATCTTCCCTAGGGTGTGCTCACTGTGAATTCCGACTATTGAACATATCGTTTAGATGGTCGGTTTCAAACGCCCGGCCCCGTCAGCAACTCCTTGCCTTAGGGAACTTGAGAGAATACGATAACGCCTGCAGTCGTTGAGAATTTAATCCCTCATTGTATAAATAGGCATGAGCGGAGTCTTGAAGGCGTGTATGTGGACATCCGGAATTGGAGTTGAAGCCACGAAAGGAGCCAAGACGTGGATGATGAATTGGTGAAGTACAATACAGTACTCGAGTACACTACAGTAGCTGTGGTATCACAAGTTCCCACATAGAAGTACCGCGCAGGATGGGCTATCGCAGCAACACACAACATGCACGGCATTGTACTTGTATGGATGACTTTTTATGGTGGTACCGGTGCTGGCACAAGTACCACTTTACTCGAGCATATGCACAAAGGCACTCTTGTGCATTGGAAAAACAAAAGAAAAGAAGAAGAAGAAAAAAACTTATTGAGTTCTGTACTCGTACTGGTACTGGCTTGGGGGGAAAAGAATACCGTAGGTTATCTGATACCAACGGGTTGCAGGATGGTTTCAGATTAGGTTTGCGCCCAACTAAATGCCAATTGGCTGACCCGTCAGATTTTTGGAACTGCCGGAACAACCTGTTCCTTATGGAAGAGGAGGATGGGGTTGGATACAAGTTGTACAACAGGCGTGATAGGGGATGCATGTCATTATACCGGTACCGTGACACAACGAGGGCTTCTCAGTCAGACTGACGAGAACAGTGAAGAGGTTGCCTTTAATGGATTTTAGGTGGAGGGCTCCACCATTTGTCCGCTAGGGCCCCAGCTGCCCGGGTTCAGGGCGGATTGGTAGAAATAGTCCGACGTCTCTCCGCACTTTCCTTCTGTTTTCACAGACTCAAAACTGCCCAAGCTACGGTGCCCCACAAGGTTCTCAACCCCTTTAGTCATCATTTTTGCCTCCTCCCACCATTTAGTCTATAAACACCCTGCCCTAATTTTTTTCGCCCCTTTAATAAAGCACCTGCCTGACAGGAATACCGGTATTACAACGTGGGTCAACTCAAATATCTTGCCGTCTTCCTTGGAGCCTCCATCTCGCCGCCTCCCCTCATAGGTCATCTATCCACTGCCAGATCTAATCCCCTATTTTTGCTTTTAGATAGAGTGCTTCTTCGCTCCCTCCTTCCCTGGAGCTTTCAATAGAAACCGAGAAAGAGAAAATCAAAAGAGATCCCCGTTTGTTTCGGTATTCTTCTCACTACCGAACAGGCTTAAGCTCAGCACGGAGACGATTCATTCCTTCTGATTCGCAATTATGAATTGCCCGACTCGAGATCCGGAACCCACTGGTACATGTATCCTCACTGCCAGCCGTGCCAAGACCCGGTGATGGATGAAAACACAGAATATCATGCTAACGTCGGCTTCTGCATTTAGGGAATCCATTCTTCAACCAGAACCCCCCACCCCTCGACAAAACTCTAACTACGCGCTCTTCCCTCGTATGTGGGGGTGGTAGTCTTAGCGGTGATGAATATAACTTGGGATTACATATTATGGCATTGTTTCTTGTCCTGGCCCAATCCTCGTTTGGTACTTGAACCGGTCCCTTTGAATGCCTTGAGCTAACAAGTTATTATAGCATGTGGGTTTCCGCTGATTGCGAAGAAATTCCCCCGCCTCCGCATTCCCCCATCTTTTCTCTTCGGCGCTCGTCACTTTGGTACGGGAGTCCTTATTGCAACTGCGTTTGTCCACCTTCTCCCTACGGCCTTCATCTCGCTCACCGATCAATGCCTTCCCGCATTTTGGAATACTACCTATCCTGCTATGGCAGGAGCGATCGCTATGATGGCTGTATTCTTTGTTACTATCGTTGAAATGGTGTTCACCAAGGGGCTCTGCAAAGCGAACTGTTCGGACACGGACCAGCGAGATGCGAAGCTCGAGGCTGGTAATGGCTACTGCAATACTATCGACGCCGATGAGGAATATGGGAGAGCGGATAAGACGGGTCAAGAGCGGTGTGGCGGGGAAAGGTCGGGAACGGCTGGGAGTGAGGAGATAGGTGGGAAGGGCGGGGTTGGTAGGATGGGATTTGGCATGGCTGGGAAACGGAGGTCTCGGTCCCACTCGGTCGGCCAACAATTACGGAAGTATGAGGAAATGGAGAAGAAGGAGAGTCAGGGGCAGAGGCCCCCGACCGCAGAGAATAATGACAGTAGTCTTACGGTTATTGGGACTCCTGGTGCTGATGATGTTATCCTGGAGATGACCAACAACTGTGAAAGCCGAGAGGAAAGTGTGACTGATGATGAGGGTCCGGACCGTGCTACTGTGAACGCGTTCAAAACGTTGCCTGGGGTCATTCATCTGACGCCAGAGCAGGTTCATAAGAAGGCCCTACTTCAGTGCGTATTGTTGGAAATGGGGATTCTCTTCCATAGCGTGTTCATCGGAATGGCATTGAGTGTTACTGGCGGATCTGGCTTTGTTGTCCTTCTGATTGCTATTGTCTTTCATCGTATGTTTCTTCTATTATAATTTGTTGACGGCGAACTGATTCGGGAATAGAAACCTTTGAGGGGTTGGCCCTCGGCTCGCGTATCGCGGTTCTGAACTGGAAAGACGGTGCCGCCCAGCCCTGGCTTATGGCAGTTGCATATGGCTTGACGTGAGCTCCCTGCTTTCTTGTCATCACTACCTTTTAACTTACATATGAGTAGCACGCCTGCTGGTCAAGCCATTGGTCTCGCAACTCATACTCTATACTCCCCAAGGAGCCAAACAGGTCTTTTGGTGGTTGGAATAATGAATGCTATTTCGTCTGGCCTGCTCGTATTCGCCGGCCTTGTGGAACTCCTTGCAGAAGATTTTCTCAGCGACGAAAGCTGGCGAGTATTAACAGGAAGGAAACGAATTATAGCATGCATGTTGGTTATGGCAGGGGCTTTTGGAATGGCGTTTGTAGGAGCTTTTGCTTGAGCAATCCTTTTTCCTCTCCCCTTGATTCATTTCTCCTAGGCTTCCCTGCCTTGTACTTGGCGGTAACGGTGGTGATTGATTGGTTTGACTGGTTCGGGTTGGGTCTATTTGTGTCGTCTTGGTAGCCAGCGAACACTTAGCGCAATGTTTGGATCGTAGGAAATAGGGTAAAAGATTTTCGTAGTAGAGTATGATAAATCGAAATGGAGCAAAATTTTTGTCGATGCACCCGTATGGGAATTTTGTTTGTCGTGAGAATATTCTCAAATTTCGTTATCATCACATGTCCTACAGTGTATGCACTAGTACTCGGCTACGAACCGATCCACCATCTGTCTGTCCCCGCGTTGAGAGAACTTCTGGCCCTGCCTGCCTGTCCACTCGTCTGCCTGTCTCTCCACCCCCCATGTGGATCCCGTCCAATGTTCCTGTGAGCATGACTGTATGGCAATCGAGCTTGACGGAATTCCGCCGAATGATTATTTCTCGCACCCGTGGTATCACACATAGGTGAATGGGACGGGGGGTGAAGAGTGGGATTGAGTTAATCGTCGCGCTTCCCATGTGAGATGGGGAAATAGACACTAGGGGGGGAAGGTGAGAAGAATGGAGTAGCTAGTCATAGTGACTCACTCGATACCTATAATCGAGTGATGTGCGAAGAGGTCCCCTAATGGTTGGCTGAGTGGAGGTTAGATGGGATGTTAAGGCCCTGTTCGGTTGTGATGGGACCGTTCCTCTGGGCGACCGTTTCTGCTGTGAAAATGACATTCACTCCGTTTTGAAACGGCCATTTGTATGGAGCAACAGAACGGTCCCATCACAACCGAACAGGGCCTAAGGCTGTAACTGGTCTGGTTGGGAACCCGCCGCAGGACGGCGTAATGAATGAATGGGGGAGGGGAGGGAGGGGAGGGAGGGAGAGATCGGACGGGTGCGCAGGATGGGTTCATGTCCGCGGTGGATCAATGGACCTTGCTTTGTGCATGGCGCTGTTGGAGCGGGGGGACTTTTTTTTTGAGGGGGTGGGGGGATGTTACCTACTGGTGTTACTGTTCGCGCATTAGATTATCGTAGTCTGGGAGCACGAATATAGTTGGTGTAAGTTACCTGACTGACTGTCGTTTTCTTGGTATGATACTGTGTTGTACAACCGGGGCCCTTGGAATTGCCATGGCGTGCATGTCATAATCTTAAGAAAGGTGTATGAGATGGGTGAGTGAGATGGGTGAGTGAGTGAGTGAGCGAGTGAATGAGTGACTAAGGGCTCCCTTTCTTAGTTGTGGTGGTAGTCTCTCAGGGAAGTTTTCCCCCTCGCCCCCCCCCCTTTCTCTCCATTCCCCCCTCTTCTCTCCCACCCCCTTCCTTCCTTGCCTTGCCTTGGCGGAGATGCACGCAAGAGAACTACTCGAGTACAGCAACGCAGGATGTGGTGAAGGGGAGCGGGAGGGATGGATGGAGGGTGTGTGGTAATCGGGTAATAGAGTATTACTGTACTACTGGAATTAATACCTTGCTGGTACAGGAAGGCACAACACGCGGTACCGGTACAGTACTTGCCTCCTTATCTCTTGGTGAGCTCTGGGCGTTTGGGGAGTTCTGGGGAATGTATTTTTTTTCTTTTCAAGCTAGGGATAGACTGCGGTATGATGGGTAAGTAGAGAGAGAGAGAGAGAGAGGTCTTGGGGAGCTTGAGTTTATTTCCTTTACTTCCGGGTAAGAGGTTGTGGGCGACTGAGGCTTTCCGGGGGCCCGTTAGAAAACGAGGGGGAGCTCGTGGGATGGAAGTTATTGTGTGTTGCTGCTGGGTATAATCCCGGCATCTGGCTTGGTGCTTGAGTATTAAGGGTCAATCCGTGATGGCAGATGGATAGCATTGGCCGGTATTTGGATGTATTGTCATATATAAGAGCACTGGTAATGTTTTCAGTGCTTGTAGGTGATTGTGGGGGCTCTTGCTGCCTGGCCGCAGTGTGTGTTGGATGCCTAGGAAGGGAGGAAGGATACATCGAATGGTGCTAGGGAGGGGGGTTTTTTTTTCTCTTTTCGGTTATGGCGGTGGCTGTTGACACTTGTGTCTTGTCTGGCGGGGTGATCTCTGTACGATAACTTGCTGAAATCTTGGTGTTTTCTAAGCTATCATATTACTCGAGCACAGGATATACCGTATATGCCTGAACCTTGAAGTAGTTCTGAACACCTACTCTTGGAAAGTCAGCGTGTACGAGTGCTAGAGGGCAAAACCTAGACCGCATCAAAGATGGCCTAATCCTGTTATAAGGTTATCTCGATCATTACTGCATGAAATCTAGACTCGGGTGATTAGAGCATACTGAGACCCCTCCGCCTCGGGAGAGTATTCTTATCCATGAGCTAATTATTTAATACTATGAGCTAGTGCTCAATATCAACACCAATCCCGACACCAAAAACTCTATAAAGCCCTTGTGTCTCTCCCCCGAGCTCCTCCCGACCTACACGCCCGGGGCGGTGCTCCATATTGCTGCCCTGAAGGTGTCTTATGACGGTAATCGTGCCTGTCCATCGCGCTCTGGTGACGTCTTCACTCCTGCTGCGATAGGCGTTGGCAATTAGAGACATTTAGCCCCAGGGTTTGAAAAAAGCGCTTATGCGGGGTTTTTCCAGCCGGAGGGCCTTAGTGCGCCTAGCGCCCCTTTGCATACATACCGGGCAGATCACTTCGAAACTTGGCACTCGAAAAACAGTTTATTTTTCATCCCCCCGGCCGTGTTGCCTTTGTTGTGGGTATATTCTACGCGCAGAGCAGTATGCTTTGACAAGGTGCCTTTGGAGAGGTAGGAACTACGGTTTTGGGAGTAGCCTGTGGGTTCGTGATTGGCCTGTGAGGTGTGGGGTAATTGGATTTCTTGATGGGGTGTTTTAGGCTTGAGCTACCGATATCGGTTGTAGATTTGTAGGATGTACCGGTATGGTGTGATGGGTGGTTTCTAGCTATGTATGATAACTTAGGAGGTGGTTTCAGGACAAGGAGAGTTTATCGGTGATATAGATAACGTACTTTATCCTAGTCTTAGTAGTTTACCAGGGTATTACTCAGCTGGACTAAATCACCGGGGTTATATTTAACTGAGCATTTACAAGGGGGTAGAAGCGTAGAAGCCTTGTTCTGGATGTGTGGCAATATATTTTCTCGGCGCCCGAAACACCCATGGGGGGAGGGGAACTTCCATGTGAGGTATTGCCACCTCCCTCCTAAGTTATTCCGGGACCAGAATTCTCTCTGGTGGGGGGATATTATCGGTGTGGGAAAGGGAACCCCCCCCCCCCCGAGTCGTTTCTTACTTCTTGGCCACGAGCTCACAGTCGGGGCAGTTATGTAGCGTAATTCCTGAGATGTGTGATACCGGGATCTCTCGTTGGATTATTTTTTTGGAGAAAATTAAGGTTGGCGGCACAGCGTCCTAGCAAATAGGGTGATGGAGTGATGAAGAGCCGTGCACCAACTGCCGCATGGCCGTCCGATAGGTGTGACATGAAAGAAGCCGTCACCAGCACCACTTAAGCATGTCGCTAGATGAAAGAGTTATGGAACACTGTTTCCCTACTCCCCCGTCTATTCGTGCTCTGACTGACTGGTGGCAGGGTGGCCAAGTTTTTGCCTCGGGCTGTGAGATGCCATTAACCCGAGAAGCTCTGGCCGAAATGTTCTTGGGTGTCCTGTAGCCAGTTTCTTACCCAGAGTCGTAGGAATAGCGAGGCCCCTGCATAGAATTTGTATCCAACCAGGCGTTCGTGAGAATATCGGCCACCTGGGTGGAAATAGTGGTAGGCTGACAACATGCTCATTTAAACCCAATGAGATATCCCATTTTCTACATTTTATATTGACGAGGTGTTACTACGGTAAGTGTATTGGTACGAGTTTATTCTGTATGGTGAGATTTAAAATACATGTAAAGGGGTTAGAGTATTTTTCGTCGTTTCTTGCCTCGACCGGCTGGACGTGTCGAGTGATAAAGAATGAGTTTTGACGCAGTGCCCTCCGGATGCCACCTGGACGCCCTCATCTAGGAGGTTTTCCATCGTTCAAGTAAATGGGCTATTACCAGGTGATGCCTCGCGCGGGCCCACCGCCCGGTGTCTGTCTAGGCGGGTATGGGGGTTTCTGGTGGCATGGGAGGTTTATCGGGTTTGATATCTTGCTTCTGGGGGTTGGACTCTTCAGGCTGGAATCGAAAGTTTGTACCTAAACATACCAATTGAAGGTAGGGAACATCCCTTGCGACAGGGTCAGTGGGGGAGGATTCGGGGCTCAAAATGCAAGTAGAACTCGCTTGGTGCGGTATCTTGACAGTTCCAATCCGTAATACTATGGAATTCGGGCGACCATCCCCACTCCCCGACCATACTGGGGTACAATACACCGCACCTGAACTGAGCTAATTTATATAGAAATAGGTAACGTGTATGAATAAAAAAATGAGTGGATCGTGAAAGGTAGGAGAAAACAATAAGTTTCATGAGAACAAAGGGAAGAAAGAAGCATGGACAACGGATCAGTATCCGTCTAGTAAAACCCATTCCATAACGCCAGCTAAACTCCGAAGGGAAAAAACTGATGGTGCATAGTATCGAGCAACGCCGTGAGAGAGTGAGAGCTCAAGAGGGGTCCGGACTCATAATCGTATGTATTTTCCACCAGAGCAATTGACTTAGTCTAGTTAGATGTGAACCCCTTGACGATTGGTCTAGCTCAACCCACCTTGTTTCCGCTTTATTTTCGCATCCTTCCTGGATAGGGAGGGTTTGAGCCGCCTAACGCACTGCTTTGCCTTGCGGGCCGGTGGAATGCCTTTTTGGATTTGATTCCACCCTTCTGAGAAACAGGACTTTATGAGCTTTCGGGTAGCTCCCGGTGGAGGAATTTGCTGTCCCGGCAAGGGAAATTGGAGAAAGATCGGATATATCATCATGTTTGCTCCAATCTGTCTCGCGGACGTGCTCGGGTGTGTGTGTGTCTGGGTTTACAGGCAATAAATTCTGCATGGGGGGAGTTGGGGGAGGTTTATATATCCTGCGAATGCCGGCGGCTAGAAAAATACATTGGGGGGAGGGGGGGGGGGGGGCG
>Ga0307509_10004914_pt1 | contig 18938 bp, 18 predicted proteins | sample 10_EM_MG_FD_202245 | JGI IMG/M metagenome (GOLD analysis project Ga0307509, IMG submission 202245) | Populus trichocarpa ectomycorrhiza microbial communities from riparian zone in the Pacific Northwest, United States - 10_EM | ecosystem: Host-associated > Plants > Roots > Unclassified | place...
TTTCAGAGATTCCACCATTCCCTCATTCCAGTGCCAATAATCATGCCCAGTATACTGCGCATACCAATGCACATATCAAACCAACCAACATCTCGAATAACAACTTCAATGCATTCCTAACAACATTCCGCCTCCGCCTCCTCAATAATCCTTTTCTCCCTCCCACCCGTGGCTGCCGCTTCAACTGGCAACCGCCCCTCACAACTCCTCTCCATAAGCGTATACTCAAGTCATCGCACACAGCCCGCGCCGCACCGTGGGAGACGCCCCCGCCTCGCCCTAACACTTTTAGCGGGCGGCCGAAGGCCAACCAAGCTTCCCTGCAGACGGTATGGGTATTACGTGATACACGGCGGAATGGGTTAGGAAGCTGGCCGCCTTGGGCAATTGGAGCGGGGTGCTTGATACTCACTAATCGCTATACGGTCTTCATTCACTAGAGTCATGTCACTAGCTCCAAGCAATCCAAAGAAGTGCTGCTTCCCCAGTTTACCCTTCGTCAGTCCCCGCAAGTATCCTCAGGGCAGAACATAGCTAACGAATTAGTCCAAAAAGCACTGTGATACTTCCAGATCTCACACAGATATGTGCCCACTCATCCCACCCCCTGCCCCCTTCCTAGCAAAGACTGAACACATTCGACGCATGCCCCAGTATCCAGTGTGCCGCTTACCCCCCCCCCATTGATGATGGAGCCTAAAGAAAAGCACAAATAAAAGAAACAATCGTGCAATCACAAAAGACTCTAGGTGGAACGGTGGATGATGGAGGAACGAACGTCTGGATGGCTACTCTCTCTCTAGCTAAGGATAGGCTAGGAGATATATATCTCCGTCTAACTAACAACAACCTAGCACTCCTAAAACACAACAAACTCTCTAAAGAAACACATGCAATCTAGAACTATCCTGATCTCCCTTCATCCACTATGCTCCTAAAGCCTGTGCCCTGCCAGCACACTGACTCCCCTATGCCTGGTGACATAGGGTATGAAAGAAACAAATGAAACCAAATACCCGATGCCTCATACCCTACCGTATGACATCAACAAAACCATGAAAGAAATATCCTATGCCGAGCGGCATAGGATGTGAGAACAACCCATGACAAAGCACCTAACCACCGGAAACCACAAAGCCACATGCCCTATACCCGCCCGCCTCCTAGCCGCATAGCCGCAAACCTCCATAGCCGCAAACCTGCATATCCATCTATTATATCATATCCGCACCACTGCATAACCCCATGCCCTATAGGCCACTATCCAACAATTGATGTATAGTTCTAGCCCTCTATAACGTCCCCCAAGTCTATAGCAACGGGGACGGAGGCTTGCCAGGGAGTTTTAGGTCAAATGACTATTATTTCATGGCTGTGGGGTTCATACCTAAGATCTCATTTGGTATGATATCATAGATGGCAGAATTCCCGAAAGAGTCGCGGCGCCCCGGAATGTCCCGCAAAGCAGCTCCCTCCCTCCCAGCACCACGTATATGTGAGAGCTTTTTCTTCTTCGGCCATGGCGATGGGGCGCATTTGTGTGATGTTTGGATAGGTTGCGGGATGGATGAGATGGCGAACCGGTTTCGCAAGTGAATAGGTCGTAGTAGGAATTGAGTGCCGAGTATCGTAGAGGTCTAAGTTATAATATATGGCATGGAAATGGGGAAATGCGGTGAAGACTTGTCAGTAACACCTACTTACAGATTCGGCCAAGCGCGCTGCGTTTACTGCACTGTGTGCACTGGTGGTATTCCCTATCCCAGTACTGTAGCTTAGCGTGAAGTGCACAGGGTAAGCATAGGAATGACAGTATATTTACTTCTTCTATACAGGAGCAGCAAAGAGAGTAATAAAAGAACAAGTAGAAATTGACACCTAACGAGTGAAGAAATGGAAAGAATAACGTGATGATATTTTAAGAGATCCACCATAATCCTGAATATTCAAACAATACGGACACGAATCAAGTGGCATAATTGATGCATGTTACCACCAACCCATTCCATTCCATTCCCAATTTTCCATGTTTTTCACTACACAAACCAAGCTGGCATATGAGTTCCAAACGCCAAAGGATTCCGGTGCGGACGTCGAAGCACAAGCCCGGTCGTGGTATGTATGTTTCAACATTTAGCTCCCTAGCATATCGGCAGGAATTAACCAGGTTATGCCCCCACTTGCATATAGACTTCATAGAAATACCAAATGAAGTGCTCAGTCCGGCGGAAGTGTACTATATGGTCAAATCACCTCCGCCATTGTATACGGCAAGGATGGAGTGGCCAAGCTAGATACCAGAGACTTGAGAGAGAGAGAGCAAGAGATGCTTAAGAGCTTCATTCTATCCGAGAGTGCTGGGGAAGCCCACCATGTATACAGTGAAACAGCGACATACATCAGCACTGGAAAAGGGATAAAAGGAAGCAATACAGGAGACAGGAGAAAACGGATGAGAACAGAATTTCCATATCCCATGGACTGATCGACCGATGATATGGGAAGAAGAGGCAGATAGGGTGAGTATTGGAAATCAGTTGATGCTGCTCAGCATGCTCTCTCTAGCTATAGTTTCTTTTGTTTCATGAAAGTTTGGAAGTTTGGAAGGGTGTTCCTGTGGATAAGTGGGTAGGAGTACCGACAGTTACAAAAAAGCATAAAGGCTACGGGGATGAAGGCAGAACAAGGGCCCAGAATTGGTGCCGAAGGCATATGAGGGAGGGAGTCTTTGTGAAGCATTTCTATTGTTTAGGGACTACTGTGCAGAGAATGCTCCTTTCTTTGGTTACCACAAGGGTGGGGAGCATGCGAGGAAGAAATAAGACATGAGTGGTGATCAACGGAAGGATCAGGATGGCTTGGTATGTTTATGTTTTTCATATACACTCCGATCCTTGCCGTTGGTTTAGCAAGGCAAGAGAGAGGAGGTTGCGTGCTCCTCACCCCAGCTATCATTCGGCGCCGTATTTTCATTCTGTCAAATACTGAGTTGAAATCAGACAGCTTTAAACTGAGACCAAAGAACGCCGGTTGGCTGTGTCGTGCTCGAAGGCGTAGAAAGTACATATCCGAAAGTACGCACTATTTCAACACAAAGGAACTTAAGGAATATCGAGTGATATAATGTGATTTACATCCTTTCTCGACGGACGAACCGATGAGTATCCACCTCCTTCCGGCTGGAGGGGCCACTCACACTAGAGGGCGCTGTCAAACCTGTAAGAGGGTCGTACAAAAAACACCGGAATCTAGCTATTATACATTTTTCTTTAACCAGTCCATCTTACGATAACATCCTATAACCCTAACGCCTCAGTGCCGTATATCCCGAAAGTATCCAACCCCCACCCATACACTAGCATCTACAGGTCCCTAAGAGCATTCGCAGCATCTTCCATCCCCTCAGCATCCATACCCTCCACTGCGAGAACACTCGCCTTCCCACCTTTCACCTCCCGTCCAACGAGATTAGTCTGCACCCTGCCCGGGCCAATACCCACCCACCTCTCCACCCCACAGTTCTTCTCCAACCACTCGACACTATCCTTCCATCGCACAGTCTCAACGCACTGCCGCGGAAGGCTCTCACGCATCTCTATCAAATGCCCATACGGCCGTCCCCTAATATTTGAAACGATCTTCTTGACATTACCCTCATTCATATCCATCCCTTGCAACATCCTACGAACAACCGACACCGCCGGCGCCACGATTCCGGAGTGAAACGGTGCCGAGACATTCAGCTTGACAGCCCTCGGATCATTGCCCTTGAACTTTCGTATCTGGCCGAGACAATTCATGATGGCGCTCACATGGCCGCTGACAACCAACTGCGTCGAGGAATTGACGTTAGCGATGCTAAGGAATTCGTCCTCGCCAAGCGCTTCGCTATCGATAAATTCCTTGATTTGCTGCTCGAGGTTTTCCACCTGGCCCTCTTCCACTATGAGCGCAAACATGCCGACTTCGCTTTCGCAATTTGCTGTCGCTACGGCCATGCTCATACCACGCTGGCGGACGAGCAAGAGCGCATCTTTCAAGGAGATTATTCCGGCCGCAACGAGCGCAGTGAATTCGCCCAAGGAGTGGCCGAAGAAGTAGTCGAACTTTGTAGGGTCGATGCCGAAGTCTTTCTCGAGTACGCGGAGGATGGCGATGGACGAGATAAGGATTGCGGGCTGGGCGTTGGGCGTCTCGGTTAGATATGTGCTTGGGCCATCGAAAAGCAGGGGGCGCAGGCCGGGCAAGACGAGGTCGAGTTGGTCTAAGAGTGGGATGACAGTCCTTGGGAAGGCTTTTGTGAGGGGGGTCAGCATCCCCGGCTTTTGTGAACCCTGGCCTAGTATCATTAGCTTATCTCGATCCCCTCCCTCGCCACGGAATAGTTAGGATGAAGGCGAACCGGGGAAAAATATCGCCGTCTTTAGTCGCACACCACCGGTGGTTGTAGATATGACACGGGAGGGGGCCGGCAAGGCTGCTCTGCTCTTCAAGAGCAGTGGTGGGTGTATTAGTTTCATGGCTGAAGTTTTCTCGGTCGTATCATAGATGCCGCTAGGGGTAGTTGGCTCGATATTGGTGAAGATTTGCCCGGTTGTTTAGGCTGGCTTTGGGAGATGATAGAATGAGTGGACGGTCGAAGTGAAGCAGAAAGAGCATCAACCAGGAAACGACCTGTTGGGCCTCGGTTCGTTTGCATGCGACTGGCCGGGCCGGGGTAGATCACCCGGGACCCATCGCGATTAGATTATCCTGATCGAGATTTTATCTTATCTCGGCTTATCTTATCTGAGATCAGATCTTCTCCCTTGGAAGAGCACCATTTCACAAAACCCCGGTGACCAGATCATTTCCCCAGCAGCGCATATCAATACTGTAAAAACCGCTCGTGGGTGCATCCTGGATGCATAGCTGTAATCTAGTACAACAACCCCGCATAAGAAATATCTGTATAAAGTCTACCAGTCGAACACACTATATCACGTAAAAAACCCTGTCTCACCGCATTCTAAATTCGAGTCACTCGACCAATCGCCCGGGCACGATCGACATCCAGGGCACGCAGGCAATGAATCGAGAGTTGTATCGGCTGAAGGCAGGACACGCCCCCCTCCCCCCCTCCGCTCCCCCTTACATACCAACATTTCATCTATCATCGAGAATCAAGTTACTGCAACTCGATCCAGAAATATGAGCACCGGGGAGAGGAGAAGGGAACGCACATGGGGGGCTTCAGCAAATTTACTCATGATATATGCAGCATGCATTAGGCCTAGGAGCTGGCGATGCGTTTTCCTTGCATGTTCACCTTCTCAAGACGGTTAACGCGAAAGCCACATCGCCAGTTCGCTTTTTGTTTCCCCTTGAAAAAATAAAATATAATATCAAAAATAAAGTGGATTGAAAGTCTAGCCTCTGTGAAAAGCTTCTCGGTAACTAGAACGGCTTTGATGGGAGCCGGACAATAAGAGGAATGGGCAGTTCTTACCAAGGTGTATTTATGCATGGGTCAAATCTGTCCGCCAATTCTGCACTCAGGCATACAGTAGGGCACTCGCACCCCCACCATTGATTGATACACGGTATGACTCCACCCGTGCAGTACATAGCCCGAGCTGAATCACTGTCTGTCGAGCTGCTAGCTTCTTGAAAGGGAAAAAAAAAATCAGCAGATTGTGAACCATCGTCTCGTTTCTTGATTCCTGCCATTTGTCAAAGGTTGACGGGCTGGAATACTGCCGGTAGCCAATTCGTAAAGTATCCGGAAACTGAGGCGCCAAGATTCCCGAATCCGGGCGTAAAACACCAGTTCTTGACAATTGCATTTCCAAACACCTTATGAATTGGCCAATAGAGCTACAGTACTACATGTCGGCGGGGAAGGGTAATATATCTCGTTCAAGCTTCTGCAAGCATGAGTTTGCAGAGGGCCAAGATTGAAGTGGTCACCTTGACACAGTGTCTCCGCACCGCTGGCAGCACAGTATTAGTAAACTTCAATGCTTTACTATACTTGCGCTTATAGAAGCGCAACGTATCCTAAACATCGAGCGTCAAGCATAGAGCGTCCCTTGCTGGCAGCCTTTGTGCCAGTCTCTCGAGTTTGATTTTTCACCAGGTATCATTACTACATCCCAGCCTCTACTGATGCCCCCAGAGCCCAGAACAGGCCTCCGTCAGTGCGCTGTGATGCGCCATTTCCCCCCTCCTCTGCGCGCTGTTGGACATATACTCTAAGTTAGATGTCAGCTAATAGAAGTATCATTGAAAATGCAGGTCTACGGCAGAGATGCAGTCAGTGGTTAGATTGAATACGAGGACCAATGCGTACGTTCAATGAACAGCTGACCGAGTTCAAATGCCGAACCAATATCCTCTGACAAGGATACTATGAAGCACTCCCTAACATAGACTAGATGGCGATAACCAGGTGTGACCAACCACTCTCACAGGTCAAGCCTACAGACCCCGAACTAACAAAAGACCTCAGCTCCCCAAAACAATCGGATTCAATCACAAGCCCTATGTGCCCAGCACATCTCACCGAGTGATCCCGCATGAACACTACCGTCACAGCTTCATCATAACGTGACAAATATAAACCCAAGCGTGACGCCAAGCACACTACCGTACAAGTTCATCCCACCTGGTCACTCGGTCACTTGGTCACTCGGTCACTCGGTCACTAACTTTAACAGCCCACAAACCCCCCTTTCTCCCACCTGATATAATAGCGTAACTATGATACCAACCTTATTACTATCACAACTTAAAAAGCAACTCCCTCTCCAATCCTCATCCGCCACCAAAAAAAAACAGGGCCCAACCGCCCCTTGCCAATATCGGGGCCCCCGATTCGAAGGATGCACCACCCACCTGTGCTTGAGCACTTGTACTACCCTCCACTCTCCTTTCGGGAACCGCAAATCGATTGATTGACCCGCACCAGCAAATCGATTGTGCTACGGTGTCCAGTCACACTCCCGGTCTTTATTGGCTCATGCGTATGATAGGCCACTCCGTGGCCCAACTTGATCGCACATATGACTGATAGTCTGGACAATCCAGAACGAAATATGATATGCAAGGAGACGCGTTTGGCGAAGATGCCGTCAGGTGTTCAGTTCGACCTACTTTGGTTGTGTGTAGGTAGGTAGGTATGGAAATCAGCCACAGAGCTCATTCCTCGGAGAAAGTTTGAGGGGCTAAACAACGAGGTTTTTGCAAGATGTGGCGGGGGAAGGGATATGTGAGTAACCACCTTTGGTGCAGCAGCGCCCGGGGATAGACCGGCGACCAATGTGATTGTGTACTCACTCTATTTTGCTTCATCGGATGCGGGGGGGGGGCCTAAAAATGTGGAGTTCATGAAGTCGGGGGTAAGCATGGGCCTAGAAATAGCGCAGATGGCCAGCTAGCCAGCTAGTTTCTCTATTCTCTATTCTCTATGCTATTGCGCTCGTGGTGTTATTTGGCCGATGGGTATGCGAGGCTGAACCCGGGACGCGCGTATGCCTTTTAAAACGGGCAAGGCAGTGCAAGAGCAGGATGGGGACGAGAAACCAATTTTGCACCTTGCTAAGACATGTATCAACACGTTCTTTATAGGGATGTTGTATGATAGAATAGTTGTGATCTGACCTGTGTCGGCAGTGAGTGATATCCTGTGATCTCAGGCAGAGCGCACGCCAATATCGCACCAATCAATTCCATCCTCCTCTTCCTGGAAGATCGTTCAAAATCCCCTCGTGGAATTGCCCTGCACGAATAGGCTTGATCGTGTTCTGACAGTTAAAGATACCGTACGGGTAAGCATGGTAACGAGAAATAACGAAAAAAGTAAATAATAAAAAAGTAAAAAAAGCATGCACAGAAGAAAAAGCAACTCTGATCTTCAGTATCATACCGAAAATGAAAAAATCGTCCCATATCTGCTGTTCGGGGATTCCCCATTGGTGCCGCTCATACCGCTGATGCAGAACTTAGCACAGGACTTGTGCAGTCAGTCAAAATCAATCCGACTGAATTCAGGTAAACATACTGGGCTGGGCTCGCGGGTCCCACTCAGGGGGGTTCTTCAGCACCACCACCACCACCCATCTCCTCTTTGTATCCTCGAGTGCTCCAATTTGCAAGGAAAAATACGGATTACGAGCACTCTGTCGGCTGTACTCGCACAGCACTTGTACTCGCAGCACAGCCATAACACTGCATGCCATGGCCGCCTCCGAGACCAGCCGTTCCGTTGCCTCACTGCACAAAGCCCCCAGCCCTGCAGTCCAGAGAGCAGAACAAAAACAGAACATCAATCCCGTCCTACCATGTCATGTCCCAAAAGGCAGAGAGAAAAAGGGGAAAAGAAAAGAAGCAGCGCGCTGTACTGCGCACATACTGTAGTACTTGTAGCGATAATGTCACAGCAATAAATGAGTGGGTACTTATTTCGTTGAACAAAAGAAAAATAATCAAAAGAACCATGACATGACATGACATATACAATTACCGACCGAACGCGACCGAATGCGGAGGCGGGGGTTTCAAAGACCATCCGATACAAGTAGGGTCACGGACAAAAGACGCCTTCAAAAGACGACTTACCGTAATCGAATTGCTTATCGCAACTTCCGTTGCTGGGCATTAAGTCTCGCGGTACATCCACTCTTCTCTTCTCGTCTTTTGCTATGATTGCCCGATCCGTCATCTTAGTTCTCCCCAAGTTACAGGATATGAAGGTTTTTTTTAAAAAAAGCAAGGTTTTATGCCTCACAACTTGCTTACCTGACCTCCCCCTCATTGCGCACGGAATCTGCCGCACTTCGACTGCAGTAAGTGCGGTAGCGTACCGTACGCGCGCTTTGAATTGGATGGGGGGTTTAGCGGATCCCGAGGCACCGTACCAACGTCCCTGACAACTTGCCCACTGAGTGAGCGAGTGAGCTGCTTCTGGAGATGTGCTCCTGGGGCTCCTATTGGTTCGCGTCTCATCGATCCATCGAGGAAGTACCAGTGGGGGTGGTAAAAAATAAAAATAAAAAAGGAGCGACAAGTTGAGCACAGTCCTTTGTCTCGCATTTGTTTGGATGTTTATCTATTTATCCCAATGCGCCTTCTCCCAAAACACTGACAACGACTGGTTACGGTACAGTACTACCGGTACTCGAGTACAGGCGCTGTGCTTGCCTGAGGATGGTACGGGCCACGGCTGTGCTACGGGGCCTAGAATTATTATTTTTCCTTTTTTTTGTCGGGCTGTATGACATGGCACGATATTTAAGTATGAAAGAGTAAATTTAAACCTCTTGTGAGAGAGTGGGATAAGGTATCTTTTCATAAAATCGGATTGGAGCTAAGGGCAGCAGAACCAACCAGGAGGGAAGAAGAGCCCCAGATCGCCACACATGATAAATATTAACCACACATTAAGCATAGCGAAAGGCGATTGGGCGGACACTCCTTACTTGGCGATTCGTACCGGTAGAAGTATTCGGATGAATTGGTGCCAAGATTAGGGTGTTTTGGTGTAAATTTTAAGTTGGGACATCTTGGCGCGAAGACATCTGAAAGCTTTGTAAATTTCTAAGTGGAGCGGGTCTGTCTTTTGCGAAAAGACACGGGCACGGTATGGGAAGGGCTGAAGTGCTGCTGGCGTAGGTGGGGGGAGATTGAGGCAAAACAGTGAATCATAGGATACGGAGCCTATGCCCACGGGAGGTGCAGCAGAAAAGAAGGAAAGACAATGCTTGGGGAGTCGCCATCTGCCAAACTCTTTTCTCTCCGTTTTTTCTTATCCAGCCGCCGAGGGACAGGGCTGGAGGGTTTGAGACAGAATATCATAGAAGCGGGCGTTCTCCTGAAGAAGGGTTTTTTCTTCTTCTCATTCTCCTCTCCCCTCCTTCAAGGTCCTCCCTTACGGTACGGCAGTTCCATCATTAGCACCTAAACTCTCTATAAGGCAAGCAGCCTATGTGAGGCCAAAGTCAAACATCCTCAGGAAAAAGAAAGAAAAATCGTCCCTAGAAACTTGAGAACAGAACTGAATGAGCGAAAACGAAGCTCCACGATTCAGTGCAACACAACACGACCGCACGATCAGGCACGATGGCAAGGAAATCTGAGCCGCTGGGGTTGGTTTTTGTGAAACTCGTGGGAGCTGGAATCGAGCCGACCCACTATAGCAATCTAAACCCCCCCCACTCGCCTCTCCCGCTAATCTCGCTGAGGGCAAACAGCTGAGTATGATACCCGGCCGGTTAACCACCTCATTGACTTGGGGAAGAGATATTTGTCTCGGGACGTCTAAGCTTCCCACCTGACGGCGGGAGAAAATACTGCAAAAACAAAACAACACGTTACTTAAAGTGGAAACTTCGACCTCCCAAAACAGGTTTCTCTTATTCAAGTAATACAGTAAGTGCCGGCTGGTATATGGTACCGTAGGTCATGTCAGATTTATGCCAGGCTGGCTGTGGCAGTCAGGGTTTCTCAAGTTAGGATGCTTGTGCTGTTCCTCTCTATCTGCGTGTGTATCAAAGATTTGGCCACTCGTATCATATGGTAGAAGGGTCCCCGCACTCCATGTGCAGTGCCTCGGGATGTTGGTGTTCATCAAAGGTTTCTACTCACTTAACTTTCCTTCCGGGCGGGTCGCAATGGGGGGTGGTGAAACACCCAGCCGTGATACTCCATTCGGATCCATTCTTGCTCTCCTTTACCTCCAGCAGGGCGCCAGACGCAGACTGTCCCGATTCAGCACTATCCACATCAGAAGCATGAAAAACGAACACCCTCCAAGCGCAAAAGAACTACCCATCATACGTGTTCGATTGTGATACCAGCGTACATTGGTGTGATACCATGTATGCGAGAATGTAAATGTATCTGATCGCCAATAATCAATCAGCAATTTCTCGAACATTGCGATAGAGTCCCCTTTCTGCTTCTTTCCTTTCTTGCCTGTCTTCCCGTGTGCACCACCATACTATACTAGACTAGACTGACCAACTTGCCCACCTATTATCTACCAGTCTCCCTGCCCAGTAAGGCATCCTGTACAAACTTCAGCAAATTGGTGGAGGGCGAAGGAGGAAAAGGCGGGTGCGCTATTCTGAGTGTGGAGAAAATGGAAAGGAAGACGGGAGGAGGATGCAGACGCGGGTGGTGAAACCTCGAAGTTTACCTTTCGAGAGAGGGTGGTCTGGTATGCAGGAATAATGGTGCAGCCGCATATGGGAAGGTGGTCAGTGGCAGACGAAAGGTAGTGGAGGGAGGGAGGGAGGATAGGGTATTGGTTTTCTCACATGTGTGTTATGTCGTAACCGTGATTTGCGGGCAGTTAGGCATCAGGGAGAGGCAAATAGACACTACTTGCAGTACTAGAGAGCAGTGGGTCGGGAGATTTCAAGAAAAATATTGCGATACCGCAGGCTAATTCCGCGGACGATACCCAAGCGATAGAGACCTTGCCTCCGGCCTCACACATCGTGAGCTAAGAGACCTCCAGTGTGCGCGCGTGCGTGTCTGAGCTCACTGGTCGTAGGCCGTTTTTGTAGGTATGATAGGTGAGAAAGAAGGTAGGTGTTATAGCAAGGTAGGTTATCTGAGGTTTAGCACCATATCGACTGCCAGGACGAAGATTAGGAGAGGGATATGAGATTTGTGTATACAGTTAGTAGACTAACGCACGTATACGGAACGCTCTGCGTTTCATTCATTCACTCGATCTCATCTTCAATGCTCGACTTATCATAAGATGACAAGCGCATGTGCTCGATGTAGGGTACATTACACTGCACCTGCAGGTAGCCCACGCCCACACCCACATTCCGTACATACATAATAACGTACGATCATATCAAGTAGTAGCCAAAATAGACGCTCCCACTTAAAACTCAGAAAACTTGGATGAAAAAAAAGAAAAAAAATGAGTCCTAGCCCCCACGTTATGATCGCTTTTTCAAATTGCAAAATATGCTCACCATCTACCTGCGCCGAGCCCCGGGCTCCAAGATTCAGCCGGGGAAAAAAGAAGAAACGAAAGAGACAAACGCCCCCAGCGATATATAAGCAAGCCGACATCAAAAGGGAGAAAAAGGAAAGGTAAACCCATGTTTAGAGACCAGGAAACCGTAAGAAAATAATGAAAATGAAGAACTGTACACACTATCCATCCTTTCGCATAAGGAAAAATATACGCCTATCGACGCCGATACACCTCCCCTCCGCGCTCAGCAGAATGTCTTGAACGACTAGACAGGGGTGTAGAAGACCGTTCATAAACACCTTCGTCATCAGCTTTACTCCTTTTCGCTCTCCTTATATTTGAGGAGCGGTCGCCCCAGAGTGTGTACTCAGGAGGGGTACTGGAGTTTGAGCCGCTCACGTGTGTACTTGAAAGGGGGGAAATATGTGGTTGATTCAGCTGCGGAACTAGAAATCTCCAGTCGTGACCTGTAGCGGCCCACTCTGAATCCACCGAAACCCACGACGATGTTAAGATATCCAAGATGTCACCAGTAATAGTTGTGCCTCGCCCTTGAGTCCATTTTGTTTTCACTTCTAAGTTTGTCCAATCTTCCGATGGCGTGATACTGGGTGGTCTTGGGGGGGATCTCCCATGCGGCACTGGTGGCTTGAGCGCGATCCAGAGAGGGTCCAGTGTTTCTATATACTGCTTCGAGCATGGATCGGTGTTTGCAGAATTACGGATTGTATCCATGCAGCGAGGAATGATGTGTTCTAAGTCGCTGGCTGGAGTTTCTGGAGGGTTAAGGGAGGTGTCAAGGAAGACAATTAGGCAAGCGATGAAATAGGAGCTACTGTTGATTCCGTTAGCTTACGATCAGCGAAAGGATTCGGGGAAGCAAACATTGTTAACCAAGACTTCTGGGCAGGCGCCATATCATCAGAGGCAAGTAAATCATGAATTCGACATATGGCTCGAGCTGCGCCAACACACCAGTTGCCGTACCGCACTTCTAACGATGACGGATCGTTGGGGTATGCTGACTTTGCTGCCAGGGTGGCTACCCTAACCAAGATCCTTCGAGTAACAGCTAGAATTGATCTGTAATAGATGCAATGGCCCAGCAGAATCCCATATCGGAGTGCTGGATGGAACGAGTGATCAGTGATGACCGCTGGGATTGTGAAGCCGCCAGGTAAACTGGAGTGCCATGCTCGGAGTTCATCCACTGTTTTAGATATGGCAGGAAAATTCATTGAGTTCTGCGGAGCGGCTTCCTCCCTTGCTATTTGAGAGTACATTTTCGATATCTTTTCTATCTCTGCTTGCGCATGTTCTACCAAAGCTTTCTGGCTGGTGTCAAGAAATAACGACTGTGTTGGGAATTAGTAAAGAAGAGAAGTGTGCTCTGGGCAGAAGAACTCACATTCCTATTAGGGGAGTGGCTGCTCGAGTGCCCTCTGTCCCATCGTGGTACTGAATCAGGAATTGGCCGTTGCTGCCCTTCCCCTGTAAAATTCTGCGGAATCCTCCACTCACTGGGGTGAGAATTGCAAATTTCGCCATAGTTGTCAGACCTTTTCCGCCGTTGGGCTGCACCCTCCTTAATGCCAGTAATGTCCACCACCGAATGAGTGTACCCAGACAGGCTCACAGTGAATTCGGCCGAAACCCACCGGATATCACCACTGGAATGAACAAAGCGGTATTCCACCTTTCTCATCCTGCCATCTTCTAAAGAGAAACATCTAGATACTTTCTCGCGGTCAAAATGATGGACGGCGCTTAGCCAGTTTCCGTCACGACGTATTGTGGCTTCAGCTAATCCGGAAATCTGGCAGAAGCGGTCATTTGCAAAGTACCGGATTCGTCCCTCGTGTAGTATTCTGCCACATATCCCCGTGGGATGTGCTGCATAACCTCCGTCTACCTCATAAGGCTTGTCCGACGTTCGGGAGCCGGAAGAGAAATGGTCGAGTATCATTTGGAAGGCGGCTTCGGACATTTTTCGCCGATTTATCTCAGCCTCTAAACACCTGGTTTTCTGCTGTAGCATTGCCACTGCGGTCTTTTGGTTGTTAGAATGCCCTAACGTCGGATATTCCTTCTCGGTTGGTTCGACTTTAGAATGGTTCAAGCAGATTTGCTGAAAGACCTCGCTGAGCCCCTCCGCCTCGAATACTCCCATGTTGTAACCGCAAAGCAAAGCAACATTTCGATCCGGCTCTGACAGGAAGCGCTCCCAAGCAACCTCCAATTGCCTAGCGAGCTCATAATTCCCTTGTTCACAAAGAATATTAACGAGTTCGCCATAGACCCGGACTTTGGGAAATTTGGACTGAACATCAGGGAATAGTTTCCTGAGATATTGGTCGAATAAATCCACGTCGAGTGATCCACCGGGCATTATAGCCAACAAAATCTCATCGGCATCAAGGACTATTAGTTGACCGCGGTCCTTTAGTTGTCCCGGAACCAAGTTTTGTTCTCTCAAATGCACTTCTAGAGCGTCTAAATGAGTCCTTGTAGCGATAATTACCGACGCACTTTCAGTACTGAAAAACGTGGGGAGAATAAAGCTTGAGATGGCACTGTACAAGTAGCTCTCTGCCTCGTAAAATTGTAACGCATGATCGCAACGGGGAGTCGGTGGCGATGCAGCTGATTTCTTATTTCGTGGAGGCTTCTTTTGGGCACCTCCGGGGGTGACAGATCCTGCCATTGAGACGCTCAATAATTAGTTTCTTGACGCTAGGCGGGATATGACGGGAAAAGGTCGAGCTGGGAGTGTTGCGAACAAGAGGGAAGGTGGGATGAATGGGAGAGTGGGCAGGCTTTATTGCGATAGGTATGGATGGTCGAGTTGGTCAAGATTATGAGTGTTGGTGGGAGGGCTTGTGGTGGGTGTTGAGGGTCGTCGACTAGAGGCAGATGACGAAAGGCAAGGACAAAGGTCGCAGTTGCAGGGCGATTTAAGGACAGAAGACCAGGTTGGCAAAGCCGTGGCGAGAAAGAGTAGCTATTAGTGGCCAGTTGAATGGGAGAAGATTGTAGCGAGGGTGAGAGCAACGGAGAACGTGGTTTTGCAGGTGAGTAGGCGGACGGGTGGTAGAAGGAGTATCGAATTGTGTGGTGTCGTATCGTGATCGCATATAGTGTGACGAATGAAGAATGCGTGTCAGGGCTCGTAAATGAATAAGTTGAATGGCTTGCGGGACTGCGTGGAAGCGTGGTTGGAGTGTTCCGCTGTGAGTGAGTATGTGAGTGCGTTTTCCTGTCTGATTTGTCTTGCCTGGTGTTAGACGTCGATCCGTCCAACTGGTTGCCTCTCTACCTGTCCGTCTGTCCTCTCTATCTGTGTCTTGTGTCCTTGTCCTGGTGTGCCCGTGTACGGTACCGGTACTGTGTGTATGGTGTCTGGATGTCTTCTTGCATGTGTGCGTGCTGCTCGTAGATGTTGAATCTAGACCGTAAGGAGTAACAGGAACTGGATCCGTGTCGACGAAGGAAAGTAGGTGAGACAAGAGAAAGAGAGACAGACAGAGTAAGACAAACCACGGCAGAGAGAGGGGGGGGGGAGGGGGGGAGGAGGGGAAGAAGGAAGCAGAGACAAACATCCGACATTGTGTTAATCTTCACCTTCCAGCCATTCAAAAGGATTTTGCGTGGAACTATCAACGAGGATCCGTGCATTGACCATTCTTAAATTTACACACAAGCACAGCACTTGTATGTATGTGTGTCTGAAGGCTGCGCTGGTCGCCTTGAGTGCCTCCTTCGATCACCGGCATCGTAGTCTCTCTCTCTGTCTCCTGGATCCCCCCAGGCTTCATGCTGCTACTATATTCTTCTGATTGCGGTGCATACCATGCCTATGGTAGTGTATGGCATCTGCTCCACAACCACTATCCCATACTCTACCAGTTACTATACTCGAGAACCTCTCTATTCACCGCAATGCTTACCCGAGATGAATACCGGCACTTTACTTTACCGTCCCGTACTGAAAATCTTATAGTTTATCCATCAGAGTATCATATTTGCCCAGAATTGTTAAACTTTCCTAAAATGATCAGGCCTCCGTGCCCCGTTACCCTACTATGATTTGAAGGAAAAAGATGAATTAGTTGCTGGTGTATATCCATATCACAAAGGCATCACAGTTCGCAGCATACCATGGTCCTTCACAAAACCGTCGTATCGGTACTGGAGATACAATAATGTTGAGTTACCAGAGTCCTCAATGCCTCTCTCTTCTTGCTTGCTTCCTCCCTGTTATCCCCACCATCATCTGCATTTCTGCACTTATTCCTAGATCCACACTCCTCTCACTTGCCTTCCCGGAAATGGGGGTCATGTTACCCGAAGATATGTTTGTTTCTCCTCTCTTTCACCATTATCGGTAGTTCGCTCCTATTTGCTGTACCCCACCCACCATCCCTTCCCGCAAACATCTTAACTTAAATCAACGACCCAGGGCGATGTGTGATCTCTTACGATTGGGCTGGCTTCATGGCATCGGGAATCTACGAATCCCCAAAGCGAAGCTCACCCTCCAAATGCATGTAGGCGGGGGCCAAGTAAGCCAAACCGATTGGCTGGTGCGAAAGATTATCGCCCTACATCCACCAAGGCCAGGGTCTAGAACACATCAATACAAATTGAGAGCCGAAAAATATGAGCCCTTCTCCAACCAAAAACGCCATGAGTTCTTTCTCCTTTGATACGATACCGGTGCTAGTACTTCGGCTTCTATCACCTCATAATGTTAAAAAAGTTGGGTCGGTTTTGTTCTTTCCGTTTTTGCTGCTGCTTTTTTCATTTGGGGCTCACATCGTGAAGATGTTTGGCCCCTGGGTTTTTATTCTCTTTTTTATTGTCGAAAACTTCCAAGACAAAAATCATCAGCCCCAAGCTCCATTTGCTGGCTGTTGGGTAAATAACATTCTCCTACCGAGTGCGAGGCTTCAAGCCACTTCTCTTTTGGTAAATCGCAAGAAGAGTGATTTAATGGCAGGCCAAAGCTCGAGTATTCATCCTGCAGACTTCGGGGAAGTGGGTGATAGAAAAAAAGTCTTTTTCAAAGGGAAGAAAAAAAGGAAAAAGAAAGAAAGACCAAAAAAAAGACACTTTACTAAAGGGGCCTCATTGGTAGAGTCTCTAGCAGTCGGCAAATATTGAAATACCTTTTATGGGAACCACGATTCAGGATCGCTCTCCCGAGTGGAGACGAGACTCAGCCCCTTGAGTCGGGATGATGTCCTTCCTTTGTCGTTTATTCAGCCTTTCCTAACGCTCAATCCCTGAGTCGCAGCCGCGTGTGAGAGGGTTGAAATCTCATCGCGACCACACATTTTCTTCGCCTACGATTCCATGGATTATCGACGGCTACCGAAATCCGGCTGTCAGTGTTGACCAGGATTGCCTTCGAACCTAAATTCACGTACACTCCCGTTCGCAAAGTCCTTGCACAAAAAAAAGTACTATGGCAAGGTCTTGGTGGCCACCGATGTACTAGTACAAGTGTTTGGATTTTGGATCAACGATAACACCCTCATGACCAGTAATTCAGGCCTCCCAGAGGTCTAGTAATTGATAGGGGATATATCTAAATATTGTAGCTACCAATTAATAGGAGCCCCCTGTGCCTTAACCACATCATCATAATTTGAGCTGCAAATGTTTGGCAAACTCTTGTACCAGTACCTGGGTTGCAGCCAAGACTTTGCCACAGTACTTTTTTTTGTGCAAGGACTTTGCGAACGGGAGTGTACCGGTATCAAGGACCATCCCACTTGTACCCTCGGAGCAAGGAAATGAAAATTCCGCACACACAGTTTTAAGCCGCTAGTGGGCTATACGGAGGTACAGCGCCTAAGTTTTGTATGTTGCACAAGCGAGATTTGCGGTTCTTACACCCTGTGGAACATACAAAACTTAGGAGCTGTACCTCCGTAAGGATTTCTTCACTCGTGGTGAGCTTCTCAAAAAGTAAAATACCTACTTTAATCTCCCAGTCCTGACCGTACGGCACAATGCAGGTATGCCACGAAGCGATACGGTATGTCGATCTACCGCAGAGCACTTTGCGGTGGATGTATGGGCGCCAAGAAACGGGATTTTGGGCAAAAATGGGATGTTTACTTTGAGCCCAAAATCTACAATCGTGGAACACCCAAGGACACCCCGTCCAGATACACGGTTCGATCCTGGTTGGCTGAATCTTGGCAATCCAAGGCTACAAGCTAAGTAGTGGGGACTGTGTATTTGTTTGGGGGAGGGGAGGGTTGTGTGTTTGGGTGTTCCGATATCGTAGCGTTGTCAGGCTTTAGTTTAGGAACCAATACCGTAATTGACTGGATTTGCTAATCCATCTATGCCAGCCTTGGACTCTGGCCCCTTGATAGGCTAGACGTCTCGGCATCTCTAGTTTTAGTGAGAGGAAAAAAGAGCGCCTGTTAAAAGTTCTATCGTGGATTGAAGTTGTAGAGATCAAATTTGTCGAAGTTGCTCTGGTGGTAGAGCCAAATCGTTGTACTGTACTCGTACTCGAGTTTAAGGGTCTTGGCGTGGGCAAGATACTGGTGCTCGAGTACCGGCAGAGGTGCCGGTATACAGTGCTCAAATACCGGTATTGTAGTTTAACACATCACCATTCGGGATCTACCGAGTATTTCCTGTCTCGGGCCATTGCAGGGTTCTCGGATTGGCATCTGGCTGGTGGCTTGCAGGGGTTACCTGGGGTGACATAAACATCGTATGATAGTTACAGCGGACTTATCTGGCTGGGGCTACTAATGGGGTGACCGGTATCCTTTAGATTCGCGAATGCGCAGTGCAGAGCACAGCTAAGGGCGCGTCTGGTTGCCACCTCCAACCTTCGTTTTGACCCCGGTTATGAAGGTTTGCGACAAAATGCTATTTTGTGTTTGAGTGGCATGTCTGGTTGCCACAAAACCTCAATAATCAAAACTCA
>Ga0307509_10004915_pt1 | contig 18936 bp, 17 predicted proteins | sample 10_EM_MG_FD_202245 | JGI IMG/M metagenome (GOLD analysis project Ga0307509, IMG submission 202245) | Populus trichocarpa ectomycorrhiza microbial communities from riparian zone in the Pacific Northwest, United States - 10_EM | ecosystem: Host-associated > Plants > Roots > Unclassified | place...
GGAGCTGGGGGTTGGTGGGTATTAAGTTGAGTGACTACCCGGTTAACAATTTCGTGCTCATGTGACTGAAGAAGCGCGCGAATGTCATTGAGTCTTAGGGCTGGTTCTGGGTGAGAATGGGAATGTCGTGTTGTATCTTCCATGCTCAGAGTGACCGAGGTTTCCGATTGCGCTATTGGGGTACTTGTTTGTGGCTCGGGAGTGGGTAGGGGGCTATTATTGTAAGAGGAGTTTCTATAGTCGCTTGCCTCTTCGTCTCCACTTTTGCTACTCGAAGAACCGGTAGTGGTGTTGATAGGGGTAGGATCGCGGCTATGAGTGCTTGAAGCTTGGTGCCGAGTGCGGCTGCGTGTGTTTTTCTCGATCCTTCCAACCCCCGGGGTCCCTGGTGTCCTGGTGTGGCTTTGTCTCCTGGGAGTCCTACGCGTGGTGTGGCTTTGACTCCCGGGAGTCCTACTCGTGGTGTGGCTTTGACTCCCCGGAGTGCCAGCGTCAGTGTGGCTTTGACTCCCAGGAGTGCCAGCCTGAGTGTGGCTTTGACTCCCGGGAGTCCTACTCGTGGTGTGGCATTGTCTCCCGGGAGTGCTTCTGAGGCTGCCTCTCCTGGGAGTGCCCCTGACAGGTGCTCCTGTCTCACGTGTAGAACCCCTTCTCCGGGGCATGGCTGCAAGTTTGAAAGGTAAAAACAAATATGAATAAAAATAAAAATAAAGTAATAGATAATATTCTTGAGAAACAAAGAACGCGGAAAACAAAGAACGCGAGCTGTAGCGAGCTTGGAGACGAGAATGCGAGTTGTAGCGAGCTTGGAGGTCTCCAACTCCCGGGAGTGCGGTGGCCCTATATGGGCTGGAGCTATGGCCCCCGGGGGAGGACGTGCCAGTGTCGACTTAGACTAACCTGTTTTCTACCACCCCCGGGCAAGACGGTGCGCTTTGCCCCATTGGCAATGGGTTGTTCCAACCCCACATTTACGCTCGGCAGTTGCAACCAAACTTGCTACGCACGACCATACCCTGTCGGCGATATTGTCCTATAATGCTCTCTACAGCAAGAACTTGGGTAATCGGGTGGTGGGCTGGGTATAGTTCTTGGGACAAAAGTCATCATTGGTGGGCCCAAGTACAGCTGAAGACTCTTAACGTTCTGACTATAAGGATCGCACGGAAGTAGACGATGGACTAAGAGAATTCATCTAGAATTTAGTCACTTTGTAGGAAGGACATGAAATGCAACTTTTCACCATTCGTACTTCATCGGTTATCACTAAAACTAAACTAAAGGTGTTGGATATCTTGGGTTGTTCGCCGAAGCTTAGTCATACGTTTAGCTTGGTTGCCATCGGCTTTTTTTTTTATTTAAAAGAAAACATTTTCCATTTCGGGTACTTAAGCTACTTTAAAGCATGACCCAATCCACTTGCCAGCTCCCTGACCCGCCTAGAGGAACACGCTCCCTCACCACCTATAGCGATAGCAAAGAAACAACAAACAACCCCTTACACTAAATCAACGTCAAAACCACAAATCCGACTTCCCCCTGTAGCCAACTGCACCCGGAGCGGGTCACCAAGCCAAATGCAGAATCTGTATCCTTAGTAAAACAACAATAACAAGGTGAACTTACGTCTCCGAAACCCCAGTGCTCACACACCAGGCGGGCTCCTCCATCAACTGGTTAAGGGGTAAAGCAAGCCCTAACCACGTGGATTTGCTATAAACAGCTTGGTCCTCGTTAAGTTTACCCTCGTCATCCAAGGTCATCTGTATCCCCCACCATGCCTCACAGGCCACTTTTCATGATCTCCGGGAAATCCCCGGGAAGAGCCGAAAAACATAGGAAAATTAGGGTTGGCCACGCCCCGCCCACTTAAACCACTCCTTGGCCCAACTGGGGCCCCCGCCACAACAACCCTATTTCCACCCCTACCCCTAGGTGCCCCCGCCACAAACCCCTTCGGGCCCCTAGGAATAGAGGTCGCCACAATCACCCCAACCTCCTCACCAACCTCAACCTCACCCTCCTCATCCCCATTTATCCTCCTCCTCTTACCCTTCGGCATCCTCACCACCGCCACGGTTGCCATCGGCTATGGGGGCCCACTTGTCTTCTTTGCGCTCTGTTTCGTTTCGCTTCACTTCTCTTCTCTTAACTCCACCCAACAAAAGCTCTTTCTACACAGAAAACTAAACCAACGAAACTGCTCTTAACACGACTCTCATTTTGACCTTGAATCTCTCTCTTGTTTTCACCCTCAGTAAAGTTCTGTCTGCACTATCTCTACCCATCAGGCGGTCTGCAAACACTTTATTCTCTCCGCCGCTGAAAGTACTCGGTGCACTGCGGATCATTTCCAACAAAAGGTAAAGACAGGTGGATAAGTAAAGCATAAATACTACGTCCTGATCCTTCCGTGAATCACCATACCTATCTCTGTATTTCCCGCATTCTATTATTCCTCTACGCTCCCGTGATAACAAAAAATACATTTCGGGTAAAATCTATTGTTGTATTGTTGAACGTTCTCTCGTAAGTTATCCGATCCATCTGCGCCTCTCCTGAACGATTCTTCACCCTCCCGCAACAAAGAAAGGTACATCGGTCCAACAAAGGCATACCAAAACAGCCGGAATCCGTGGTCCCTGAAGTTCCAATTTGCGCCCCAGCCTCTTAACCTATTAATACAGGGGAAATACTAGTCGATAGCTAAAGATCTGGTGAATCCGAAATTCACATTTCGGTAACGCATTCCTTTGTTCTGTGGGTAGCACTTGCGAATTGGTATGCCCCATCGTTAAAGCGGAGCTAAGCACAAAAAATTTGTATACCCATAGAAAAAGATGCGTGTTTTGGGAATGGTCAATTTTGTACAGCACAGTTCATTCAGCATACACCATGTGCCCAGTACCGAAATATATGACAATTAGAATAGCCGGGACAGCTATTTTACCAAGAATGGATTCACCTGCACTGCAGGTGGTCGAGTTCGAGCACTCCAAAAAACATCATTTTTGATGTAAAGGTGATCACTAGTGTGACTTTTGTCAGGGAACTCTAATTTTAAATTTTCTCCCGCCGGAAGTGGGGCGGGGGACACACCAGAGGGGAACCCCACTCTCTGAAGTAGTCAAAAAAAAAAGAAGCCCCCCACCTTACTAGGAGATGCCACCGCGACATCCTAGCACATGGCCCAATTTTTCTGGTTCTTATGGTATCACTGCACCCCTGGCAAAGACTTTGGGTTAGTAATTTCTGCATTTTCCGAGATTTGCTTCCGAGGGTTCTGCCCTCCAACTAAGAATTGAATCTTGCATCCAGCTTTGGGGAGATCTCTATAGGGGGCTGCTGGGAATGTCTCTCATGCACCCCAGGTCCCTAGCTCGAGGTGGCGCTCGCTCTGCCTACTGGGCTTCGGCCCCTCTTTCGCTTTCGGCTGGAGGGGTCCCCTAAATCCCAAGTATAATACATCAATTATGATTAAGATATCATATTTCACTATACCCAAACGCGGTCTAGTCAACCAATGTGTCATAAAAAGTCTTCCAATAGCAAAAGAAGGACAAAAGCCTAGCATAACTTAAGAAAGAATAAAAATAGAGACAGGCTACTTCCAGGCACGGGGAGATCCAGGAACCTTTGGAGAACCCCTAATCCGTCCCAAATCTCTTGTGTCTCATTGGTGGACTTCTTTTGATTCCCTAGAACCTCGGCTGCAAAACCCTCCTTGTCGTCCCGGGATCCTTTCTTGTGGGCATTCTTCCGTTCTGCTTAGTGTCCCCAACGGTCCGGGGAACCCCTGGGAGTGGACGAGTGATGTTTCATGATTCCAGCCCTGTTCATCTCTACTCCGAAATCCGGGGCAATAGATGCGGCAGATAAACCCCAATATTCATTCCCAAGCGGAAGGCATATCCTCAAATTAGGCTCGGAGATTCCTACCAGGTCATTCGTTCCATTTTTTTTGATCACGAGTTTAGGTGCATTCCACAATCCAAGTGAGCCTTACTGAGCTATTAGAATAACCATTGGCCAACTCTATGGAATGGCGAAGCGCCCATCGATATGGGGCGCCCAAGTCAAATAGGTTTACTATAGGTGGATAAATAAAGTGGTGCGCACCGTAAGAGGCACCATCTAGTAGCATGATATGAAAGACGGTAGAGGGGGGGTAAGAGGTGAGGGAGGGCCTGAGGGTAATTCTCAGAGTTTGCCGCTTGCAGGACACTAGGGCCATAGTCCATCCGTTTCTTCGGTTGTGGGGGGTAGGAGGTCTTCTAAGAATGGGAGACTATGGCCTATAGTCTGCCCCGTTCTACCTCCAAGACGGACTGACTGGACCATTAGCGAGAAGGATTCTATTGTGTACATGGGCATTGTAGTGGAATGCCCGGAAGGGGAATTGCGGAAGTATCGAACAAAGAGCTTGGGGAAAGAATTTCCTCATAATATATTGTACTTTCCCAACCCCGAACCCAACAATCCATTTTAGCCATTGGGTTGCCTCTGCCCTCACTTGTTTTACCTCCTCTTTAGGTTCGGTAAACCCTCTAGTTATGGCATCCTCACAAATCCCTCGGAGATCTTTGATTCAACACACATTTATCTTAGTTGTATAATGCATAACTGAGATCTGCGGGATTTGGTGCCTCAACCAAGTAGGGCAATGCTCACCTGCTGTGGGAGTTCTTGCGATTTGCTAGAAATTATCCATGCGACCTGTGCCATCAGCCACAGAATATTTCGTTTCGAATGTTGATGAAGTTGAGGAAACCTGTAAATGAGATCCAGCATGGGCAAACGCCTCAATTAGCTTATAACATGTGACAGGTGAGCTGATCCTTCCTAAGAATCCTTGACTCTGAATCCCATAATTGGCCTTTGGATGGAGGCTACTAATCGAAACGGTATTTAAAGGACTAGGAGGCAAAAAGCTGCCTCATGCTGCTAGTTCAAGTTGTTTCAACCTTGGGCTGCATCTCCCTGTCGTCATTCCCTTGGGATCCTGGAACAATTCCTGCTTTCCGAAAGTACTCAGATTTACTACTATTAATTTCAAACATGGACCATGCGTTCCTCGCACTCAAGTTGGTAAGGGCAGAATTTTACCCAGTCCTGGGCGCCTGTCTTGACTAACTGGGTATGGCTCGCTCTGCTTGCCTGGCTTCCCAACCTTTTTTGCCCTGGGCTCAGAGTGTTCCCCGATGAAAGTATTATTATTAATAATAGGGTGAGTGGCAAATTAGATCATTACCATGTTTAGAAAATCAGTACTATAGTCAAGTCGCCTCTAGCTAAAAGTACATCTGAGCCCGCTGCCTTAACAAGAGCTGAGGGGGCTGACGGGAACGGAAATAAAATACTTACGCCTTTTTGCCCAAACCATCTAAGAGCTCCATAGATATTAAGCCAGCCACTAAATACAATTCACTTCTTGTTCTTTACTACATTTTCCTGCTGATAATGTATTATCAACATGCTATTGAGCATTTTACCACTCTAAGCTCAGAAACAAGATACCACTTTTAATAATTAGCCATGTATATTCACCCAAAGGTGTCTTTATTGCATGTGGTACGATCTGGAAGGTCTGGTGTTAGTGATAGTGAAATTTTGAATCTGTGGATAACTTTCACTGAACGTAACAAGAAAAACAACCCAACTGAACCGACCAGTGCACTCTGTCCCCATATAAAAGAAAAGCCTCAACTTGCCCCAACTAGCTTCGGTTCAAGTAATCTGATTGTTGATTGCTTTCTTCATGGTCATTGTGAGGTTACTGGTTATTTCATTGATGATTATTGGGAGGTTTCTGAATTGCTATGACTACAGTAAGTAGACTGTGAACTCGACCGAAAATATATGGGAAAAAAACCTTTCTAAGATCTTCGAGAGGCCTGTCCTTTCAAAGACACGATCCTATTATTACAGTGGCTGTTGGTTGAATCGATAGCGATTAAAGGGATAGTGTACTGAGCATATCTTAGGATTGGAGCTCATGTTTCCACCCCTCTTCCCTACCCTAGGGCGGGGTCTGAACCAAATAACATAGAATGGGTCAGTAGGCGTCGAAGGTACCTGATGGCTTGTATGCGCCCAATGTCCGGTGGGCGAACATGGGGTCCAATCATGTTTTTTGCCATGGTATTTTTGTATTCTTGGTTAGGAGGGGTTGAAGAAGCCTTGCTATTTTAATCAAGTGTAAGGGATACTGCCCAACATGTAGAAAAAAAGCCGCCTCGGGCCGTTAAGAGTTACCAGGAGTGTCCTACCCTATGCCCGCAACGTTCTGACTCCTGTACAGTATTATATCATCTAATAGGCTGTTTGACACAGCGACGCTTGGGCGGCAAACCCACTTAATCTACGATCTCAAAACCGCAGTTTGGCTAGTTTCTAGATCTGTTGTCTGAGCGACGAGAATCTCTAAATACCTTTGGTAAATTGCCAAAGTTCAGGCAAAAAAAACGAGAAAGTTACTAATTACCCGAAGAGGTTAAATTCTAACTAACAAACATAGTAGGACGATACTAAGCAAGAGAGAAAAAAGTAATTGGATAGATCTGGAGTTAAAATACAAGCTATTATCGGGATATCACCTTCCCAAACCCAGGTTTTGAAACTTCGGAAACCTCTGTTTAGAAGCCCTGTGCATCCAAAGGCAGCAGGCAACTGAAGCTGCAGTTTGACCGGGTTTACCGCCCGGGCGCCATCATGCCAAACGGCCCCTAAGAACCACCTCCAGCACTCTAGGCTCCAGCAAATAAAGAGGGAATCTTACCAAGTGCTTTGCCTAGGTTTTTTCTGGGAATGCTTGTCGTTCATCCTCCTCTGGGGCCATGTGGCTATCGTCCCGCTACCCCCAGTAAAGCTAGATCGCAACGGCACCTCCTTCGCTTCCACCACCGGTCCCCTAGATGAATACTTGAACGACTTTTAGCGAGCCACACCTTTGCAGTGTTCAGGAGGGTCCCGGGGTTGCCGGACGGGGAGGGGTACCGAAGGGGTTGAAAATAGAGGTAACAATCTAACAGAAGGATATTGCGGAGTGAAGTAAAGTGGCTTAAGCAAACAAGAGCGGTTTGTATTGAAGAACTTAAAGAGTTGGATATGACTACTTGGGTAAAGGGGGGGGGAGAGAGAGAAATAAAAAGGAGGGAGATTTTATAGGAGAGAGGTTTCAATGCTTGCGTGTCCTACTAGTGCGTAGGCGCACTTCTGGCTACAAGTATGGGAATTTCCTGTTAGAAACTACTCAAGACGAGCGAGGCCCGATAAGCAGAGGGCAGAACCGAGCATTTGCATAGCTACTAATTGGGTGCAGGAGGTGCCAGGAGTATCTCCACGGAAGGCGGGAGCTAGGGAGAAAAGAGGGGTGAAATAAGAGTTGCGGTAAGACTAGTTAGCTTGATTTGGCCCACCGGAAGATAAAGGATCGATGCGTGTGCAAAGAGAGAGAGGAGTTTAAAAGGTGGCGAGAGACCCCCTACCAATGACAGCGAAGAAAATTTCGTGACTAAGCAGCCACCCTTCAGGGTGCGACCCAACAGGGGATAGTGATAGACAGGTCTGCTGGATGAGTGATGTTTCGTGATTTCGCCTCTGCCCATCCCCACTCCCAGATTTGGTCAGAGAACTGGAATGAATAACCCGGGTAGGAATCTCAGGCACTAATTTATCGATATGTCTTCTAGTCGGGAATTAATCTTCGTGCTTTGTCTGCTTCCTCTATTAATGACAAGTTTAGGAGAACCCCACAATCCAAGGGAGCATCACTGGCTAGTAACTATACCCTCAGCTCTATAGGATGGTGAAGCCCCCGTCGATATGGGGCGCCCATGTCAAATGGGTTTACGAGCGACGATAGATAAGGCGGTGTGCGACCATGAGAAGTACTTTTTAGCACGAAATGAGGGACGCGGAGGGCAGACCACGAGGGTGTGAGGATAATTATCGGAGTCCGCCATGTGAGGGACTCCCGGGATAAAAGTCCATCTGCGTCTTCGGCTATTGGGCGTAGGGGGTTCGCTCACCCAAAAAATGGCGGACTATATAGCCCATAGTCCGTGCGGTCCTAGCTCCAAGACTGACTGACTGAGCTGTTGGGAACACTGCCCTTTTTTCCAGAGAGGACAAATTAAATGGAATCATAATCTGTTAAAGATCGCTGGAAGGTGCTGTATATATCATTTGGGAGTATGACGGATTACCTCGCTGCGTAGTTGTTTACGGACAAGATTCTTCCGATATAGCTTTATGTTGGATGTACTTGGCTTCGCTGTGGGAGTGTGAAAGAATCGCTCGGGAGATGTGCAGATGGATCGGATACGGGGGACTGTTTAGCAATAGATTATACCGACATCTCTCTGCCTTGTTATCACTGGCGTGTATGGAGGAATAAGAGCATGTGGGGAAAGACAGAGATAGGTGTGGTGATTCATGGAAGGCGTGGTATTTGTGCTTTACTTCTACGCCTGTCTTTACCGTTAGTTTAGTTTTAGTGATAGCGGATGAAGGAAGTACGAACAGTGAAAAGTTACATTTCATATCCTTCCTACAAAGTGACTAAATTCTAGATGAATTCTCTTAGTCTATAGTCTACTTCCATGCGACCCCGGTAGCCCCCACATTGACACTTTATTATCACAGGATTGGGTGGAGGAATGTGGGAACGCTGAGGAGGGCGGATATGTAAAGAGGGGCAGATATAGAGAAGAATGCGCAATGCAGTAGGCTAGCATGGTATAGTCCCTAAGCAAAAGCGTTGTTCAAGCAGCCTTTTTGCACCAAAACTTGCTATGTTTAATCAACCCCCACACCTAGAATTGCTTCGAATAATCTTCATAACTTACCTAGTTATTTTCACCTTCACTGCAGCTTTCGCCTGATACCTCTTATTAGGTCAATTTACTCTATGGGTCCAAGATACAAGTCTTCAAAGTGGATCATACCAGTTTGCAATGCCAATTTTGTGTGTAAAATAGCACTTTTTTTGCAAACTCAAAACTTTATGATAGGACTCCATAACTTCTCCAAATTTTCGCCAAATTTATTGGGAGTTGTGTAGGAGTAGGAGAAAGGTATTGTAAAATTCTTTGTGGCCTATGAGCAACAAGTAACTAAAAAAATCGCTGTTTTTGGTATAAAAATGGCATTTCACCAACACTTTTGCGGAGGTGCTTTATGATACCAACGATAACCCCTCCATAATAGGATAAAGTAGGGGTAGATAAAAGAGGCCCTAAGCGAAAAGGGATGTGGCTGCAGGGGATTGCATTGGAGTATCTTCATGAAACATCACTCATGCCAGTGTCTGTAGCCAGTAGAGAGCTGAGCCTCATTCCTACTGGCTGGGAGAGAAGAAATCAAAGGATGGGACAGACTTGGCCAATTTCGCCAAGTTGGCGGTATCCAAGAACTTTACCGGTGTCGGGGACCACCGAACACACTAATATCATACCAAGTCTACGTCTGCCCGAGTGCGATTCACGGGTTTGCATGAGCTCAAACTAGGTCCCCCCTGCAAATTGTATCCCCGGCCGGTGCTTCTCTCTCTCCGATGCCTCAATATTACCATTATCACCACCGCAGGCATACACAATCCCGCCATGCTCAAAAATAACTCCTCGTGACCCAACTGGATATTCTCACCATCTGTAATGCATCCCTCTCCCGCTCATTCCCATTCCCAATACCGATACCTCTCTGTACCGGTTCACCAAGTCTATCGACTAAAGACCCTCAAGTAACCCTAGCTACCGCACTCCACGGCCCCAATCTCCTGGGTCCCGTCCCCAGCTCCATATTTCAACTAACCAGCCTAAATCTAACCCCCACCCCCGGCCGATCCCCCACCAACCAACCAACGGTGACGGGAAGTGGCCAAAACGTTCTCAGCACAAAACGCGAGCAGTTGCGGCAGCAGGGGACTGCATATTATAATACCACCGGTTGGCGGGGCTTCATATTTTTATTCCTATGCGTTTATCTTACCATACTCTTATACTTTTTCCCGGGTTCCTAGGATGTGGAAAGGAGGGAGCCGGGGAGCTAAAAGAGGCTCGAAAAACTGAGGGCGAGGGAAGAGATGTGCTGGGCTGTGCTTGTATAATATACAGCCCGGGTAGTTTTTCTATGCGTAGAAAATATTCTTTTTACCGTATCTTCAAGGGTCAGAGAAAGAAGTACTAAGACAGTGCACCGGGCCAACTTGAGGAAACTAAAACCTAAGTAGCTGGTTGTCTATCGGTTTCTTGGTCAGTTCAACATTTTATCCACAGTTTATTGTAAGGGTTTTCTGGAGTAATGAGGGGGTGCAGTTCTTAGGGCTTGTTTAGGCCTGGCTAGCAGAGGGCGGCCAGCCTAGTTCGTAAGGATTTAATGGGAGTTGTAGTTTGGGAGTTGGTTTTGGGAGTGTTATCAACGCTAGGGATCATGAGTGATATAATCTTGGAATCAGGGGAGGTTTCGTGAAATAGGATACAGTATTTCGCACTTCGCACCTGCTTCGGGGTGTTTATAAAAGCTATTCGAGTGAGGGCATGTGTCTGTGGGCACCTTACAGCACCAAATTCACTGCTCCGATAGTGGGATACCCTCACACCATCGGTTTAGGTGTCTGACCACCCGAGCTCATAAACAGAAGTTCCACAGCCATTTAATTCAAGGGATGCTAGCAAAATCAATCCTCCCCCCCCAACCCTGCGATTTCCGGCTTTTGACCGTATGCCACGTACCTATCTCATCATGTAAGTGAATACGCACTAGGAAAGAGAAGTGGGTAAAGCGGACATCTTGAAGTAAAAGTGATTCTTCCTGTCGGTGAGTTCAGTCCTCACCTGTGCGAGGAGGACTTGGGTTTCCATCGGACTCCACTAGACCCTGATCAGTACCAACACCTCAGAAACCCTCCAGATGGAGACAAACGCCAAGAACGCGAGTGAAAAGCGCAATAGTAAACCCCTCAATTGCCTCCAACATATTCAGCAGATTGTACTTCCCTATATCCTTCATCCGCGGATCTCTCGCCCAAGGTCCGTTAGGGACTTTATACTCCCTCTGGGAGACATTTATGAAGCCAACATCTTCCATCCACTCACCAACCCTCCCAGCAACATCGAACGGCTTTCCAACCCTCTCCGCAGCCTCAAGGCCAAATTGACACCATTTGTAAATCGGGTTATCCTTGGGAATTAGCTGCCCTTCTCCCCTAGGACCGTCGTCATGGTAATACGCAACAGTAGTCTCAACAGATTCGAACCATCCCCCCGGCTTAATGCGGGAATAGGCTTCACGAAGAAGGATCGGCCAGGATCCTACGGAGCCGTAAATCCCGCGGGCGTGGATGAAGTCGAATGAATCCCTGGGGTGTGTCCAGGGTTTTGTGAAATCGTCTACTTCAAATTGGCAATTTGCAGGGACCCTTTACAAAATAGAAGAGAATCACCGGGAGTTAGCCAGTGGTAGAAAGAAACAGGGGGGTCATTTTGGGTTATTTAGGGGAGTCACCAATTTGGCTGAATGGGAGATAAATCGTTTCCGATTACTCGCGCGCTGGGATAAGTGTCGGCCATATCAATTGCCCAGATCCCAGTTCCTGTCCCGATATCTAAGATCTTTTGAGGGTGGCCTCCTATTGGGGCGAGGTGGAGATCTCCGTCTAACACGAGTGAATAAACATGGTGGCTAGTGAGTATCAGTTTGGCTGTTGCTTTCCGGGAACTGAAAGGTTGAGAGGAGGGTCAAACAAGATATCCAATTGTTCATTTTGTTTCCCGTCGTTGGGCGCCCAATAATGGCCTTCACTATACGCATGGTATCTAAAATATAGGTTAGGCTCCAGCCCGATCCGGTGGAAGGAAGCAAACCTACCGACGGCCATTCTCGTATATATATGCTTTTACTTCGGATGCAAGGGAGGTGGTGTCGCTCGGCCTTTCGAACAAAGTAAAGTAAGTCTCCAAGCAAACAAATACAGAAACAAAATGTCAGGGCACTCACGCTCCGGATTCATAAGCCGACTCATTGTCACCGCTGGATCCTGAATCCTCAGCTTCGATGATTTGCGGTGTGTCGGGTTGAGCCTCGGCCATTCTTTTCTGAAATGGTAGTTAGGCTGGAGAAGTTTCTGGGAGGGAAGAACGGGGGTGAGAGGAAAGGGTGTGGTAGTTATTTCTTCCATTTAACACCCGCATAAGTGAGAAGCTGTGCAATAATATTACCGATAGTAATTCACAAGGAACATTTTCATGGGGTATATGCAGTGTTCCTAAAACGGGCGTTAATTGTACGAGTACAGTAATCATTCAAGTGTGGTTACCTATTATGCGAGTACTGGTATCATATCAAATTTCAAAGGGGCTGGAATTCATCCATTATCGTACTTTTCCCCACATAGTGGAGCTTCCCATCCCTCGAGTCCGTACGTACTATATTACCTTTATCCTCGCTGGTATTCCCATAATTCTAGATGTTTTTAGACTAAGGAAGCACATCTCATCCCGCTGATCACGATCACCCCGTTCCGTTCCCTGTCAGCCCCACGACCAAAACCCCGCAACCTTACCACTGGGGGGAGCACATGTGAAACAACAGACCACAATAACCAGGAGATAAAAAAACAGGCAGACCTTCCCAAAATTAGCCAAGCTCACTACCACCATGTGTACTCGAGTAGATGAAGAAACCAAATAGGCGGAATTTGGGAGGGGAGCCCGTCCTACCGTTCAGATCACTCGAGGAGAGTCGGGTATAGGCAGGATCTACAATTGGGTGTCCAGGACATCCGGCCACTCTTTGGCGGGTTCCGATTTATCGTTGATAAACGGGGCAACCCGATTGAACTGAAACAGGGATTTTGGCGCAACCCACACATGTGCAAGTGTGAGTATGTGGAAATTGTGTGGAAATTGTGATCTCCTTCCCGAGGCATCCGAAGGCAGAACTCACTCAACAGGTCAATTTCTCACATTCGCCGTCCCTCTAGGCAGTCATGTGGGGTTGGTTGATTGGGTTTCTCGATACGATACTGCCCGAGCATAGTGTCCGGTAACCTGTCCCTGCCATTATCGGAATGGAATGCGGCACCGATGGTGGTGGCGTACCTTTACCAAATTATTTATTTATTATCTATTAAGAGACCCCGACCGCTTTAAATTTTACTCGAATATTTGAGAGGTGGTTCTATTGCCCCGCAGCCAAACACTAGACGACACAGCGTGTGCCTGCATTCTCAGAGAATTACCTCTCTACCCCCAATATCAATAGGAAATCTCATGCTAGCGCGCAAGGCTACCCGAGCTGCGGATTCTTGGGCAACGGTTTTTCTCTAGCCACGGATTATTGAGGTTTACCAAACTGGTGTGAGATCTACATCAGGTTATCAGTTATCAGAACTCGCCCTTTCGCGCCAATCAAACCACAGCCACACGATCACGGCTGCCGCACCCGTGCACGTCGGCCGCTACCGGTACTCAACAGGGGAGAGGATCACGAGCAAATCCGTGTTTCTCGATGGTGTCGCACGTAGTTAAGTTAAGGGTATTTCTAGACAAGCACCATCAGGAATATCTGGCTCCGTTTCTTCCAAACATTCCAAATACAAATGAACCTCTCTGGTCTCATGCTGTCCACAACCGGAGTAACACCATCGCAGAAAGGAAGGAGGGGATAAAGCAGGAAAACGAACAAATCGTGTTAGGTCACTCCATCGTCCTAATACAATTGATCGCCCAATCTTAGCGAAGACTTTACAGATTGGTCAATCAATTATCATCATTATCTCAAGGAGTTCCGACTAATATTACCACTGGTAACAAGCAAGCAAGACAAAGATGCAAACAAAGCATCCTAGGCATCCTAGGCATCCCGGTTCCCGACTAATCAAGTTAATCTACAGCTTGGCTCGGCTCATCAACCAATAATCGATCCCAGTAGTAAGAACCCGACTGATGTCCAAAAAAAAACGGGACTCCGCGATACAAGTGCCACCGAAAAAGTGAGTGCACACCCCGAAATGGAAAAAGTTTAAAAAAAAAAAAAAAAAAAAAAAAGTGAGTGCACACAAGCCTTGGCGCTCCCGAAAAAAGACTGTTAGTATTATGAAAATGAAACTCTACGGAAAAACCAATAGACTACTCCAGCCCAAAGTAAGAGATATGAAATAGAGAAAAATAATAAAGAAATCACCATCCAGAATGACCCCCATGACGGCGAATTACCTGAAGCACCCGGATTGGCATAGACTCGATGAACCTATCTAACTTCTCTTGTTCAATTCCATTCCACTCCTCCTGTGCAGCGCGCACCAGCCCAGCAATACCTCTAGGTTGTCGCTGTGGTGATCGGAATCGGATTTTCAGCCTGCGTTTGAGAGTCCGCCAGAGATTCTCGATGGGGTTCAGATCCGGGCTATAGCCAGGCCAGTCTGAGCATACGATGCCATTGCCCAACTTAAACTGACGACTATATGCGGCAATGTGAATCTTAGAACCATCCTCAACTAGTGAGAACCCTTCAGCAGACCCTCCCGCCTCCTCCCACAAAGGAAGGAACCCGGGCCTCAGCACCTCCTCACAGTATTCCACTGAATCCATACCAGCCCAGTCATTTGGGCGACGATACTCTTCTGGCGGTCTTTGGCGAATATGAATAAGCTGACTCCGCCGGCCATAGCTTATTGCAGCCCAGAACATTGTAGATACCCTTTCCCTCTTGAAAGTTGCCCGAAGATATCGATCCTGGAGCTCAGTTCCTGGCTTCCGCCAGACCCTCTCATAGCCCCCACCTAGGCCAATCTCAACCTTGGCCTCATCAGAGTAGAACTTCCTGTGCCAGTCCTCCACTGTCCCGTGCCCTCTATGCCGACACCATATCAACCTCTTCCACTTCCTTCTTGCATTCAAAAAGGGTTTGTGATGGGGAATTCGCAGGTGGAAGTCCAATTTGTGAAGTGCTTTTTGAATTGTTTGTGGGTGACAATTCTGCCTAGATTCGTTAGTGATTTCAGCTAAAGATGCTCAGGGATTATTCTCCGCTGTCCGATTCAGCCTTCTGAGCTCACGGGGGCCAATTTTGTGGGGTCTTCCAGAACGGGTACTATTTTTCACCGTTCTCGTGTCTTTCCATTTACGAATGATTTTGCCGACTGCAGAAGCTGAGATCATCATACGGTCGGCAATCGCACGATATGAATAGCCCTCAGCCTGGAGCTGAATAATCTCAATACACTCTAATTTTGTGCTCTCTCTCCGAGTTCCATCATCATTTCATGGCATTTTGTGGATATATACGGGGTAGCGGTGGTGGGGTTGTTGTTGTGTTGGAACTGAGCGTGTGCACTCACTTTTTTTTTTTTTTTTTTTTTTTTAAAAATTTTTCCATTTCGGGATCTTAAGCTACATTAAAGCGCGTCCCTGTCCACTAGCCACATCCGCCCTAAAAACGAAAAACACTACTCCCACTCGGCTTGCTAAAATCAACCCCCCCACCATCCCCACTACCACCCCAAACTTTCGGTTCGTAAAAGAAAGCATCAGCCTCCTTTTCAAACCTCGCCTCTTCCTTTTCCGCCCCCTTCACCTCTTTCGCCACCGCCTCCTCCTTCAACCACACCTCTTTCTTCTCCTTCGTGCCCATCTCTTCAATCTTCCTCCTAATAACCCCCATCTCATGCGAAGTCACCTCCATCTTCGCATTCACAATCCCTCTCACCGCCTCCACTACCCTATCCATCGCCTGCACCAGCCCCTTCTCCGACCCGAACCGACCCTTCTCTATCCTCTCCTCCATCACCTCCGCCCTATCCCCAAACCTCTTCACCACCTTCTCCCATCCCGCCGACTTCCTCCTCGGTTGCACCGCCACAAATCTCTTCACCGAGCACCAATACCCCCCAACCCAAAGGCCAGAACGGCACAGCTGCCCCATCACCTCCATCCCTCTCACCCTCGCCACCACAGTGGACGACAACCGCCCACTCACCTTCCTCTTTTCCAACTCTTCCTCTCCCACCAACCACCGCGTTCCATCACAAAACGCTATCCCCGCATCACGCAATGCAACCTCCACTCCACCAATCCCCTCTTCCCACCGCACACCACCAATTTTAACCATCAGCGGCATGCCATCCCACCTCTTTTTCTCAGGGTCAACCGGGCCTCCCACCTTCCTCCTCTTTTCACCCACCGCCTGGGCCACGAAGTCCCCCAACACATCCTCACCTCGCTTCTTAGAGGTTTCCCTTGGAAACCTCCCTTCCTCCGGGGAGGGCGTCCTGTATGCAAGCCGAGCTCTCTCAAACTCCTCATCACTCTTCCACAGCCTATTCTCTCCACTCCTTATAGCCAGCTGCCTATAACTCTCCTCCGCCTCACTCAACCTCTTCCTCAAAAAAGCGTTCTCCGAAAGGAGGTCGTTGTAAGACCTGTGGGATGGCCGTGAAGCCATCTTGGAAGACTAAAGATCGGTTCCTATTGGTAGATACCCAAAAATGTGGGTCGTGTAACAAGGTTTAATTTCAATCGCTGGGGATGTAACGGCAACGGTGCTTGTGTGCACTCACTTTTTCGGTGGCACTTGTATATTAAATCGCCCCCCACAAGGGGACCTTCTAACATTGCCATCACAGCATCTTGCGCTTCCCTCGTCCAGCCATCCACCCATTGAGCTCAAAGTAAGCGGCCATAACCACACCTACCGACCCTCCATTCTGAAATGCTATCGGTGCTAGCTAAGTTGCCCACAGCCGACGTACTACCGACGCCTTCTTTGTTGGAAACTTCAGTAACGATAACAGCTTTCGGGGTAGCCGCGACGGAGCTAGGCGACCGACGAGCAGGGATAAGTTGCAAGTAATCTTCTGTAACCCTAACCTTGATCACTTCCTTTTTCCTCCCACCGAACACACCCATGTTCGTTACCCGCCCGGTTTCGTGAGACCTTATCTCATTCTTCTGGCTACAATTTCGTCGTGACTACGGTACGGCGAAGACTGGAGGGCGCTGTATGCAACAGCTACCGTAAAAACTCAAATAATCGGTCGGTGTGCTATGTAGTCGAGAATTACCCACTTTAGAAAAGGGGTGAAGAACGCAGCAAAAACAGAGCTGCTAATCCGCCTTGAGAAACATAAAAAAACAAAAAAATACCAGACCTTACCAGAGGAGGCAACTCCAACGACATAGCACACCGACCGATTATTTGAGTTTTTACGGTATGTTATCCCATCCATCATGCACGAGAGAAAGGAGAGAAAAACGCACTGCGCCAGAAGCGAAAAACGGCCCCGTATATACTCGTACACAAGGTCCGGTGAGAAGTGATCGAACAGTTATCTAAGATCAACCTTAAATAAATGTTCAATCACTTCTTTCCGGACCCTGTGCGACCTTCCTGATGGGCGACCAGTACTCGGGGCATCGGATGGGGCGGATTTGGCGGCTCACGGGGCGTGACCCCTGGCAGTTTGCGAACGTGACCGACTGGAGGTTGGGTATTGGTAAATGGTAACTATGGAATTGGTCGCCGTGGTGGTTGGGCGTTTATCTGCCGTTGGTTGCAGCACAGTAATCTACAGTACCGTTCCCGACGAGCGACGCGGGAGAGCGTGCTTGTACCGTAACCGTCCAGGGGAGATTGACGCCCACGTTCGTGGTCGACTTCTTGGGTGGGGTTTGGGATGCGCAATCCGCAAAAACCGTGGGAATTCGCCAAGTCCGTTCCAAGATCTCCTGGCTCTGAACCAGTAGGAACGTGACCTGGCATCTACTAGGTAGAGTGATGGTTCATGAAGATACCTTGACAGAAAAAGCATCAGATGAAGAGCTATGATCATTTTCTCTCAACCCTCTGGCTCTTAATCACTTGTAAAATAGCATGGTATAGCAACAGAGTATGGCCGGGGGTGTGGAGGAGGCAAGGGGTGGGGGATCGAAACCCGATCGTAGTCATTCAAGGTTTAGGAACCGGGGTGCTAAGAGTGAATGGATGGATAGAAAGAAGAAAACCATCCTAAACTACATGTTATTCACCACTGGAAATTAATTTAATTAGTCTTTGGCTAACATATCCGGGTTCCTGCTACCCCAACTACCCCCCTTTCCAGCAACAGTACAGACATCCTCCTCCAATTCCCCACCCGGGCTGAAGCCTCTATAATATTTAGAATAACTCGGGTTAAAAATAAGGAAAATATTAAGGAATAGAAGTAGGAGGCAAGAATATCAGAGGGAGAAGGAGAAAATAATCATCTCAAGAGGTTATATCAACAATAGCTGATGATCGCAATAAGGTTAAACTCAGATTTTCTGTTCCTGTCCCCATCCCCTCTCTTGTCTTTTCCTAGGTTTTATTTTGACGGCATGGAAATGGCGTTCCTGAATTCTCTCTGTCCTAGGACCCTATGTCTATTTTATTTTTTCTATTCTATTATATTACGGAGGGGTTAGAGTCAGTATTGGCATCCCTTCGTCATAGTGGAGGAAAAAAGAGTGTGAAGCTCCGGAAAATGGTGACTGAGGTTATGGCCGCTACAGTGGTAGAAACTCATGGTACAGTCATATCGTACGAGAGTAACAAGCGCACAAAGCACTGATTCCGTTTTAAACCACGGAGAATCTCATTAAACACCTAAGGAGTAAGAAACACCTCCATTGAAATCTACCAGCAACTCGGGAAGAGACACACTAACCACCCATTAAAATCTCAAAATCGGGCTTTCAGTAGGATAAATATTAGTTCCCAGGTTGACATTTCATGAAATACCTAGCTGGCGCAGTGGTTAACACTCCTGCGCAATTAGCGGGAGCCCAGGAGTTCAATCCATGCTGACAATCAGTTATTATTGAAGGATCCGTCATGTAGGGCAGGAGAATTAAAAAATCCTGCCCTATGGGAACTGGGAGATTGAAGAACTTGGCCCTCATCAATAGGGCTGTGGGG
>Ga0307509_10004916_pt1 | contig 18935 bp, 11 predicted proteins | sample 10_EM_MG_FD_202245 | JGI IMG/M metagenome (GOLD analysis project Ga0307509, IMG submission 202245) | Populus trichocarpa ectomycorrhiza microbial communities from riparian zone in the Pacific Northwest, United States - 10_EM | ecosystem: Host-associated > Plants > Roots > Unclassified | place...
CATCAGGAGAAAGAAGAGATGAGAGAAAGAGTCTGGGGTAGTCCAGACGTAGGGAGGGCGCCAGGTTGCGTCAGGACGCAAGGAACGTTGCCAGGTAGCATCTGGAAGCGTGGGATGTGGCGGGGCTTTGCAACGCAAGTCAGGACGCACAGGACGCATGGGACGCAGGAGATGCGTCGCTTGCGTCAGGACGCAACGCCGACGGATCAGACACAGGGTCCGTTTTTGCTGATGGACGTTGCGTCAGGACGTAAGGAACGTTGCGACGCAAGTCAGGACGCACGGGACGCACGGGACGCAGAATATCCTGCGCTTGCGTCAGGAGGCAACGCCGGCGGATCAGACGCAGAATCCGTTTTTGCTGATGTATTGTCCGGAAGCTTATATCATTTTCTTTATTCATCTTCAAACACCCCGCTGGTCTACACTTCAGATGGTGAGGAAAGGTGGGGAAAGGAAAATTGCGAAGACATTAAAGAAACAGCGGATGTTCAAAGAGGGTATACAGACGGGAGGAGAGGGAGCAAAGAGTAAAGATAAGGGAAATTTCAAGTCATACTGTCATTTCTCAAACAATAGAAATATCCCACCCAACACCAAACCCTAGACCCTAAACGAGAACCGACAAATCCTCGCTAAGCTGCGTCACAATATTCGTGTGAAAATTTAGGCAGGTATCTCCTGCAACTAAGAGAGAAACATTTAAAAGATTCTGTCGTCGGCATATTCCGGGGGGAGAGACGGGTATCAGGACAAGGTTGGAAAAAAGAGCCCGGCGGGGATACTATGCGGGGGCGAGAGGCAGCGGTGATGGGCACGTTTGTGGAGCTGTTATGGTCTCGTGGGGATGGTTCACAGCTTATCAGTACTTGAAAACAAAAGGGGTGAGGAGGGCGATGGATCCCGACACTTACGCTAGGCTGATGGAGGCAGATTATGGAGGTTGGGGTAGTACTATCACTCCCTTATGCAAATCCCTGGCGGCCCATCGGGGCGGTATTAATCTGTCGTTAACTGGTTTGTCGGGATTTACCTCGCCTTGTCCAAGGACAATTGTTACCACCCCTTAGTGCCCATTGCAAACCTCACCCGAGAATGGCGCTTGGCCGCATTTGCCTGGTTTCCCGGGGCTGACCTCCTCCAGTGTGGGGGCAGTATTTTCTACAGGCCGATGTTTGGCCGCGGCTATCTGTTTTGCCGGGATTATACCGGCCTGTATTGCTGATTTCCCACTAACGTAGCCCGGAATCCAAATGTGAAGAGGAACAGAATTCACGAGTGCCGCCATATTATATGAGAGTCGTCATTGTCCTTTTTCTAAAGCCACCAAATCATTTTTGCTAGGCTAACAGGATCTTATCTTTGATTGAATTTAGCTAATTCATACACGGCATACAATACAGCGCGGATCCCTCCAGGGGCTGGTCAGACATCTTGGCGGATAAGACCTTGGGTTGTTGTGGCACTCAGCAAAAATAATAATGGTGGTATTTTAAATTGTGTAGAACCAGAGTTAAAAATACAAGCTATGATGGGATCCCGCTCTACCAAAAGTTTGTTCTCAAACCATAGATTCAGGGGGGTTTCTAGTTAAACGCCACCATACAAAAAGTGTCCTAAGAGATAGTGCTATATGTAGGTAAAATATAAGAAATGTACTAAACCAGAATATTCCCAACGGCACCAGGCCCGCACCCCGCCCAACGCCGCAGATCGCGAAACCGATAAGGTGGGCAACTAAGAGAAGTCGAGGGTGGAGGAGTGCTGCAGTCACCCAACGCCTGTCCAAAGAAGCGCACGGGGGGTATTTCGGGATGGGGACGATTAAAAAATACGAAAAACAAGCCAGATTCATAGTTAGATAATGTCCAATAGAAAACGGGGGGACCACCAGCAACAGGCCTAGGCTCATGACGGCTCCGGGGATCAAGGATATGTAAAGGGGGAAATTTAGGCGTGTCCGGAGCAGGAGGAGTACTACGATCTCGCGATTCCTTCTCACAGTGGCCCAAAAGAGCGCTGTTGTACCATCGTTGGCTGATTTGTTGGGATTAACATCGTCTCGTGCGAGGAGCAGTCTTACCACTCTCTCATTCCCAAGAAAAGCCGCCCACCAGAGCGCTGTTCGGCCATAGTTGTCTGACTTGTCGGGATTGACATCATCCCGTGCAAGAAGTAGTCCCAACACCCCCTCGCTCTCAAAATAAGAGGCCCACCAGAGCGGTGTCCGGCCATAGCTGTCTGGCTTATCGGGATTGACATCGTCCCTTGCCAGCAGTAGCTTCAACACTTCCTCATTCTCAAAATAGGAGGCCCACCAGAGCGCTGTTCGGCCATTGTTGTCTGGCTTGTCGGGAATAACGTCGTCCCGTGTGAGTAGTAGCCTGACCACTCCCTCACGCCCGGAAGAAGAAGCTAGGATGAGTGCTGTCTGACCGCCGTCGTGGAAATTGGCATATTCCGGTACGAACCGGTATCCCACCAATCTCTCACTCCAACAGAGGGCCCGCCGGGACACTCCCCAACCACCGCTGGTGGACCGGTCGGGACTGACATCGCCCCGCATGAGCAGCAGCCCCGCCACCCCTTCGTTCCCACGCCAAGAAGCCCACATGAGCGGGGTATACCCTATACAATCTCTTTGATTGATATCACAGCCTTCTATCTCTATCAATGCAGCCATGACCTCAACAATTCCGAAGTATGATGCACAGTGCAAACCGGTAAGTTGGCAGTGAGTAAACGAGGAAGAATTGTGACTTTCTGTATGTTTGAAAAGTAAGGTGGAAGATATGTGGTTATTGTACCGACTTAATAGCTGCAGCGCAAGCGATTTCGTGCTATCTGAAAGTTCCTCTTGTGCGTGGCTTCCCCAATACAAAGAGGAATATTCGAGAAACGGCATGTTTCGGAGGTTAGGGAGCTTATGGGACGGAAGCCTTTTGACATGCTCATAATTTAGATAGGTCAAGCATGTCTGGGCAAGTGTTTTATGCGCGTCAGGTAGGATGCCAGGCCCAGAAAGGTATTCTTGAAGTGTGTAGTGGAGTAGTCGCACTGTCGATGTCTCTTCGTTAAGTACAACAAGCCCTAAGCATGACCTTAGCACCGTATCTTGCGGCCGGATGTTCTCCGGGTCTATATCCGTGGACCCCACTTCTACCGCCAGAGCATGTTGGATTTCTCTGATCATCAACGGCCGCTCTGAGTGGGATACCCACATCAACACCTCGATCCCAAGTCTTGCTCGGTCGCCGTCCTGTTCCCTTATTCGCTGCAGTGTCTGAGCGTACACACTGTCTAGGTCAACGCCAGTCGTGGCTATCTTTTGTAACATTTTCTTTCTCCTCGCTAATGAGGTCTCGCCCAAGATTGCGTTGATATTTAAGGCAACGAGCAGAAACCTTAGCGAAATATCAATAAGCGATCCAAATTTGTGACCAAGTTGCTCTACTCACATTCCAGAAGCCTTCTCCAAGATTGTGGTTGTGATATCATCCTTCAGATTTTCCGTCATCAGCTCTGGATCCCGGTCACCACCCTCATCCATTTTGTGGCTTAGGTATCTAGCGATATCTCCCGGATCAGCGACGATGTGTATAACAGGAACCCACTTTGTGAGACGCTGATTAAGTTCCCTGCGGATATAGGTCCTCCCTGTGAGGAATAGCCTAGTATTCGGTGCTTCCTGAATGACCTGCCGTAATGCGCTAATAAACTCTGATCGATCATGCTCCAGTAGCTCGTCCACTGCGTCAATGCAGATGTATACTCGGTCAATGGAACTGATTACTTTGACCATCAGTTTCAACATTTCCTGTAATCGGAGACCTTGACCACCTCTCTTCCTTGACTCTTCAAAACAATTTTTAATTTCTCCGGGAATCCTGGCCTCCCCTGAAATAACTTGTTTGAGTAGACCCCCGATCATATTTACCGCCGATTGGTCCTTCAGCGTCTGGTAATCACAATAGAGAGATAAAACGGCGATATTCTGTCCATCGGTTTGCTCGCGTAGTGTGTCTATCACTAATGAACTGATTTTGTTGCATGTTAGCAACGTCGTCTATGGTTTCTAAAAAATACTCGTGTACCTTATATAGGTCTTACCAACTCCTTGACCCCCATAACACAGCAAAGTTGAATCCACCGAGCCATCCTGACTCCTACGCCATGACTCGAACTCATTCCTCCGTAGAACCCAATCCCCAACACCATCAAGCCGTCGGTTCCTCACATCTTGATGCCTTCTATGAGGTTCGAGTGGCGACAGCCATGCTTGGATCCGTAGAGACTCAGAATCTGCCCCCACATTGATAATGGTGTTATTGTAGCTGTTCAACACATTTCCAACGTGTGTGTTCGAGTCGCCATGGATGCTATTAGTCATATTATGATCGGTACGAGTATGCCATGTGCCAAGCTGGTAAGAATCACCACCGAGACTTGATCCTCCGTACCCCGTTGGTAATGAATTCATGCCGGATTAGGCTTGGTGAGAGGCGAGATGATAGTCTAGCTGTATGGTAGTCTATTGAAAAAGTTGACAGACCTCTTGTTCTGTCTGCCGAAGTAGAGAGGGCCTCAATTTCTTATGGTTCGATAACTATTTCACAAGCGACAGCAAATCATCCCAATTATCTAGAAACCATCCCCGCACCGTGTCGGTCTATTAGCCGATTCGTAGATTCTTTGGCCACTGATTTCGAGATTGTCTCTTGGCGCTAAACGAGGCTGTCATAAGGTGTGCAGGGGTTTATCCCCCCGCAGTGTTCTCTACGACCGTACCGGTACTCTAACTGTCCATAATCGTGTTGACTATACTTGTAGTACCGGTACCGTATCCCTTCAACCCCTGAGACACGCATATTAGACTCCTTCCGTGTACCGTATAATCTGGCAAAAGGGGGATTGGAGCTAAAGCGAAACTAAGTTAGCCGAGCCAACAGGAGGCCACGGAGAAGGGGAATTCGCCAGTTTAAATATATGACAGCGATGGCCGCACAGGTTTAAGAAAATCCTCAGTAGGGTCAATCCAACTTTTGCCAGATCATACGGCACGGTAGGTCTATGCTATGGCTATCCAAATTTCCGTCAATAAAAGCATGATACGGCACCCCGCGAGCCCCGCTAGGCAGCCGCTGGGCCACATCTAGATCAGGAAGGAGCGGAATCTCCGTGTCTCATTTGTTGAAGGGATGCCAGATAACAATCTCTCTTGGCGTCAAGCGGTTCTCTCTGTGCCCGAATACTCTACGAATTGGCAAGTTGACTACTGCTGGAACAAAAAAGAACTTTGTGCTCATTCGAGAGCCTACCGGTATTGCTGGTTCACTTGGTGGGAGATTTGTATCACAATACCGTAACACTCCTGCAATCAACTGGTCTAGTAAAATACCGCAATAACTGAGAAAACTCGCTAAGGTCCGGACCAGGATATCTTAATTCCCGTCCAGCGCGAGTACAAGTATACAGATATGTAGTTCAGTCTGGTAGTACGGTAGTTCATCAATGAGTTTGATAGGCATCACCTCCTGACAACCTAAGAGAAGTAGGGTTTGATGAGTTGTACTTGTACTGGGTTGTGGGGCCGTTCCACAGCTGGGCGCTAGCAAATCGTTTCCATTCCCAGGAGGTGGATTGCCCTATTTTCACATTGCTCGTTGACTACCGGCCGGTAGCGGTACTATGAGAAAAAGAAAGTCTGTAGCCTACCGGCAATTATTGCAGAATCGCCAAGAAATTTGTATTACAGAACACCCTTTTAGTGAGCTGTCCCGGGCAACTACCGGTAGTGTATGAGTACCGGGCAATGAGGCTGAGGCTGTCAAACTTCCTCCGACAGGCCTCAGGACCTCCTCGACCACTTGGAGAACAGTGTTTTCTCCATCCATTGCGCCAAGAGTTGGACAGACTTTTTTCCTTAAGTGAAAACTGCTATACCAGTTTCTGCCCTATTTACCAGTATCATATGATAATATCATATCATACCAGAATTGGACGGACTTTTCCCCATGCCCTAAAGCACTGACCAGTGTCAACCTACCACTAAATAATATAGCCTACTATAGAGAAAGTCGGAAAACAGAGGTTAGAAACACCGAAACCAATTGACTCGAGCCACCAAACTTCCCAATTAGTATAGTGCTCCCGAATCTCTTATCACTTTCTCCTGTTCTTGCCCTCCCATTTTTTTATTATATTATTATCATACCTTAGGTGTTTCCATCCCCCACCTGCTCTTACTCAATAAATCACAACGTACACCCTGCTCATCAGAAAATCCCCCCACCCCCCCCTATCTTACAAACCTCAATTAATAGCTATTCTTCATCTACACAAGCAATGGCCTCACAGGTATTTTTATACGATTCTGGGGGCGGCCTAATTTGGCGAACATGAGTTGCTTGATACTCCAACCTTGGACCTGGGGCTTTTGGTTTGGTTCTTGTAAGCATGTCCGATTCTAGAAACCATTTGGGAAGATATAGTTTTCGGTAACTTCCCTCACAATACACTTCAATGACCCGTGATTGCTAATCTAAACTAGGGTTCACTTTCCGCACCCGACCGTGACATCTGGGTGGTAATGCCGACCATCCTTCCCTAGGCCAGGGGCTTTCAGCTAGTTCACCACTATGCTCAATGGAGGACTGATGGACACGACAACAAGTTGGAAGCCAATGCCATAGGCCAGTTACCATCCCCAGGTAAGTCTTCTTGAGCGTTCCCAACAATCCAGTCCCCCCTCCAAGGATGAGGGATGAGGCGGACCATGTGCGATGGTCCCTCATTTTTTGAGTGAGCAGATTCCCCACGCCCGGCAGCCGAAGATCCGCACCAATTGTGAATCTGGGCGTCCTGTACACGACAAACTTTGACAATTCTCCCTAATCCCTCCCACCCCCGCCCTCCTGTCGGTCATGCAACTAAAACCTAAAGTTACCTCCAGTACCACGCCACTTTGTTTATCCATTGCTTGAGAATCCATTTAACTTACCCGCCCCATATCAACAGTCGACTCCAATCCTATGGGGTTGGGGATATGGTTACTAGCTCCGTGATACTCACTGGGATCGTGGAATGCACGTGTCGTATATATGAGCAGCAAATAAAACCCGAAGACGATTTCTAGAACAAATGGCAATCCACGAATCCGACTCCGAGATTCCTACCCGGGTCATCTAGCCCACTTGTTTGACAAGATTTCGGAGTAGAGATGGGGGTGCTGATATCATGTATCATGAAACATCACTCATCCCATCCCCAGCTCCCCAACATTTCCACCGGCTGTCCCTTGGCATCTCCTGCAGTATTACCCCTACCCTCGAGAAGCGTGGCCTCACCTTGCGGGGCCCGTCGCCTGAGCTAAAAGTGACTTTGCGGGGATTTCGCTTCTCTGGGCAGACTTAGAGGTTATCCGGCCACGTCCGGTGCTATCGGTTTTCACAGATTAGGGCCCGGCAGGGCCTCCGGATTGTCCTGAACCCTACCGACATTCGCAGAAGCTATTCGAAAACTCTGAGAGGCAGAATGAAGAGCTGTTTCAGTACTCGGCTGCGATGGAGCAACTCCGGGGAAAGAAAACGGAAGAGAAGGACGCCGGAAATCGCAGCCTACTATACATGTAGGATCCTCCGGTGTAGGGTTAGAGCCAGGACTGCCTCAGGAAATACGGCTCCCGTCCGATCCCCTTGCAGTCACCCCCAGGTCCCCGCAGGTCCCCCGGACCTCTGGGAACACTGGCCTGCTATCTTACCTCGTTGCGTGGCAATACTAACAAGCTACTGCAAGCCTTAGAAAGTTGAATCGAAGTTATGCTGGTAACATTAAATAGCTCGACCGTTTCCCCCCTGATTGGTTTCGTAGAAAATTCCCATCAACTGACCTGGAGTCTAGTTGGACAACCGCTAAACCCACCGTGATCAAAGACCGCCACCGTATCTAGAATGAAGGGATTGAAGGGAAAGTTATTGTGATCTTGGTGAAGCCCTATAAGCAGAATACACGGGGCCGGATCCGTGCAACTCTGGCAATCTCTCGCCACCCCGCTGGCGCTGGTGAGGCAGCCCCTGTAGCCCAAATGCTATATCTCCTTCCTTTAGCTCCCAGTGGGTCTCAATCTCTCCCTCGCTAACGGAGCCCTATAAGATGTTTTTACAGTTCCAACCATATTGTAGAGGAGGCTACTACTACGGCACGGGGTTACCTAGAGGGCGCTGTCTACCAGGTCACAACCCGCAGAATACCCTTGCGCTGGAGGTTGGTGGGCTGCGTTACGCACTGGAGAAGCACATAACCGAGTATGGATCTCTACCCTCTTTATTTTCCTATCAGGGCAGAATACGTAATTTCTCTCGGAAGGTTACCCTCAGCGTCTAACAAACGGTAAGGGTCTTTTCTTTGTCGTTCATGGGTCTTTTTATTCCATATCTTGCCTTATTTGTCGGCTTTTCTTGATAGCTAGGACTCAGCCTACTTATGAATTTGTACTGTACAAATTATTAAACAGTGTGGTCTGATCGGGAAAGACTCTTCAGCTATTCCCATATTAGTAGAATTATCGCTATTTGAGATGCTTCCAACGCTTTTGTTCGAGTAAGTACGGGTGCTCTTGGTCATGCGATTGTCGGTAACAGCATTCAATGTGCCAAAGTGGCATGGCTTGCTAAGACTTGATCCTGTGTAGCCTGTTTGTATTCATAGCAGATAAGGTTCAGCGACCGGTAAGATGATAGTGCAGCAATCGCAGTTTATCAAAGAAGTAGACAAATCCCTCGCTCCCTCAACCAAATCAAGCAGAGGTCATAAGTTGTGCTAAGCTGAGCAGCTGTTTCACAAAATAGCTTCAGCAAATCATTTCTATTTCAAGGAAATAAATTACAACATCAGGCCCCAATAAAACAACTAAAGTTATGTTATTGTTAATTCCCCATCCCGTTCCGCAAAACTAAGAAGTGGAAATATACCAAAGTGATTGCTTGCAGAAGGCGATAGGGGGTAAGCGATTGCTGATCCAGTGTGATCAAGAAAGTAGGGTATCAGATTGCATTGTGTTGCACTTGTGAAGTCAGGTACTAGCCGGAAGCCATGGCCCTTACAGAGCCGAAAGCACCAATGGAGCCTGGTTCCAGCCAGTGTTCCCAGCCGTCCAGTCTGTCCATTGTTGGGGTGGGAAGGGACGGATTACGGCTCATAGTCCGTCATTTTGGAGAAGCTAGGACGGGACTACTCCCGAGAAAGCAAAGACCGGACGGACTACAGGGGGCTATAGTCCTATAGCTTGGACCTCCGGCACAAGCCCAGATTGAAATCATGAACCTCGGAGCTAATCATTATCAAGTCATGAGACATCACTCGTGCCATCCCCTACTCTCCCCAGCGGTCCCCCACCCCGGACGGACTATAGATAGCCGTCCCGTCCCGTCCAGGACTTTTTCCGGTCTCCCCGCCGGCCCCCCGGATGGTTGGAAACACTAGTGCCAGCAGTTCGAATGATTTTGATATCATACGACATAGAATCTAAAGTTCGGGCGCTTGTGTACCCTAAACTACTATAATATGGAGTGAGCCTAGTTTTACCAGACAAGCAGTTCACGGTTTAATGCGGTACTGTCGGGCACACGGGTGGACTCGTAGGTGGTCGCGCGGAGACTCACAAGCATTGTGTAAGGTACCATTGATACAGGAAATTCCGTAGTTTAGAAGGTAAGAAAAAGGGGCATTTAAGAAAGGGAAAGTGCACGAGGGAAAGAACATCGCCTAACCACAACAAATCATCAACTTCTATCACCCTTTTCTTCACATCTATCTCTTTCCGCCGGGTCCCACGAAATGGTGATAAACGAGGCAGCATTCCCTTTCTCTCTTTCTCCTTGAACACCCCGCTTGATAGGATTGTTTCATTTGCCCTGCCGGACTTGCCCCTCGAAGTTGCCATTTCCATCCGAGAACGCTGGGGATTCCGGAGACCATCTGAAAGTACAGCGCAATAACGCACTATTTGTCGTGATAGTACATATAAAAAAGCAGCTCCGGATCGAAATGGAGGTGTAAGAGCGGAGTATAGGGGTGAGTGGTTATACAAGCAAGGAGTAAGTGGGGAGGTGAGAAGATGAAATTTAGGCTTGTTTAAGCCAAAATTAATTAACCCCCAGCTTACAGGCAGAAATAGATTTTCTAAATTCAATTTGGCTCCTCTTTGTCCTATGCACTATCCTGCTCTCCAAAACCATGGGCGATGCGGCCTATGTATATTTATGGACATGCGTAGAATTTGCGCCCATTGGGAGTCCTTTTTTTTTGAGATCATGATGTGAGAGTCGCGGAAATGGAGATAATGTTTCGGGGCTGAGAGGCTTCTTAATAGGTGGGTTTTTCCCAGGTGAGTGAGAGGTGGGTGAGAGTGGGAAGTATGGGTCGGCTTCGGGATTCGGGCTCAGGCTCGTTGTCGGAACGAAGTGGAATGTAGGCATGATCTCCATCAAACTGTGCCCTGGGTGAAAACAAATCACCGTTATACCTTAATTAACATCCGAATCCGCGCCGCTTTCCACGAGTCATCAGAACTACTTACACTTTATATCCCTTTCTCTAGATCCAAATAACCGTGACGTCTATACTTCCGAAAGAGGGGGGTTCGGCAAAAAAGGGAATTGTGGAAAAATTAGAGAAACAGTTGACCCCCAAAGAGAATATACCACTAGAAAACAAGGAAAAGAGAGTAAATATGATGGAACTTTGGGGCGGTAGTGGCTTGTTTTAATATAATTAAAATATCTCTCACTAACGCCCAAACTCTAGACTATGAACAGAAATTGACAAACCCTGACTTGAGAAAATGCTGAGAGGTTTAGACGGGTATTGCCTTTGATTAAAAAGAGAAATATTTAAGCGGAGGTTCTGCCAGATGTTTATTCCGAGGAGAGGAGGGGAAGGGGCATTGAGGCATGGTGGAAACTGGAACCGCGGGAGGAGGTTAAATATTATAGAGGAAAGTGAGGGGGCGCCAAGGGCGGCGATGGGGGTGCTGCGGAGCTGTTGCAGTCCATGCAGGCATGGCACACAGATTGTCCGAATTTGAAGGCGGTGAGGGGAGATGGCTCCCCGCACTCATGGTAGGTTAGGGGCGACAGATTCTGGGGGCTGGAGTATTGCTATCACTCCCTGGTGCCCTCTCTCGGTAGCCTGATCGAGTGGTGTTTTGCCATCCTTATCCAATCTTTTGGGGTTGACGCCGTCTCGTCCGAGGAGCATTTTCACCACTACCTCGTGCCCGCTCGAAGCAGCCCGCCAAAGTGGCGTTTGGCCATAGTTATCTGATTTGTCGGGGTTGACGTCGTCTTGTCCGAGGAGCATTTTCACCACTCCCTCGCGCCCGCTCGAAGCAGCCCGCCAGAGTGGTGTTCGGCCGATGTTATCTGTTTTGTCGGGGATGACGTCGTCTCGTCCGAGTAGCATTTTCACTACTCCTTCGTGCCCGTTCGAGGCAGCCCACCAGAGTGGTGTTCGGCCGTCGTTATCTGATTTGTCGGGGCTGACGTCGTCTCGTCCGAGTAGCATTTTCACCACTCCCTCGTGCCCGCTCAAAGCAGCCCACCAGAGTGGTGTTCGACCGTCGTTATCTGTTTGGTCGGGGTTGACGTCGTCTCGTCCGAGGAGCATTTTCACCACTCCCTCGCGCCCGCTCGAAGCAGCCCGCCAGAGTGGTGTTCGGCCGATGTTATCTGTTTGGTCGGGGTTGACGTCGTCTCGTTCGAGCAGCATTCCCACCACTCCCTCGTTCCCATTCCTAGCAGCCCAATGGAGTGGTGTAATACTCCGGGAGTCCATTTGGTTGATATCACAACTTTCCATCTCTACCAAACAAGCCACAATCTCAACAATCCCGAAGAAGGATGCGCAATGTAGACCATTGAACAAGGAAGGTTTATTGAAATCCCTAGCATACCAATACATCCCCTGTGCCTCCAAGAGGATTCTAGCGGATATATGGCGATCATAGCCATCAAATAATTTGAGCGCTAGCTGTTTCGCGCAATCGGAAATGTTCCTTTTTGCGTGAACTCCCCAATACAGAGAAGAATATTTGAGAAATGGGGTGTCTTGGAGATCAGGAAAGGGGAAAATCGAAAGGGCCTTAACCTGCTGAGAATTCAGGTAACTTAAGCAGGTTTCCGCCATTGTCGAGTGAACTGCCCCGAAAAGGTCGGGATGAGCCCGGAGGTATTCTTGAACTGTAAAGTGGATTAACCGGACCGTGGAAGCCTCCTTTCCTACCACAACAAGTCCTTGACAACAGGCTAGTATTGTACCCATTGAAGGAACATTGTCGACATTGAGATTTGGCGACCCTATTTCTACTGCTAATGCATGGCACAGTTCATTGGCTTCCAAGGGCCGCTCCGAGTGAGATATCCACATCAAAGCAGCCAAGCCAAGCCTCGCTCTCTCCCCTCCTTGTCCTTTTATCCGAACCAGCGTTGCGCTATAAGCATCCTCCAACCCTAAGCCATCGGTCATTGTCCTGAGCTTTTGTCGCCTGCGATGGATTGTGGTTTCCTGCAGGATAGCATCGATACTCAGCGAGGCTAGTAAGAATCTAGAATTGTATCTGTCAGTGCATGGCCCAGGTAGCCATCTCAAGTGTTGTTTCCATAATACATACATTTCGGAAACATTTTCAGGAATTTTCCTCAGAATCTCTGCCTTCAGACTACTGTCCATCGCATCAGGGGTTGTATCCTCTTCTAGCCTGTTGTCAAGATATCTAATCATATCATCTCTCTCGGCATTTATAGATAGACTCGTCACTCTTCCACCGAGACGCTTTTCGATCTCGGGTCGAATGTGCGGTCTTCCAGTTACGAATATTCTAGTGCCTGGAGAGTTTTGGAGAATTTTGTTGAGCGAATCAAGGAGCTTCACTCGGTATTCTGGCACACATTCGTCTATAGCGTCGATACATATGAACATGCGCTCTTTGGAAGAGGTAGTCTGTAGCATTTTCACAATATCTGAGAGCCGAGGTCCCCGCCCTCCAAGACCCTTTTTTTGTTTTTGGTATGTTTGCGATACCTCCTCCGGGATCTCCTCTAGTCCGCCAATCACCTGTTTCAGCAGGGCACCCATCATGCTCGCAGGGGACTGCTCCTTTTGGACGGTAAAGTCAAAATAAAAGCATGCGATGGTGGAATTTTGTTCTCCAGCCTGATCACACAAGCTGTCTATCACTAGCGAGCTAACACCGCGGCTGGTCAGCGCTTCCTCTTTTCTTCTATTCGGTGAGATTCGTCTTTGTTACCTAATATATGTTTTGCCGACCCCAGGGTTCCCATAGCAAAACAAAACTGCGTTATCGGATTCATCTTCCCCACTACCGGCGTGCCAGTTTCTACATTCCTCGGTTTGTAACAGCCATTCTCCTACTCTTTCGACTCGGCGATCTTGGATGTCTTGATGCCGCGACCTGGGATCTAGTGGGGATAGCCAGGTTAGGATATTAGATCTGTCGTCGGAAGCGGCAAAGTTAACAGTGTAGTTCGTGTTTAAAGAGTTGAAATTATGACTGAGAGATTGCGACATTTTCTTTTCCACAGCTGAGGATATTGCAGATGATGAAGGGCGGAGTTGTTCGAATGCTGGAGTTTTTCTGGCCTGAAGAGAAGTGGGGTGATTTGTGTCACCTCAGCAATTTCTCAGCGCCACCCTACCATATCGACCTCCCCAGATTTGTGCCAACCCTGGCCCCACTATGCCTACCGCATCAAGTGGTTCCCTTCAGTTTGAATCAAGATCTTTAAATTATATCCTGCTGTACTGCACCATTAATTCCCACCACACATTTTGCGCTGCTATGCACGAACATATTGAAACGCCTGTAGTTGAATCCACTCAGGGCCCATTTACCTATACTGCCGCCTACTTCCAGACGGTGCCGACCGTTAAGGGGGGCTAGATGGCTGGAGGGGTACTGAAAACAAAGTAACCCGGGCAAGTGTATCTACTCTACGGAACGAAAGCGGAACGGGCGAACAATCGTCACTATCAAGAAATCATCCCTAGAAACAGAAATCACACAAGTCACAAACAATTCAAGATCTCTAAGCTAATCCTCAAACCCTTTTCCTAAAGTCAACCCAGAAAACCGCAAAGAAGAGAAAAAATCCAACTGCAAAAAAAGTCCAACCTTGCTGGTTGTCCGACTAACTAGGTACAGGAGATCCTCTTCTTGTCCTTCCTCATCTCACAGCCCAAACGGTTCCTCCGTTGTGCTGTGTTCTCGTCGTCGTCGTCGTCCCTGGCGGTGGGGAGAAAGAGTGAGAGAAGTGAAAGTGATACCGGTAACTCACATAGAGCCCCCCTGTCTGCCAAGACTAAGCAACAGCCGCCCTTGCAGAAACCTGACGCCTCCCCAAGCAAAGATCATGAACCGCTATCTATTCGGTTTAAGTTATTCGCAGATAAGCTAAATAAAACTGCAAGTTAGGGAAGCCAAGTTTCATCCTTTACAGTACAAGTTACGGCAAGTAGACGGTGTTTACCTAAAGTAGCGTGCCGTCTAAAGTCTGGTAGGACTTACGAGGCACCGTCATGTTCTAACCGGCTAGTATACCAGAATTTTGGGCTGCAGAAAATAAGGTCCACATTTTTTGCACCGTCTATTGGATAGTAGTGCCGGTTGTAACGCCACCGTCTAGCTTTACCACCCAAAGTTTAGAAGGTTAGACGAACGGGCCCTGAGTACTCTTACACCAAACCTTTCCAATATGTGAGCCGCAAAACCTAATTAGGTTACATATCACCCGGCTTAAAGAATCAAAACATAGTGCTTCCAGAGGTCAATGCAGGTGGGCAAGCGCTCTCGCACTGGGTTCTGGGAAGATAAGCACCATCCTTTTTAATCTTAACCGCAACCGCTAAGTGCAGTGAGTACAGCACAGTACTAGTACTCTTGCATCGCATAGGGGCGTGGGGCTGCTTTAGCTTACTATATCTCTTATACTATAGTCTACCTTTTTACTTATGCTCGAGTACAGAAGAATATATGAGGAAAGGTTTTTCTTTGAGGTCAGGGAGAGACTAATTGAAAAGATCTTGACCTGTTAGGAATGCAGATAACTTGAGCAGGCTTCTGCTATTGCCGAGCGAGCTCCACCGAAAAGGCTTCGACCAGCCCTGAGGTATTCTTGGAACAAAAAGTGGATTAAGCGGACCATGGAAGCCTCCCTTTCTACCACAACCAGCCCCTGACAAAGGTTAGTAATTCACTACATGGCATAGAAATTCGTATGCTAGGGTGATTTCCCAAACGCCATAAAACGGGGTGAGAATGTGTGGTTTCAACAGATAAGCGGCTGGTGATCCAGGGTGTTAGAAGTGATAGGCGGGGAGCAGGAACTGATCAGTAGTAGGTGGAACTGGGCGGTTCCACAACCACTCATTGGGCACGAAAGATATTGGGGTAGCTTTACCGAATATGTGAACAAGAGAGAAAATAAAGGCGGAATAAGAGTTGTGGTAAAACCAGTTCGATTTATTTGGTTTACCGGAAAGAAAAGACTTGTGTGTGTAAGAGAGGGGAGAGGAGCTTTGAAAGGACCAAAGAAACCCAATACCAATGACAACCGTCACAGCTCTACCACTAAGCACCCACACTCCGGCATACCATCCGTGATATTTACAATGGGGTTCTAGGCACGGGTTTGCGTGTAGTTCTTTTGCGGGGGACAATCGCGCGTAACGGTAAAGCGGTCGAACTAGACTAGGGCTCAACTAAAATGGTAAGTTACTACAAGTAGGGAAAATCAGAAACTTTATTCGCTCGCCATCCTCTAAACTAACCAACCAAACATAAGTCTATATAAGAAAAATTCTCTCAATCATTCTACCGCCTGCCAGTGGCTGCCACACCTATCGATCTCTCCTTCATGCGTAATCCGATTTGCCTGCGTACCTCCGTACTCTACATAAAGAAAAGACATATCATAACTAAAAACCCTTCCGTCTATCTTTCCTTCTATCCTTCCTTCTATCCTTCCGTCTAGAGCAAATGAAACAACTAAAACTATTATCCCGTCTTGTCTCTCATGTATCCGCTTTCTTTGTCCCAAACAACTACGATATCCGCTTCAGTCAACTCTGACAAGTTCAGCCTAGCAGTACTTGTACTATGGTAAGTTGGCGAGTCTGACGGATGTCCCTTCCCGCAGTCGGTCAATCTGACCAAAGCGAGGCTTGGTTTCTTGTGCTAGGTTAGGCGACTATTTTGCAACCGAGCACTGGGAAAAAAAATCCATGGCCTACGAGCACTTTACTGCCTGTTCACTAAGTAGGAAACTTGTACCACAAGAACACCCATTCAATGTGCTAGCCCCGGGAAGTACTTTACCCGGCGCAAAGGGTGATTCCGCCAGACTTCCTCCAACCGGCTTCAAGACCTCTTCGACCAGTGTTTTCTCCATCCACTGCACTAAGAGTTGGATAGACTTTTTCCTTACCCAAAACTGCCATACCGGTGTCTGGCCCATTTACCAGTGTCATAATATGATACCAGAGTTGGACGGGCTCTTCCCCATGCCCTAGGGCACTGACCAGTGTCAACCTACCACTAAATCAGGAAATGAAGGTCGCACGAAAGTAGCCGATAGACTAAAAGAATTCACTTGGAACTTTTGTCACTTTGGAGGAAGGATATGGACTTAAGTTTTACCGCCTATACTTCGTTCATTCCTTCGCTCTCGCTCACTTCAACTAACTAAAACATCTAACTAACGGGAGAGACAGGTGCATAAGCAAAAAACGAATACCATATCCTGATCCTTCTTGGATCACCACACCCATCCCTCTCCTTCCCACATGCTCTTGTTCCTTCGTACACTTCCGTAATAACAAACAAAAGGCAGCGGGAAAAATCTATTGTTGAACATTATCCCGTATCCATTCCGTGCGTTCCATCTGCATGTCTCCTGAACTCTCCTTCCCACTCCCGTCATAAAGCTAAGCGCATCCGTCCAACATAATATACTATAGAAAAATTCGGAAAACAGAGGTCAGAAACACCGAAATCAATCGGTCCGAGGCACTAAACTTCCCCATGAGTACCCCCGAATCCCTTATCACTTTCTCCGGTTCTTGCCTCTCTTTTTATCATATTATTATCTTAACTTGGGCGTTTCCATCCCCCACTGCTCTTACTCAATAAATCACAAAGTACACCTTGCTCATCAGCAAATCCCCCCATCGCCCTCCAACTCCACCTTACTAATCTCAATTAATAAATATTCTTCATTGACACAAGCAATATCCCCACAGGTATTTTATACCATCCTAAAGGCAATCAAATTTGGTGAACATGAGTTGGTCGATTCTCCGAGCTTGCACCGGGGGGTTTTGGTTTGGCTCTTGTGAGCATGCCCGATTCTAGAAACCATATGGGAGGATATAGTTCTCGGTAACTTCCCTCGCAATACACTTCAATGGTCCGTGATGCTCATCTAAACTAGGGTTCACTTTCCGCACCCGACCTTCGCTTCCGGGTAGTAATACCGACCATCCTTCCCGAGGCTGGGGGCTTTTAGCTAGCTCATCACTGTGCCCAATGGAGAACTGATGGACACTACAATAAGTTGGAAGCCAATGTCGTAGGCCAGTTGCGATCCCCGGATAAATATTCTAGAGCGTTCCCAACAACCCAGTCCCTCCTCCAAGGATGAGGGACGAGGCGGACTATGTGCGGTAATCCCTCATTTTTTGAGTGAGTAGATGCCCTACTCCCGGCAGCTGAATATCCGCACGCATCGTGAGTCTGGGCGTCCTGTACATGACAAACTCCGACAACTCTCCTCATGCCCGCCCACCCCCGCCCTCCCCTCGGTCATGCAACTAAAACCTAAAGCTACCTCCCACAGCGCCACACCACTTTGTTTATCCATCGCTTGAGAACCCATTTAACTTACCCGCCCCGTATCGATATGCGACTCCCATCCTATGGGGCTGGGGATATGGTTCCCAGCCCCGTGATTCTCACTCGGATCGTGGAATGCACGTGTCGTATTTATGAGCAGCAGATAAAACCCGAAGACTAATTCTAGAGCAGGAGACAATCCACGATCCGGCTCCGAGATTCCCACCCGGGTCATTCATCCCACTTGTTTGACAAGATTTCGGAGTGGAGATGGGGGAGCTGAAATCATGAAACATCACTCATCCCACCCCCGAAGTCCCCGGCCCTCCAACATTTCCACCGGCTGTCCCTTGGCATCGCCTGCTGTAGTCCCCCTACTCCCGAGAAGCATGGACTCACCTTATGGGGCCCGTCTCCAGAGCTCTTTGCAGGGATTTTGCTTCTCCAGGCAGACTTAGAGGCTGTCAGGCTGCGTCCGGTGCTATTGGTTTTCACAGATTAGGGCCCGGCAGGGGCCCCTGATCGTTCGGAACCCTACCGACATTCGCAGAAGCTACTCGAAACTCATAACAAACAGAATGAAGGGCTGCTTCGGCACCTGGCTGAGATGGAACGAGTCCAGGGGAAGAAAGGGTAAGAGAAGGACGTTGGAAGCCTATACGCAGGATTCTCCGGTGTGGAATTAGGGTCAGGACTGCCTCCGGCAGTCACTCTAGGGCCCCCCCAGACCTCTAGGGACACTGGTCTTCTATGTTACCTCGTTGGGTAGCAGTATCATACCAACAAGCTATCATACTGCAGGCTTCAGCAGTTTCCAAGTTATGCTGGTAACATTAATTAACCGGACCGGCTTCCCCCTGATAGGTTTCCTAGAAAGTCCCCATCAGTCGACCCAGAATATAGTTGGACAACCGCTAAGCCCACCGTGATCAAAACCGCCGTATCTATCATGAATGGATTGAAGGGCAAGTTATGGAAGTCATCAACTTCTATCACCGTTTTCTTCACATCTACCTCGGGGCGGGGGCGC
>Ga0307509_10004917_pt1 | contig 18932 bp, 12 predicted proteins | sample 10_EM_MG_FD_202245 | JGI IMG/M metagenome (GOLD analysis project Ga0307509, IMG submission 202245) | Populus trichocarpa ectomycorrhiza microbial communities from riparian zone in the Pacific Northwest, United States - 10_EM | ecosystem: Host-associated > Plants > Roots > Unclassified | place...
CAATCCACCCACCTTACTATCTGAAGAGATAGTACCTCTAGTAAAACGACTCAAGACAAGCAAGCCAGTTCCGTACTATCTGAAGAGATAGTATTCCCCTACGCCTTATTATAAAGAAGAAGACTTGTTCACTATAGGAAATCACTATCGTTGCCTGTTGCACAACTACCTAACAATAGGATTGTTACAGTCCTGGACATCGGAGTTACATTTACAACCTGCACATATGTCCTTTCGAACTGCTTCTAGGGGATGTATGGTGGCCCACTCCTGGTGCAGTTGGCTACGGGGATGCATTTTGCCATTTTGCGGGGACATGAGAGAAATTCGGTTACACTGTCTTGTATTTAGTTGAGCTTTGAATAGGGTCACGCTTTAGAGTAGCTTAAGTACCCGAAATGGAAAAAGGTTTTTTTTTAAAAAAAAACAAAGTCTGGCGAACGTGGCTCATAGGAATTTCTATCAGTAGCCGCCAAGAATTCGCCAGACTCACCCTTACCCCCTTCGTACGAGTACTGACTGCATGGGCGGGGGGATCCAATCGCCAGTGCGATGGTTACTAATTTAGGATTACGGTATCCCAGAGGGTCGTGAGATTCTCGAGTTGCGAGAGTCGTAGCATAAAAACGGGTACGAGTACTCGAGTACATGCCTCCACTTAAATCAAGGCTTAGCCCAAAAGAGGAACTTCAATCCCAAGAGCAAACAAGTGAAGTATCAAAGAAAATTTAAAAGCAGGGTTCACCATGGGAAAATCCATGCCAAGTAGCCAAGAGCGTCTCCACTCTCGCAACTCGTGTAACGTATGCCACGGTGGGTCGAAACACACGGTGACACGAAACGAGTGGCAACTAAGCTAGCTTTTGCTTACTAAGGGTACTTTTTACTTAGGCTGTTTCGCGTCCCCGTGTGTTTCGGCCCTCCGTGGCCTACCTTACTGTGTTAGACGATCGCTGCTTTTATGGGGGGTTATGATACAGGTGGGAGAAGGGTCCCGCACTCCTTGCCATACGATTGAGGGGATAAAATTCAAGATGGTATACGGTACTCGAGTACAACAATTACTATGATAATATTATAATAGATCAATTTTTTATGGTTAACTAGCCAAATATATTACTCAGTAGAGGGTCTGGCAAGAAGTTATGGAACAGTTATTTCAGGTTAATCTGCCAAATATACCCCTGCCTGATCTGGTTTAATGGGTTCTGAACCTTGTGCTCGGGGATGGGCGTGGTGGCCGGGCAGCCAGGGATTAGGAGCTCACTGCGGATGCTTGCCTGGCTGTCCGGTCACCCACTCCCATACAAGCGCCGTACTCGTACCCTCCTTTGTCCCGGTTACTGGGCCATTGTCGCTATAGCCTTCAAGGGGCCATGAGGGCAGCAGGGGACGAGCAGCACTCATTGGAAAGCAGGAATGCGACATTGCCGATGTAAGGTTATGGAGAATTACCTTATTCTTCACAGTATCGATCTCGATTCGTCACCCTCGTGAAGAGGCGAGCATCTCACAAGTTCCCGTCAGGCGCTCCGCTAGATACGCAGCAAAAAGAAAAGAGAATTGATCGAGCAACTACGAGTAGACCCACCGTACCCTGAGCGAGGTGGTGCCCTCAGCAAGGCACGGTAGAGTTGCTGTGACGGAACCGGTGTTTAGTAAGAGTCCTCATTGGACTATGAGCGCCGCGCCTCGCTGGGTCTACCGTACCTACTCGCGTATACCGGCACTAGTGCAACAACAAGGTGATGACTAGACAAAAGCTGAATTATTTGTCTGACATATGTTGTGGCGGCAACAAATGATAAATAATTTTAGCCCTCTCTGGTCACCACCGGTGCGGTACGGTACGCTGTCGCTGGTGTGCCCGCGGGGCCGGGGTGCAGTCTTCACAGTTGCCGCGGCGAAACTGGGCTGGTGCTGGTGGGGCATTCGGTAGGCGAAAAGGGAAATGTTCAAGGTAGGGAAACAAAAAATGACTGGAGAGCGATCCCTATATTCCGCCTGGTTTCGTCGCGGCGATGGTCAAGACTGTAATTGAACCTCATGCTAGACGCTGGAGTCGCCTCCATGGCAAATTTTAAAGCCCCTACGGTACTTCTTTATATGTATCTCAGAGGGGCTGGGGACGGCACCAGTATCCCCTGGATTCTTGAGATGGTTCCGCAAAAGGCTCTCATGCGGGAGGTCCCAAGCCAACATTACGGTAGCGTAATACCGCATTTTCTGGTTAAACTCGTTTTCGCGCTAAGAGGTCAGAATAAGGTGTGAGTCGGAATTTTTCACAAAGTAACCCTTCCAGGTTAGTTGTTTCCCCCAGATAGATAGCACCCCATGGTAAATATCTATGAAAATCCTTCCCCTAAAGGCAGCTCTCTGCCCAAAGAAGCTCTCGTATTTCGTCTTAGCGTGAAAACGAGCTTAACCAGAAAATGCGGTATCGCCAGCACGGTGCGGGAGACACATGACTCGGAACATTGATCATCTCCGGTGTCATCAGGGAGGTTCTGCAGTGGGATGCGCACGATACAAGGGCCGTGGCTGAGTAAAACAATTGCATTTCTTTTATGAGAGGTTCTGCTAGGTGCGCACTTCGAGCAGAGATACCAGTATGACAAACAGAAGTCATGTGACTCTGGGCCTATGCAACGTAATATCAGCATCATCATCATAGATATCGACATTTTCCTTCCTTGAACCCAATTCAATTCAGCTCCCCAAATTCCATCATTTTTCACTTCTACTTGCACTGTAAGGTATAGGCAGCCCAAATAATTAGTATGGCTGGTCTAAGTTTGATATCATTCAGGAGATATACCAGATCACTTTTATTTGAACTACTATCCCCTTTTTCTTTTCCTCTCTTACTCGAGTGCAAATTAAAGATCCATAAAGAGTGACCTCGATATCTAACTTTATGTTGCAACCATACATTTTGTTTGTCACTTCTTCCGGATCTTTAATTTGGGCCCGAGTACATCGTTCTGACTAAGAATATGTTTGTTTATAATATAAACATAGCTGCACAATCGCTGCACGTCCATGCTGCAAAGTTAGCTTGCATTAAAAAAAAACGATCACCAGCCACTTTTGCCACCTCGTTGCCGCGGAAACATCGTGCGCACCCAACTGCAAAACCTCCCTATCCGTTGCTTCGGCGGGTGGGAAAGATAATGAGGTTCTCGATTAGAGTTCACGTACCTGTTAGCCATATTAAGTTTAGTCCTAGGCACTCATGCATGAGAGACTTTGCGTCGGACTGTCTCACTCGAGTAACGGGTCCCAGTACCGGTACCGTAATTCGTGGTCCTGCCCGTTCTCTCCAAGGGCGATCTCGTCTTCCACCTTTAGCTCTTTTTTGCTTTCTTTTCTTGAGCGGGTTCTTCTCGCAACTTTTCTTTGTATTTATTTGGTTTTCCCTACCTGAGTAGGTTCGATAGCTGTGCTTTTCTCTGAACCTTTCTTGGCTTTTTCCACACTTCCCTACAAGTACTCGAGTACACGTACTTGAGCGGGCGATGGCTGGGCTTTTCTCTGAACCTTTTTTTTTTGCTTTTCTGGGTTTCCCTACCGTAAAAACTTGTAAGAATTGAGTCGTGTGCTATGTAGTCGCGAATTCCCTACTTGAGAAAAGGGGCGAAAAGTACCGCAGAAAAAGACGGCTCAGACTCCTCTGTAGCTCCTTCGCCCTCTTCCTGGATTCCTAGATCTCAATACTTACTCTATCGAGTGGCAGATTTCCTAGAATTCTGTTGTTGGAGCTCGTTCGTTGCTAGACTTGATCGAGATGGGGTCTATTTCAGACGGCGGGGCAGTACCTAGTAAACGACCTGATTATTCGGGGTTTCTGCGTTACAGTGTGTGTGTGAGTATCAACATTCTTTTATGGAGCTTTGTTGTTGCTGATACAGGGCGGGGACGACGGCTGAGCCTTGATCTGCTACGTGTCGTATAAATTAGCGCCCGCTGCCGCTTTGCCTTCATCAAAATGTATGCCCATTTCTCTGGACTTTTTTGTTCTGTCTTTTTTTTGTTTTTCTTCTTTATAAAACAAAACTCCCACCCTCTCTACAAAGCTCTCAAAGCCCTTCAGGTTAGCGAACCTCACAAAAATCCGGTTTAGTCTTCAAATGAATGTCACGTTTAGTCTGTTCGTTTGCGCTGGGTTCAACGTCCTCTGCTGCCTCCGATCCACAGATAGCGCAGAAGAGCCCGAAATCATCTATCCTCCCGCAGCAACTACGCTTGAGCCTTTGGAAAGGCCCACCATGCAATTGACGCCAGACCTGCCTGCGTCGGTTAAGACAACTCAGATCCCTAGCGAACTTCCGGCAGCGACCGACCTCGTACTGGCTCGGTACCCTTAGACTGAATAACTTAATGTTCAGTAAGTTCAACCCTTTGCTACTGTTATGATAAAGATCCCCATTGTTGGGGGCGACCCATGGACAAACTTATCTAAAAGTGGGTAAACGTAGGTGAAATAAATAGAGAAGGGCGGGTGCCATCAGCGCAGACTTGAGCGGTGGGCAGGAGGATATTCCTTGGGCGCCACGATCCTCCTCGTCGTCTACCTATCAGAATTATATTTGTTCAGCGCGGTGGAGAGCTTATTTTCTGGAGATCAAACATGTTTTCTTCTTTTGTTTTTAATGAAGTTCTAGCCCAGGTTGGAGGCTTTCTTCAATTTTAGAAATCACTCACCGATTGCTCGTTCTTTGGGCTTCGAGTGATATATTATGAATGCGCCTTGCCTTGTAACTCCAACGGAGCCGGGGGCAAAGCGCGACAGCCTTGCCGATATACGGCCCTCTACCAGGAATAGTTTCGGATTGAATAGGGCTCCTGCCGTAGTTGTGTTGTAATGATGCACGTGCTTACAAGAAGCGTTATTGCTGCTGCTTGTTAAGAAAAAGTGCGCCACCCCAGTGTGTTCGGCAATAGAACGATGAAAATTTCGCATCCCATCCGCTCTGCGCTAAATAGGCGTCGCATTGTCCGGTTAGTGCTACATAGGGTGACCGTGTGGGAATCCCGGACCCCTGAACTTTTAGTTTCCCTTTTTTTATTTGCACAGTAGACAGAATCAATTCGGCGACGCGCGAGCAAAATGTCATTAGCACGGGAGTTTCCCTAGGGGCTTCTTTCCTCCGACCACCACTCTTCAGAGACCACTTTGGTTCCTTAGCCAGAAGGGCTGAAGCGGGCTTCGGGAGGCTGTGCTCGAGGCGAGAAACAGAATTTTTGAGAAATCCAAGTACTTACCCTCCAAAGATAGACAGACAGCAAGCAAATATGTGGTTCAGGAAGAAAGCTTATGATGTGCTTGGATGTGTATTGTGTGGCTTTTTGTTGATCTCCAGGGCAAGGATTAATGCCAAGCCGCTGTTACATTCCTCCGGTCTTCTGCGTCATGGGGGGCCTTAGATGAAAACCGGGGTCGCCGGTGATAATTTTTGCTGGATTCTTACAGAAAAACTAGAAATCACTTTGAGTTAAGAGCTTTTTTGCCCCGGTATCCCACACTAGCGCCTCAAGATGTCTGGAAAGGAGTTTAGAGCTATGGGCCCCGCTGTTTGAGCAGTACTCCTCTGGAGAATCACTCCATTAAAGCGCGCTCAAGTAGGAATTCTAGGGAGGGCCAAGGTGAGGTTTGTATATTTGGGATTTTGCTGAAAGTCGTTATCAGGTAGAGTACTTAGTTAGCAAATTTTTGTTCTATTAGCAAAATTCCTCGAGACGCAAAGAGAGGGTCCCAGGGCTGTCTATGATTAAGGAAGGGACTATGCAAATAGCTCACTACTGACAATGGTAGAGACATATGATGTAACTTACGTGTTAGTGCTATTTTTAGAATCCCCAAAGAAAAAAACACCATGCTGAAGTATTACACCACAGAATCTCTTGAAATCACTCGCAACGCGGTTTCTGCCTCCCGAATCCGAGTGACCCAGCGCCAATGGAGTGACATTATGAATACATATCTGACCTCTGCATCTCTAACGCTCATCCCCTCAACGAACTTGAAAAGGGCGAGTTGCAGCCACCGGAAATAGACTTCCACTTACTAGCCCCGACGCCGATTAGCATTACCCTATTCAACGAGTCCTTCCCGGAGGCATACTTTTACTCGCCCAAGGACCCGGAAGGCGTGCCCCTCGCAGGCCCCTCCGCCCCCAAAGCCTTCAGATGCACCCCCGAAAAGTCAAGGGGATAGGCATCAGCGACAGACATCACTCCCACGGGTGAGGATGCGTACGCCCCGCTCCCCCGCCCGGATGGTGAGTGCAAAGTCTTCACAGGCGGCACCTTTGCGACGACCTCCTTCGACGTGTTCGTCTGGATAGAGCGACAGCGTGTGACCTGCGCGCTCAGCTGGGAAGTCGAGGTCTCGCCCGACGGGAAGATCAGGGACTTGGTATCGGAGGAGGATATACAGGCGCCCAGTTGGCGTTCCACGGACTATCAGCTGGCTCCTTCTCACTCGTCTTCCTCCTGTATTGTTACGGGAGGAGGAGGTTTGTGCCAATTATGCGGGGCCGTTTGTTGGTGGGGATAGTGGATGAGTCGAAGAAGAGGAGGACGTGAGGGAGACTGGGAGGGATGGGTGGATGGTTGCACCTAGGTAGTTACCGCTCTCGTTTTCCGGGAAGCCAGAAGGGGAAGGACTTTTATCGTTGGGTCTGTCCAATGGTGGTAAAAACCCTTGCGGAGACTTACAATAATACCTGATCATGAAGCTGGGAGTCAGCATAACGCGCCTAGCACACCTCAATACAGCGAACACACCCTCGCATGGTCACTACCTGATTTGTGTAAGCTGGCCTATCAACAGTAGACACTGCGAGGGGATACGCAGCATCCTCAAACCCCTTGGGCGGAGACCCACGAGGCTTCCACCCCAACGATTCGCCCTGGCCCGCCTTATTTTTGATGAGTTCCCTAGAAGTAGCATCGAACTTCTCCCCATTTGCGAGCCACTCCAGAACGGCTTCCATCTTGCTTTTGTTCTCGAGGGGGATGTGACGGGCGTTTACGGAGTTCGCAGGCGCGAGCTTGGATTTGCTATCGCCCTTTGCGGTGGTCATAGATGAGTAGGAGGAGGCATCTTTGGACTTGTCTTTGAAGCTGCTGTATTTGGTGTCTGTTTTGGATTTTCCTATAGTCGTTGAGCAGGTCGTGGGTGGGTGGGCGGCTAAAGGATTGTGGGGTTTGGGGTCTAGCAAGAGTGCTAGTGAGGGTGTTGGGTGACGTTGGGATAGAGTATAGTATCTGCTTGATACTATGACACCCGGTTTTCGCTACTGGTCTCAGCGGAAGAAAGGAGAACGGCCTGAAGAGGTCCAGAATCCCCCCTTTAGGTTTAGGGAAGAAAACACAACGAAAGGGTTCCCTTTTAATCGGGACGAATAGAGATGAGGAAATACAACAGATCTTACTAGGAGAGGCGACTGCAGCGCCCTAACGGGGTTCTCAATTATTACAGCCCTTACAGTCTGGCACTCCAAAACCCGGAATAATCGAGTATTGTCTCATGTATGCACTAGTAGTTTAGAATTCCCCACTTTGGAAGGAGGGAGAAAAGCACCTCAAGGAAAGAGCTGCCGAGCCCCTCTGAGAGACATACAAAAGCAAAAGGACACCAGAGCTTACTAGGAGGCAAGTCCAACGACATGGCGAAATCCTCGATTGTTACTGTTTTTATGGTATTTGCCGCACTTTGTGGATCATGACTCTTCACGACTCATGATTCTTCAAGTAGCGAGCCACTGAATCTCACCACCACCCGCGCCCCCCTCCTGCCATGGGGGCAAGACCCACCGCTAGAGCTAGACAATCGAGTGACATTCCGTGAGCTCGAGCTGGCGGCTGCCCCATGCTGTGCCCCAGCATCTTAGAGCTCGGCCAATTTTTGCAAAGCCAAGCGAATACATTAAGATAATAGTTGATATAAAGAGACAATGAAAAAACACTCACAAGAAATAGAGAAATCTGAAACCCAATACCAGCCTGAGCCTAGCTATACCATCCCTCTCTCACACATCTTTTATAAGTCCACTGTCGGAGGCGTTGGGGGAATGTCGCTGCCCTTGTCGCTTGGGATCGTTGCCACCGATATATCCCAAGATGACAATGAGGGTGCCATATAAGTCTCAGGGGTGGTGGGTGGGAAAACAAAGAACGCGAGCTGTAGCGAGCTTGGAGACGAGAATGCGAGTTGTAGCGAGCTTGGAGGTCTCCAACTCCCGGGAGTGCGGTGGCCCTATATGTGCTGGAGCTATGGCCCCCGGGGAAGGACGCGTCGACTTAGACTAAACTGTTTTCCCACCACCCCCGAGTAAGACTACGCGCGCTTTGCCCCATTGGCAATGGATTGTTCCAACCCAACATAAAATATGATATATAAATGAACGACGCCCCGCAGGAAGCTAAACGCATAAATCCTTTTTTTTTTTTAGCAGAGCCCGGTCTACTTTTGCTTCTCTGACATCCAGTAACATAACTCATGACGTAAGGGAGCTCCCCAAATTGCTACTAGAGCTCAGGGGTATCGTGATAGCAATCTTTGTGCGCTGGGCAATCCTCAGAGCTCTTAACTAATGTGCCGGACTAACTCTTGTTCACAATTATTCACAGTCTGGCCACAAATTCTCACTTTCGAAATCCAGGGTGACCTAAGAATACATGTATCCCACCCGGGAAAACGCTCGTGCCAACAGATTTCCTGCGAGGAATCGTATCATATCGTGCCATAAGCACAATCCAGAAACAAACCGTGCTGTACAGAATGGAGGGCCAGGACCACATCCCACCCTCGCCACCGCATATTATAGTCTCAAATGTCAGTTTGGGCCAACCCAAGCATATCGAAACCTCTGCTGATCTCGTAAACCCTATCGGTTTGTGCTCCATTAGGCGGAAGATGCCGGGTTGAAGATCCTCTTTCAAGCTACTGATTGGTCCACGGGGGAGGAGTCAGCTTTGCCTTTTTCCGGATGGTAGTACTCAAAGATAAGATATGGACTACAATCCGATGGTAGAATGGTAAGGATTAGAAGAAAAACAATGATAGTTCGATTAGAGCTTACCCATTCAAGTTCATGTTGAGGGGGCTACGCAACCCTTTTCAGTTTATTCGGAGGGTTGGTTTAGTAAACGGCGCTCCAGGTCAACCATGGCTTCTCGCCTTTTTATTTTCTGATACGGGGGGACAGAAATTCGTCTTATTTTCTAGCATCCTCCCACCGTCCCCAATTCAGACCCTGGATTTACCTACGTGGGGGGAGGGGAAGAAGGTGGATCTATTGTCATAACTGAAGAACCTATTTCGAATCGACACACCACCGCAGTGATCGAGGCCCTAGAGAGGATTATCAGGTGTTCGCAGGCTGCACCGCCGCGCCAAGGTTGTCACTATCGTGGGTTCCTCCTGGCATGCAGATTTGCAATGAGCCTTGATGAAGCGAGTGACATTTGGTGACTTGGACTGCGAGAAAGCATCGGCATCTGGGCAATAGAGTTGGGAACGGGGAGTATCGCATGCACTCAGTCGGAAGGATTCAAGGTGCCGTTTCAAGTACCAGTGAGCCTAGAATTGTGAGTGGTCGTTATCTGTGGGGGGAAATTATGGCAGGACCCGGGGTCCAAACATCTGCGAGGGGAAAACAAGTTCCACAATGGTGCATAAGCATCTCATGACGTCTATAATTGTAACGGCTGACTGCTGATTTTTGGGATTGCCCATAAATTAGGGTTTCTCCTCCAGCCTGCTTGAGCCTCCCAAGCATTGTGACATCTGGGGGGAAAGCGGTACTATAGGGAGAAACGGGGATTATGGGGATGAAACTGCGTACTTTATTTTCATAAATCTTAACTCACTTTATGTTCTCTGTGGTAGCTAGGTTTCATTATGTGGTGTGGCTATATGACCCTCGAAGTGGCTGTAAGGGCGAGATTTCCTGGGCTGGCATTCCTAACAAAATTATTCATGCATAGAGAGGTGGAGCTTTTTTGGCCGCAGCAATATCACTCCCTACCAGCCCTACCACTGTGATACCAAAAAAAAGGAAGAACTTAATATATAGTAGAAGTTAATATTTGGTGTGGTATCTACTAGCCTTAATAGCTGCTTCTATCCTATTCACTAGAGACATTGCTAGAGAATCTAAAACCTATGTCCTCTATTGTGTTTTTTTTGGCTTCATTTGAAGGACCTTTCATGGATAGACGTTAGGACAATGCTTACGGGTCGTATCTTTGGGCAGAGACTAAATATATTGAATTGGAGTAAGGTCTGGTATCATAATATATAGGCAGGAATTTTCACCAGGGCAATTTCCTGTTTTCAGAGGATGACCTAGAAGGCAAGTGAGCTTCAGATTTTCATTGAAGATTTTCATTTTCTTGATTCCTTGTTGAGTGTATCGTGTGATCCTGGGGATGATGGCAGGTCCGAGCCACCACACTGTGTAGCTGGGGAATATCTTTCTTGTTATTCATATGGACATAGCTTCAATTAATAATCTTGATCTTTTACTATTGTCACCCCTCCATTTTAGCTATTACGCATTGCCACAAGGAGTGTTGGAAAATGTGGCTTCTCAGGATCTAGTTACTTGTGGTTGACCGCATTGGATGCTACTAGCAGATGAATGTGGAGATGGAAGTGTCACTAGTACGTCATTTTAGGAGAATGGTTGATAACGTATTTCACCCAGTAATGGGTCACCCCCCAGTAATGGGTCACTCGTTCTCCATAGTATGATTTGATATATTAGTAATTCTAGGGGGTAAAAATTGTCCAATCTTATTTAAAGTAAATTTCCAAATTGTCTTGAGACTTGTGTATAATCCTGTCAATTTTTGAAACAGCTCTTTCATTGCCCCATCTGTAAATGGTACAAGTGAGATATCATGATTATGTATAAAAGTATTGGAAAGCAAAAGTACCACTCATGCAAAAAATCAAAGATTTCTCAACATTATTCTATAGGTGATGTACTATAAGACCTGTAAATAATAAAAGATTAAGGCAAAATCTGAGGCTGAGCAAGAGTCTCAAGGATTAGTGGACTTTTAACCTTCAGACTGCCCTAATTTTAACATATAACCTACACTCTTGCCATACCAAATTTCACAAAAAGCAATACCAAACACATACCAAACTGGAAGCCTGACCTGGAGGATCACCTTCAGGCAGCAATTACTATCAATAATTAAAATTCTGATATTTCTATCAACTATTTAGTTAAGGGCTTTGATGATTCCAAGTCAACCTTTTAGAAAGCACTTAATAGCTGTACTACTTTTAGAAAGATTATTGATAAAAGTTAGCAGTTGTTTCTTCATCTAAAGAAGAAGATGATAGTTTCTTGCATTGAAGAGTACACTAATCATAATAGTATTTTGCAAAGGTTGTTGATAAATTGACAAAGAGTGAATGAGATTGACTGAAAAGGCAGGCTGGGGATGAAGCAGGAGGGATTCAGAAAGTAAAGGGTAATAGCCAGGAGAGGCTAAGGAATAGGATGAAAACTAGAGAGTAGAAATCAGGTACTTCTAAGGTTTCTGAAATTTCGGGATGTGAATCAAGTGCCAAAAAGAAAGAAGATATTGTATATATATTATGTTAATATATTTAGTATTTTGAAAACCTTTGCTCGAAATCAATAGTTACCCAAATCAAATTCTGCAACTTCCAGCTTCAGTAGTAGCAGTCCCTAGAGATCTTCAAGGCATTGAATTAATTATTCTATGAAGGGGAAAGTGGCAATGTAAGCTTTGAAAGATGGTCAAAAAGATTTTAGGAAATATCACTCTGCTAGATTCCAGAGGCATTCCTTTTCTAAAATACTTCATATTTTGTAGTAACAATTGGCTGCTCTCATTCTATAGTCTGGATAAATTATATAAGTGTAAATGAAAATGTGGTGGCAGAAATTCACTTTTTAGCTGTGCAAGGAAAATCAAATATGTGACCCATTACTGGGGGGTGACCCATTACTGGGTGAAATACGTTATGGTATAGGACACAGTGTCCGGTGTGACTGCTAAGTCCATTGTGTATATTAGTAGCTCTTTCCTGCCGAGATGGTAAAAAGGATAGTAGTTGTCGGCTTCCCTTTTTCACGGAGAATCAAGATATCTTACAACAAGGAGTGAAATCAGCTGTCAACCCTTTAATAGAATCGTATTTGTTCGTTCTGCCTCGCTTACCCATATTCGTCCACATCAACATACAACAGGTTATATATACAAACATCCAAGTCCAGCGAAGCCATCAGGATTTCATCCATTCCACGGTTCATACCAGTTCTCATTCTCAAGCGCATAGTGTCATTCCTTCTCCCAACCATGCTGTACATTCCACCATTCCACAATTCCACAATTCCACAATTGCACCATTCCATAATGCCAGTAACCGTTCCTCCAATACAAATCATTTCACATACCAGTAAGCACGATACATTCTGGACAACAAGGAGCCTCGGCTGACCACCGAGTGATTATACATGATCAATGAAATCGGGTGATCGCTGCAGGGTGGTCTGTAGAGCAGTAATGAACTACGGTACTAGAGTGTTAATGATTGGTGCGTTGCTTGTCGGGATAGCTGGAAGCTTGGTTTCTTTGATTGTGGTTATTGGGGTAGTATTTTTTTTTCTTTTTCTTAAGAATATGATAGTGATGTTGGAAGGCATGAATGCCTGCGATACAAAGGCTGCATGAATTTGCCGTTGCCGCGTGGGGAGCGCTGTGGAGACTGGATTGACCGGACCCCGCGCGAGGGCCCAGAACTCCCTCTTCAGGATTGGGACAATGGCAAGAAACATACCCAGAGAAAATGCGCGATTCAGCCATTCGCCAAGATGAAAAGAAAAATATGGCACACGACCCTACCAGGAGAGACAACTCCAACGCCCCAACGCGAGGCCCTGCTTGTGCTGTAGCCCAGGTTCTCACACAGCGGGGGTGGGCTACCGGTACAGTAGGCATTACACGTACAAGTTCCCGGCTTGTAGAACGAGCACAGGAATCAAAAATTTGTAAGGCAAATTGTCTGTGCGTATCTGAACGCCCACACCAAATTCAGATCCAAATGTTCAGATCCTCATGCCAGTGACTTTCTGAAGAGGTGTGGGTGTGTCTGTTCATATGGCAAATCCGAAGCCTTGCATTCAGATGGTCGCGCTATTCAAGGCACAATAACAACCAGGTAAGCCTCCGGCGGCAGCTTGTCAAAACCCCAACCCGAGGGGGTACCGTAGTGTACCAATAAGTTCTTGCAAGGGTCATCTAGGGGAGGCCCGGGAGGGGGGGCAGGCGTGAGCCCTTAGGAACCGTTGTGGTATTCCGGATGTCTTCTGTCTAGCTCTTTCTAGATGCATGGTGTAATCTGGTTAACATGGGTAGCTTTGGTGCTTTTGGGGTTGAAGGTGATTTCGTTAGGACCCACCTTAACCTTGGCTACTGCTTTAGTTATCATTCGTCCGGGATGCGCTTGAGTTATTATCAGTTGACTAGTTTGTAAGCCTCTTGTAGTTACTTACTCGCAAACGCATGACGTTTGTGAACACAACTGCTATTGCATACACCAGAACCATGAGGCTCCGGCCGATTTTTTGCCCGTATGCAATAACAGTTGTGTTCACAAACGTCATGCGTTTGCGAGTACCCTCGCTGTCATTTCGCTACTAGCGTACCGTAGTTGCGATGTCTTGGTTGACTGGTTCTTCCTTCCCTCATCATGCATGGGGGCTCATTTTTTCCGCCACACAGCACGTCTCATTCCTCCCGAACCTTGTGGTGCCTTGGTTGATCGAGGTCACAGATCGGATTTGGTGGGGGGTGTGAACGAGTGAGCGGCCGTCCGAGTACGCGTACTGACTGCATGAGTAGGAATCCAATCACCAGTGCGATGGCTACTAATTTAGGATCGTTACACGATCGCTGTTTTTATTGGGGATGATAAAGGTGGGAGGGGGGCTCCCGCTCTCCTTGTGACACTATTGGGAGGATAAGATTCGAGATAATATACTCGAGAACAATAATTACTAGATCAATTTTTAAGGTTAACTAGCCAAATATAATACAAGGTCTTGCAAGAAGTTATGGAACAGTTATTTCAGGTTAACCGGCGAAATATACCCCTGTCTGATCTGGTTAATGGGTTCCTAACCTTGTATTATACCCGGGGATGGACGTGGGTGATAGGGCAGCCAGGGATTAGGAGCTCACTGAAAATGCTTGCCTCCCTAATTCCTGGCTGCCCGGCCACCCACATCCATACCTTAGTAGACCGGGTGAACGTTTAGCGAGGCGACAACCTCAGCGAGGCTTGGCGTGGATTGAGACCAGATTTCGGTACGCATCAAACCAAACTGCTAAATATTTGCCAAACCTCGCTGAGGGTGTCGCCTCGCTGAACCCCCTTTGTCCCGGTTACTGGGCCCTTGTTGCCAGAGCCTCCCACGGGCCACAAGGGAGGCAGGGGATGAGCAGCGCTCATTGGCAAGCAGCAATGTGACATTGCCAACGTAAGGCTATAGAGAATTACCCTATCCTTCACAGTACCGATCTCCATTCGTCACTCTCGTGAAGTGGTGAGCATCTCACCACCTCCGTCTGGCGCTCTGCTGCCAGATATCCACGGGGGTCATAATAACGCGACCGGGGGTAGGCACCCAGCGTTGCGACGCATCTACCTCGACTCCGGGGAATACGAAATGATATCTTAATAAAAATATATATAAAAATATATATAAAATCTATAGAAGTAAATAAATGGCGCACCACTCACCAGTGTTTTTTCTCTCAGGGATGCTCTGGGCTAGACTGCAGAAGAAATCAGAGCTCAATAGCCTACTTGTATTCTCATCGCGTATTCGGAATCCGGTTGCTACAAAAGTACCGGCCAGTATGTCAGTATTATGAGAGATATCAAATGTATGATGGGGTTAATATAAAGAGGAGAAAGCAGCTGATGATAACAGGTTAGCCGATCGGACTAGAGGACAAAACACTCTGGTTTTATGTTTTTAGTGGTGATAATTGTGGTGCGGGTGACCACAATTGTGACGATAATATGAGAGGAGTGAGTTGTGATTTCTAAAAGGTTACTTTGGGCATAATATAAAGCTGGGGTGAAAGAGTCTCAAAAACCTGCAGAGTTTTTATTACAACTATCGTGAGCCGATACCCGGGTAAAAGCTGTGAGGAAAAACTGTAGGAGCACACGGTAGGGGCCCTGTCAAATGTAGGGAACTGAGCAGAAGCTTGACCCAGACGAGACTGAATAATACATGTAATAGTGGCTCCTCCTAGCCATATTTGGACATAGCACTAAGCTATAAAGGTTTATTAATACCAGATTCCGAATACGCGATGAAATTACAAGTAGACTATTAATGTAGTGAGAGTTTTGTCTGTGATGAACTAGCTATGTAGAGTTGAGTAGGGGTACAAGGTGTGCATCAATTGCAAGGCTGGCTACCTATCCCCGGTCGCGTAATTATGACCCCCGTGGATACGCGGCAGAGAGAAAAGAGAATAAATTGCGCAACTACGAGTACCGTACTTGAGTGTCTAGTACAGCAGCGGGGTATTGACCAGACAAAAGCTGAATTATTTGTCTGACCTATGTTGTGGCGGCAAAAAATGATAAATAATTTTAGCCCTGTCCCAGGTCACTACCTTATCGCCAGTGTACCCGCAGAAACTAGAATACCGGTACAGTCTTCACCATCGCTAATTAGACGAAACCGGGCTAGTGACGAATGGAAGCATTCGGTAGGCCAAAAGGGAAATATTCAAAGTAGGGTAACAAAAAAACCACCCACAACCGCCCCCGTTGGTCCCCCAGTTTCGTCTCTGGGACGGTGAAAACTGTAATTGGACCTCACGCCAGACGCTGGAGATGCCTCCGTGGCAAGCTTTGGGGCCCCTGTTTCTCTGCATGCGTCTCAGAGGGCTGGGGACAGCACCGGTATCCCCTGGACTCTTGAGATAGTCCTGCGTGAGGTCCCAGACTAACCTTAATATCGCCAGCACTGTGCGGAGACACATGACTCGGATCATTGATTACCTCCGGTGTCATCCGTTAAAACGTACCGTACTCGAATAGTCAACTAGGCAAGATAAAAATGAGGTTCTAGATTCGAGTTCACGTGCCTGCTAGCCATATTAAGTTTAGTCCTAGGCACTCATGCATGAGAGACTTTTTGTCAGACTGTCTCAGTGGCCTACTCGAGTAACGGGATCCAGTAATTCGAGAGCGCGTTTGTTCCCTCGGAGGACGGTCTGGTCTTTTTTGCTTTTTCAATTTTCTCCCCTTGAGTACAAGTACGGTAGTACAGTACAGTACCAGTATCACATAACTCTCTGGAAGGGGTTACGAAACAGTTATTTAAGGTTAACCAGCCAAATATATCCCACTTGTTCCGGTTAATTGTTCCTTACCCTTGTACTTGTACTTGTACAAGGCATAGGGATAAAGTTTCCGAACAGTTAATTTAGGTTAACCCGAAAAATAAACCCTGTTCAGTAGGAAATCTTTATCCCTGGCACTTGTACCGGTGGATTTGAACTACGCTTCCTTTGCTTTTTTCATTTCCCCTCCTTGAGGATTTGCAGATTCGGTGCCAACGCTTCCTTTGCTTTTTTTTCACTTTTCCTCCTGGCGTACTCGAGTACCGGTACTATCCATTTGATGCCCACCGGTACGTTTCTTTTGCTTTTTTCATTTTCCCTCCTTGAGGTTTTGTAGATTCGGTGCCTCCGCTTCCTTTTGCTTTTTTTTCCGCTTTCCCTCCTGGCGTACTCGAGTACTAGTACTTATCCATTTGATGCCCACGTTTCCTTTGCTTTTTTCATTTCCCCTCCAGGAGGATTTGTAGATTTGGTGCCTACGCTTCCTTTGCTTTTTTTTTTCATTTTCTCTCCTGGAGTACCGGTACTCGAGAACTTATCCATTTGATGCCCACGTTTTCTTTGCTTTTTTCATTTTCCCTCCTGGAGGTTTTGTAGATTCGGTGCCTCCGCTTCCTTTTGCTTTTTTTTCACTTTCCCTCCTGGCGTGCTCCAGTACTTATCCATTTGATGCCCACATTTCCTTTCCTTTTTTCATTTTCTCTCCTGGAGGACTTGTAGATTCGATGCCTACGCTTCCTTTGCTTGCTTTTTTCGTTCTCTCCTGGTGTAGGTTCGCTACCGCACCTGTGCTTTCTTTACTTTTTTAGATTTTCGATTTTCGGGTTTTTGAGCAGGTTGGCTTCGCCCTCACCATTGGCTCTTTTTTGCTCTTTTTTGTTTTTTTCAACCCGAGCAGGTTCAACTCCTTCGTAGCTCCTTCGCCCGCTCCTTGGATTCCCAGATTCCAATACTCACTCTATCAAGAAGCAGAATCCTTCGAATCAAGAAATCTCGGAATTTTGTTATTTGAGCTCGCTCGTTGCTGGGCTTGGTCGAGATGGAGGTCGATTTCGGACACCCGGCAAGGTTCCTAGTGAACGCCCTGATTATTCGGAGTTTCTGCGGTACATGAGTACCAACACAGCTTTGTTGTCGCTGATACAGGGCGCGGGGACGACCACGGCTGAGCCTTGATCTGCTACGTGTCGTATAAATTGACACCCGCCGCTGCTTTGCCTTCGCCAAACCTTATGCCTATTGCTCTGGACCTGTTTGCTTTGTTTCTTTTTGCTCCCTCTTCATAAAACAAAACCCCCACCCTCTCTACAAACGCTCTCAAAGCCCTTCAAGTTAGCGGACCTCACGAAAATCTAGTTTAGCCCTCAAATGAGTGTCAAATTTAGTCTGTTTGATTGCTCTGGGTTCAACGTCCTCTGCTGCTTCCGATCCACCGATAGCGCAGAAGAGCCCGAAATCATCCATCCACCCACGGCAACCACGCGTGAGCCTTTGGAAAGGCCCACCATGCAATTGGCACTAGAACTACCTACGTCGGTTGCAACGACTCAGATCCGTAGCGAACTTCCGGCAGCGACCGACCTGGTACTAGCTCAGCATCCCTAGAAGGAATAACTTTATGTTCGGTAAGTAGTTCGGCCCTTTGCTACCGTCGTGAGAAAAAGTCCTATTTCCGGGAGCGACCCATAGGCAAACTTATCTAACAGTGGGTAAACGTAGGCGAAATAAATAGAGAAGGGCGGGTGCCATCAGCAGCGGGTAGGAGGATATTACCTGGACGCCACCACCCTTGTCGTCGTCTACCCCATCAGAATTACTTTGGGTGTCCAGCGTGGTGGAGAGTCTATTTTCTAAAAGTCGAACGTGTTTTTTAGTTTGTTTTTTAATGAAGCCCTAGCTCAGGTGGGAGGCTTTCTTCAATTTCAAAAACAACTCACCGATTGCTCGTTGTTTGGGCTTCGAGTGATATATTATGAATCACCCTAGCCGAGTAACCATCCAACTGAGCGGGCATGTGTGATGGTTCTGCCGACGCACGGCCCTCTATCGGGAATAACCTCAAAATGAATAGAGTATTTTTGGTTGTACTGCAATGATGCACGTGTTTACAAGAAGCGTTGTTGCTGCGGCTTATTTACAAAAGGGCGCCACTTCAGTGTGTTCAGCAATAGGGTGATGAAAATTTCGCATTCCATCCGCTCTGCGGTAAATAGACAACAACGCCTCATGTGGGCTTCTTCCCTTGGGGAAGCAAATGTTCTCCTCAGAGGTTTATCGGTATCCGAAAAAATATCGATATCCTAATTCCCCAGAACCCCAACAAAGCTGGGAGTAACCCACGTCTCCATATCCTCCTTTGCTCATTTGCGACCAGGGGTCCGAATGGTCGGCGGAAGACTGGACTGGACTAGCTAGTCAGGTCGAAAGTCAAGTCTAGTCCAATGGTGGAAATCAGACCGACTGGACAGTCAGGATTATGGAAACCGACTTGACCAAGACTGGTC